>Ga0208794_1000568_pt1 | contig 22922 bp, 16 predicted proteins | sample 32_taG_FD_184106 | JGI IMG/M metagenome (GOLD analysis project Ga0208794, IMG submission 184106) | Marine viral communities from the Gulf of Mexico - 32_GoM_OMZ_CsCl metaG (SPAdes) (version 2) | ecosystem: Environmental > Aquatic > Marine > Oceanic | place: Atlantic Ocean: Gulf of Mexico... | reverse complement strand
CGTTGGCTGAGAAGACCATCGTCATGGATGATTTGCTGATTTCTTCGGCATTTGTCTATGACCTCGATGAGACTCTTGCTCATTACTCCCTGCGTGGTGAGATCTCCAAGAAGATCGGTCACGCTCTGGCTGAAGCATATGACAAGAAGATCTTCCGTACCATTGCTCTGGCTGCACGTGAAGCTCACCCTGTGACTGCTGCACCTGGTCCTGAGCCTGGTGGTTCGATCATCCGTATGGGTGATGGTAATGCTTATAACGCTCAAGCTTTGGTTGACTCCTTCTTCGAAGCAGCTTCCATCCTTGACGAAAAGAATGTGCCTCGGGAAGGTCGCTTCGCTGTGCTGGCTCCTCGTCAGTACTACGCTCTGATCTCTCAGGTTGACTCCAACATCCTGAACCGTGACTACGGCAACACTCAAGGCAACCTGAACTCCGGTCAGGGTCTGTATGAGATTGCTGGTATCTCCATCAAGCGTTCTAACAACCTGCCTTTCCTGCTGACTGGTGCTGGCACTAGCGGTGTGGTTGATGCAGTTGATGGTGAGAACAACTTCTACGGTGGTGACTTCACCAACCATGCTGGTCTGATCTATCAGAAGGATGCTGCTGGTGTGTTGACTGCTGTTGGTCCTAGCGTTCAGACCTCTGGCTCTGACGTTCGCACCATGTATCAAGGTGACCTGATTGTTGGTCGTCTGGCAATGGGTGCTGGTACTCTTAACCCTGCTTGCGCTATCGAACTGCAAGCTGCTGACTAATTTCTTAGGAGGTAATTATGTCTCTTATTCCCGGCGTAACTCGCCGTGATATCAATACTACTAACGTGATTGGACAAGGTAAACGTGCTTTCATGGGTACCGAAATCTCCTCACGTCACATGAATCCTCCCACTCCTCAAGAGTATGGACGGTTGTCTGGTACTAACTCTGACGGCACCAGTTCTACTGTTGCTTGTTGGGGTGGTGCTGGATCTAACCAAAGCTCTCTCAATTGAGGTAAATAATGGCTACTGTCAAATCTTTTTCGGTTGCTAGGACCCAGAAGTCCTACGACCCCACCAGCGCAACTCCTGCGTCTGGTGTTTATTCTTACGGTGCTGTCCCTGCCACTACTGCTGGCACTTCCTTCTCTGGTCGCAATGGTGCTTATGACCATGCTACTGAGCAAGGAGGTCTTGAAGGACGTGTACCTACTCTTGTCCTGAGTGGACAAACCACTGCACAACAGAACCCAGCTAATACTGGTGTTCCTTCTGCTGTGTCTCTGGCTACCCTTGGTTCTGGCTCCAGCGATTGGGCTGCTGATACCTATATCTGCACTACTACCAACATTAATGGTAATGGTGCTGGTTTGATTCTGCGTGTTGACGTTGCTGCTAATGGCACTGTCACGCTGAACTCTTCTCCTATTGTTGAAGCAGGTGCTGGTTACCTGTCTGACGATAGTGAGACTGTTACCATTGATGGCATTGGTGGAACCGTTACGGTTACCGCTGGCGCTGAAGGTGGTACCTGATTAATACTGGGTCCTCTTCGGAGGACCTTTTTTTTAACTCTATGTGAGACTCAATAGTCCTATGTCTTTTAAACTCGATAACGAATTATCCGCTGTTAATACAATCTTAGGTGCTATTGGTCAAGCGCCCATCACCCAACTTGAGTACGAAAACCCTGAGATCTCATTCATCCATAATCTCTTGCAGGAATGCAATGTAGATGTACAAGCTGAAGGCTGGCAATTTAATACTGAATACCGTGTCTTCTTCGCACCTGATTCTGATGGATTCATTTTCCTACCCAAGCATACCCTACGTGCATCCCTATCACAAAGTAGGTTGATTAAAAATAATGGATTCAATGTAACCATTAGGCAGAACAAGCTCTATGACTTGACTGGTCATACATTTGACTTCAGTAATTGGGAAGCACAGAAACAAGAAGAGTACAAATATACTACTGAAAAGGGTGTTAATCTTGATATTGTTACCCTTGTTGAGTTTGAGCATCTTCCTGCTGTTGTTCAACGATACATTACTTACAGAGCAGCAGAGCGAGCTGCCACTCAGTTAGTCACCAATGCTGAACTAATGCAAATGATTAAAATGCAGACTGAGTATCTCCGCCAAAGCTTGATTGCATTTGAAGCAGATCAATCAGATGCTAACTTTATGGGATATCAAGATATGCAAACTTACCATACCTTCAATTCTTTCTTACCTTTGATGCGATGACAGCAGTAACTCAAACAATCCCTAGCTTTACCTTTGGCATTTCAGAGCAGCCTGACAGCCGCAAGAGGCCGGGTCAATTAACCTTTCTGGACAATGCCTTACCTGACATCACAAGCGGCCTTGTGAAGCGTCCTGGGACTAGGTATGTCAGCGAGTTAACTGAAGTAGAAGGTACATATTTCAGCTACTTTAGAGATGGTCAAGAACAGTACATCGGTCACATTGCTTTTGATGATGGTGCTGTCACAATGTGGAATGCCTTGACTGGTGTTAAGCAGACATTTGATGGTAGTAATAAGCTGAACTACCTGAAGCATAGTCATGTAGCTGATATCCAGACTTATACTATTAGTGATGTAACCTACCTTACTAATAGAACAAAGAGTCCTAAGATGACTTCTGCTAAAAGTGGCACCAGGAAACCTGAAGCTGTCTATGAAGTAAAGACACTAGCTTATGGTAGGGAGTATCGGATTGATCTTTGGAATGTAAAGAGTGATGGTACTAGAGGATCAAAAGCTGTACCTGGTGGTGCTACCTACAGTACTCCTGGTGCTACAGTTGATGATACCAACAAGATCTCTACTCAGACTATTCTTAGTAATTTAAAGAGCGAGATTGAAGATGCTAATGCTGGATTTACAGTAGATATTATTGGTAATATTCTGTATATCACACGTAAGACAAAGTTCCTTATCTCCACTTCTGATACCCAGCTAGGTAATGCTTTCTCTAATAGGGTCAATAAACTTAGCCGACTTCCCTACCAGTGTAAGGCTGGATATGAAGTCGAAGTTGTTGATGAACAAGAAGAAGATGGTGCTAATTTCTATGTGAAGTTTGTTGGTCAGGGTGGTGACGCTGAAGCTGATACTCCTACCTTTGGTGGTGATGGAGAAGGCTACTGGGCTGAGTGGATTGGTCAAGGTGAATACACTACCATTGATAAATCCACAATGCCAGTTACTCTAACTAGGCAGGCAAATGGTGAATTCAAACTATCGACTATTAAATGGGATAAGCGGAAGGTAGGAGATGATAACTCTAATCCGCTACCATCTTTCATTAATCAGGATGATCCTGAAGATGATGGTAATCCAATTAATGCTATTCTACTATTTAGAAATAGACTTGTGTTCCTGAATGATGGAAACATCATGATGAGTTCGGCTGGTGATTTCACTAATCTATTCTCATTCTCTCAGCTAAGCATTGGTGCTAGTGATCCTATTGATATCTCTGTTAGCTCGAAGGAACCTGCTACACTGTACAATGGTATTGAACTGACTTCTGGATTCCTATTGTTTGGTCAAACAGCACAGTTCTTATTGTACACAGATAACGATCTCCTAACTCAAGAGACTGCTTCAGTAACTGCTGTGTCTCAGTATGAATTTGATATCGAGACACAACCTATTTCACTAGGTACTACCTTTGGTTTCTGTAATACAGGTGGTAGAAACTTCAGATTCTTTGAGATGCAGAGTGTCACTAAAGATGGTGAACCTACTGTAGATGAATTAAGTAAGATTGTATCTAGGTACCTTCCTTCATCTATCTCCTCTATCGCTGACTCTAAAGAAGAGCAGTTGATTCTATTTGCTACTGATGATCCTGCATTCGTACAGAATGGTATAGGCATTGGTTCTAGAGCCACTGAAGTATGGGGTTATCGCTACTTTACTTCTGGTAGGGAACGCCTACAATCCTCTTGGTTTAGGTGGACTATGCCTGGTAGGGTGTTGTATCATACTGTTATGAGTGACACCTATTATGTTGTGCTTGATATTAATGGTCAAGTCCAGCTGCATGAAGGTGACATTAAATCACAAGATGATACTGCTTTTATCATTGACCTACCTGAGGCTGTCTATCGGATTCATCTAGATAACAGGCAGACAATTGAGTCAGCTGATATGACATATAATCAGACAAAGGATGTGACTACCTTTGATCTACCATCTAGTATATTCAATCTAGCTGATACAGTTGTAGATGGTCAGACTATTGTAGAAGGTGTACCTACTCCAGCACCAGCTGAAGTCACTCAACTTACTGACATTGATGCTCTCGATAAGAAAGCTAAAGATGGTGGTCTAACGAATGGTGATGTCTATGATGTACTAGACTCTACTGGTGCACAGAATGCTGAGACTGATATTAATAAACTACCACTTCCTAATAAATTGTGGAGTGATAGGATGACAGTTAGAGTCAAGTGGAATAGTAAGAATAATAACTGGGACTACCAAGCTCACTTCCCTACCACTATGACTGACTACCGAAAGGTAGCCTGTTACACTATTGCAGAAAGTGCAAACCAGGGTAGACTTGCTTTCCCTGCTGTGAATGGTACCACAGTTAAACTAAAGGGTAATTGGAAGGAGTACTTAGAAGTAGAATGTACTAACCAAGGTGAGCTCAATGATCTAGTTGACGGTGAGTATCACAACATGAAGACTAAGTGCACTGCTAAGTGTGGCTCAGGTTCCGATGCTGCTCGTAATCTAAGGGTCTCTATTCGTGTCACCAATCAACGTATTGCTAGGGTTTGGATTGTAGATCCTGGTGAAAACTACACAGATTCTGATGTTGAAACTGTACAGATTTTAGATGGTGAAGTTGAACGTGTTAGCGATCTTACCACTGATATCTTTAGTGATGCTGAGTTTAGTGTTACTGCTAAAACAACTGATCTAGATATCGGTTATCTATTCCGTATGAGTTTGCAGCTACCTAAATTCTTCCCAACCAGAACTGAAGGTACACGTTCTGTATCTGACACCAGGTGTAGTCTTATTATCCATAGGATGAATCTGGACATTGGTCCTACTGGTAACTGGCAAGTAACCCTTAAACGTAAGGGACGGGAAGACTGGACTGAGCGATACACTGGTCCTTATTTTGACTACTATAAAGCAGATGATCCTGCACTAGTTCCAGAGATGAGGATGACTGTACCGTGTTATGAGCGTAACACAAACCTCACCGTTGATCTCTGGTCTGAGCACCCATCACCTTTCACATTGTATACCCTATCTTGGGAAGGTGATTATAGTAATAAATTCTACCAACGTGTCTAAGATTATTATCCACCCCTTGACCAAAGAAGCAGCCATAGAAGTAGCTCTCAACCTACGTGAAGATGACCGCAGAGAAGTAGTGGAAGGGCATGGGAAGCATCCTTTGTCCTCCGCTATTGCTGCTAGTCAGCAGCCTAACAGTGTCCACTTCACGATGCCTAACGGCAGGATTGCCGGTATGGCAGGTGTAGGTGAAGGTGGTCTTGTCTGGATGTTATGCACTCCAGCTATCCATGACTATCCCATATCCTTTGCCAGAGAGGCTAAGCGATTTATTGATAGTAGAGAAGAAGATTATCTTTGGAATATTGTTGATAAACGTAATACTGTACACCTGAAACTACTTAAATTCCTAGGGTTCAAGTTCTTAAGAGAACTGGAATACGGACCCAACAAAGTAACTTTTATCGAATTTTGCCGTGTGTGAACCAACAACTGTTCTTGCTGTAGGCGCTGGTATCTCTGCTGTTAGCGGTGGTGTAAGCGCTTTCGGTAATTACCAACAAGGAATGGCTGCATACAAAGGTCAAAAGGCTATGACTAAGCTGAGAAATCAGCAAGCCATGACTGATTGGGCTTACCGTAAGCAGCTTCAAGATCAAGAATGGAATCAAACTCTTAAAATATATGATGTAAAGAAACAGCAATTCCAGCAACAAGTACAGGAGAATGCTGATTCTCTTTACCGAGCTTACAGAGATAGTCAGATACAAATGAATAGTGCGATTGAGGCTACCAAACAGCAGAACTTTGATGCATGGCGAACCCTATTTGGTATGCAAGGTCAGTCCGCTGCCGCTGGTAAAGTTGGTAATAGGGCTGGTCAGCAAGATCGAGTGAACCGTATGGAGTTTGGTATTGAGAATCAGCGTCGTCTATCTGCTCTAACTTCATATGGTCAGGGACTGAATACTAATATGGAAACACTGACAGAGCAAGCTAACAATGCTAACATGAACGCCTGGTATGGTGTATCCATTGCACCACAACAAACACCTGGTATTCCCCAACCTCTACTCGAACCTTACACTGCTACTAAGCCTTCTATGCTTGGTCTTGTTGGTGACATTGGTTCTTCAGTTGGTAGCGCTGTCATGAGTGCTTCTGGTCTAATGGGAGCTGCTGGGACGAAGGCTGAGGTGCCTGGTGATGGAACACCTAATACTGGTAATCCATTTGACAAGAATTCGGCTTTAGCACAATCCTTAAATATACCTCTCATCAATAACTTTCAACTTCAATATGGTGGGTTATGAAACAACAGTATAAAGCAAACTTTGTAGAACCACAGATTAGTGGCAACCCTACCTTTAACCCTAACCAAATTGGTAGCTCAGCAGATGCTATGCAAGCTGAGTTCAGTCGTCAGAATCAGGGTCTTAAGCTTGTTAGGGAGCAGCAAGTAGCTAACCAGAAAACTGCTCTTAACATTCAAGATAAGAAGAATAAAGCTGCTATAGCGGAAGCTAAGAAGTTAGAAGAATTATCCAAGTTTAGTAAGACCCTAGCTAGTGGTCTGACTACATGGGGTAAGAGTATGGCTGAGAAGCAGGTTCTTGAAGGTCAACAGATTTACTTTGAACAAGGTGTGCCTGCTGAACAGCAAGCTGCCTGGAATCAAGGTGAAGAAGAAATGCGTCAGCAGTACGTTGCTAGTACTGAAATTGCTGATACTCTAGAACAACAGGGTCAACCTTCTGTTGCTAGGGAAGCAAGGGAACTGTCTGGTTACCGTGCTCTTGGATATATTGAAGCTCGTGTACAGGATGCTGCTGTACAATACCCTGCTTTCATCTCAGCTCAAAAAGAGAATCTGACGATGAATATCAGTGGTAGGGATATCAATTATAATCAAGCTAACACTCTAGCTGAACGTAATGCTTTGATGACTGCCATCCGAGCTAGCTATATCAACCAGTATAAGGATCTGAATCCTGCACTGCTAAACAAGTATCTTTATCCAAAGATGCGTGAAGCAGAAGCATCAGAACTTGTGCAATGGAATAAAAACCAATCTGAGCTCCTTAAGAAAGATCGTCAAGATGATGCAAACAATTCATTGATATCTGGTATCAAATCAGGTAATGGTGGAGCAGCTGTATATAATATGCTTGAGACCATGGCTCGGGACTTCGGTGGTGACCGAGGAGTTCGAGAAGAAGTCAAACGTATTGTCAATGGTCTTATTGATGCACGTTCTATTGGTACTGATGAAGTCCAAAGTATTACTGGATTTAGGTTTAAGAACCGATCTGGGAAATGGACTACTCTAGGTGAGCAATTCCCACTTGAATTTGGTGAGTTCCAAACACGTCTAATTGGTGAGAATGCACAGGCTGCTGAGGAACGGGAGACTATCCGAGCTACTGCTCAAAGCAATTTCGATAGTGAATTGAAGGAACTCTTTAAAGGTGGTCGTCTTCCTAATGCAGAAGAGAAGAAAGCTATCATTGCGTACCATGAGAGCAATATTGGTGGTGAACAGTCTTCCTATATCCAAGGGTTAGTGACCCAACAAGAGGAGTTTGATTCTACTAAGAAGGAGCAACTAAATGCTCTACGTGCATCTCGTCCTGGTGGTTATCTAACTGAAACTGATCTCATTGGTTCTTCTCCTGAAGTCTACAATGCTTATAAGCAGTACGTTAAGGATCCTACATTCTTAGGTCAAGAAGGTCTTGTCCAGCAGGGTACTGATATGATCACTGCTCAGCTGAAACTTATTGCACCTACTACTGGTGATGGTAAGTTCAGTCATCCTGCTGCTGTACGTGCTAAATATAAAGCAGAAGCTTTGTTTAAGGCTCAGTTTGCTGAGAATCTGAAGACAATGGATCCAGCTAAAGCTTATGAACAAGCTGAAGCTGTTGCCCTTAAAGCCTTGACACCAGTTAAAGGTGGTGATAAACTACAGGATCTTCCTATCCTTAAAACCACAGGTGAGACAAGGGATCGTGAAGCTCAAGAGAACCAAGACCAGGCTCTCCGTGCTATCAATAAAGATTCTAATATTATTAAAACCGGAGTTATTCCTGGTACAGAGAAGGATCTTGAACAACTTGTTAAATATGCTGAAACTCAAACAGGGTCAATTCCCGACATCTACCGTGTTGTTGCTGCTAATAGCAACGGTAAGCTCAGTGCTTGGGATGTGGCTCAACTACAACTCCAAGCAAGTGGGAAAGGTTCCATGCTCCGTATTCCAGATGCGGAGCAAGCTGTACAAGAACTACGTCCTGAACTGAAACAACTCCTCACTTACCGTCCTACTACTGGTCGTACACAAAGGGTTGCAGTTGCTGAAGGTGATAATTGGAGCCAATTTTTGGAGTTGGTGGCAAGTGTTGAATCTAAGGGATATGGTGATTATGATGCCATGAATGTCCCATACTCTAACACTCCTTATAACAGTGTTGATCGTATTGGTCGTGGTCTTTCCACTATGACTATTGGTGAAGTATTGGCACTACAAGCTTCTGATCATGTTCATGCTGCTGGTAGATACCAATTTACTAACAACAATGGTACCCTTACAGAATCGATGGCAGCAGCAGGTTTAACACCTGATGACCCATTCAGTGCTGAGAACCAAGATAGGCTTGCTGTAGCCCGTGCTAGGTGGCGTATGCAGCAGGATAAGGGTATGTCTGGGTTGCGTAGGGAATGGGTTGGTCTAAACTATGTACCTGATGCTGTGTTGCGACCAGCTATGCAGGGCATTGTGAATGAACGATCTCCATTCAATCAACTCAACAATCTATCTCCTACTGTTGCTCAAGCTGTCTACACTACTGGTAATATTGGTCCCACTTCTACTGGTCCCCACCTTGATGTAAAGAGAACTAATGGATCTTTCTTCAAATATAGTGATCTAAATAATTATGTTGATGTGGAAGACCCAGATATGGGGAGAGTTCCCCTTGGTAAAGTACCACAGACAGGTGATTGGCTTAGCCATACTCGTCGGAATTCTCATGGTCGAGACTATGGGACAGCGAGTGGGTCTACGCTTCACCTCAAAAACGGTGCAAAAGTAATCTCTAACACACAAACTATACATGGGGATTACATGATCATCCAATTGCCGGATGGTCGTCAATTCTCCTTCCTACATGGGAAAGCGATTAAATGAATGAATTCAATGTAGATCTAAGTAACTTAGACGCTGATCAGTATCTTGAGAGTGCTGATGCTACAAAACAAATGATTGAAGAGGAGGATAAGCAGGAGGCTCAAGCAGCTCAACAGGCTGCTGATATGGAAGCACAAGCTGAGGCTGACGCTAACCTTAAGGGTAATGATCGTAAGTTACCTGAGACTGATCCTCGTTCAGATGGTGTAGGGTTTAATCTCCCTGACATTGCAGCAGAAGTAGGCTCGGCTATCACAGGTGGTGGTCGAGATACTATTTCCTCTGGTCTAACATTAGCAGAACGTGCTGGTGATATGATCTCAGGAGAAGCTAATCAACCTGGATATGATGGTCCTGATTGGGATCCACTGGGTGGGAAGATGAATCCTATCACTAAGACGTGGTGGGGTAAGTTCCTGAGAGGTGGTGTCCACTATGCGACTATGGCAGGTGGTCTTGCACTAGCTGCTAAGGGTGCTGTTTTGGCTGGTATTCCTGGTGCTACAGCCTTAGTTGGTATTGGTGGTGCTACTCGTGCTGGATTCCTAGCAAGAGGTGCCATGAGTGGTGCTGCTGTTGACCTTATCTCTGAATACTCACAAGATGACAATGCTATGGGAGCACTTGTTGAAAGGTTCCCACAGCTAGATAATCCACTTGCTACTAAAGATACTGACTCACCTTGGATGAAGACGTTTAAGAATGTCGTCGAAGGTATGGGTATTGGTATTGTTGCTGATGGTCTCCTTATGATGGTTCGTAAGGCACGTCCTGGATCTGCCACACCTATTGATGATGCTGCAGGAGAAGCTGCGGCTGCTTCTAAAGTACGTGAACGTGCTGCTGATATTGAACAGCAGAAGACAGGTGCTGGTATTCAGCAAATGCGTAGTGAGGATTTTGGTGCTTATAAGAATGAACCTATTGCTGATCCTTGGCAAGGTGCTCCTACTTCAAGAGCTGAGAACGTAGCTGATGCAATGCAACAGCGTAACCGTCTAGCAACTGAATGGGGTGCTGATAGGACTGGTTCTATGGATAGTCTCACTACTCCTGCTCAACTTGCTAGGTCTGCTGATATTGCTCATATGCCACCTAAAGAACTAGATGAGTTCTATAAGGAAGCATTGGGTGAGGAGTCTTTTGCACGTCTTACACAGGAGCTTAGAGCTAATAATCTTAATCCTACTGAGATCTTTGAACGAGCTAGGGTTAACTTTGAAGGCTTCCAAAAGATGATGGAAGGCAGAAATGCTAGTGACATTGATGTAGAAGATTACTTCGAGATGCTCGTTGGTGATCGTAAGGCAACTGATATGACATTGGTTGACTTTGGTCAGAAGATTGTCCTGATGGATGTTATGAATGCATCCAACACTGCTGTCATTAGGGACTATGCTATTGCTGCTCGTGAGCTAAATGAAGTTGCTGATGTGCTGGATGTTGATGGTCCAGTAAGTCAAATTGTTGATCGTCTCCGCTATGGTATTGAGCAAGTTAAAACTGCTCGTTATCTCTGGGGTAAGGCAGGTCGTGATATGCGGACACCTGAAGGTGCTAAAGCTAGTGCTGATCAGTTTGCATTGAATAACCTGAAGAAAGAAGATACAGCTGTCATCCGTGATTTCAAGCAAGAAGCTAAGAGTGCTACCGATGCTATGCTTCAATTTATGAGGAAGTCTGATAGCAATGATACTACTCAAGCAATGCTTGAAGCATTCTCCATGGCTGGTGGTCCTAATAGTCTTGATGATCTATACGCTTACTTCGTTAAGAAGCTTAAGGGTGATGGGTTTGAAAATCTAGGTAACTCACAGCTAATCCGAGAACTGCAAGGTGTGATGGTACATAGCGTTCTAAGCGGTCCTAAGACGCCTGTAAGGGCAATTATGGGTACAACTACCGCAACGATGCTAAGGCCGCTTACACAGGCTCTGGGAGGCGTTATGGCGTTGAATGGGACACAGACTCGTGAAGGTCTGGCTGGTCTTAATGCAATGATGCAAGCAATCCCTGAAGCTTACCAGTTGTTCTTCTCTCGTTTGAATTCCTATTGGTCTGGTGAAATCTCCACTGTTAAGACTAAGAACTTTGAATTCTCTCAGAAAGATCAAGACTGGAATGCTATTGGTGAGATGATGAAGTTCCGAAAGGAAGCTGGTCAAGAAGTCAGTGCTGGTACTGAGATGGCATACAACATTGCTAATATTGCAAGGGGTATGAATAGCTCTAACCTTCTGACCTACTCTACCAAGCTTATGGCTTCTACTGATGATGCTTTTGGTTTCATCATGGCTAGGGCTAGGTCTCGTCAGAAAGCATTGCGTACTGCAATGGATAACCAGAAGATTGGTGAAATCACTGAGATTACTCCTACTCTAATGAAGGAGTATGAGGAACGCTACATGGCTGACTTCTTAGATGAAGGTGGTAATGTTAGCTTTGATGGTGATGCTGCTCTTAGGTATGCAAAAGAAGAGGCAACTCTTACTCGTGACCTCTCTGGTTTTGCTTCTAAGCTTGATAGTCTTGCTCAGTCTACTCCTTGGCTTAAGCCTTTCATGATGTTTGCTAGGACTGGTGTTAACGGTCTTGAGCTTAGCATGAAGCATATGCCTGGTTTTAATCGTCTTGTTGCTGATGAACGTAAGATCCTGAATGCAACCATTGAACAGGCTGACTCTGGTCAATTAATGGATATTGGTATTCAGAATGCTGAAGACCTGTTCCAAGCTAAAGCTATCCAACGTGGTCGTCAGGCTCTTGGTACTGGTGTCATCTCTATGGCAGCCATGCACTATATGTCTGGTGGTCTGACTGGTAATGGTCCTCAGGATCGTCAACAGCGTCAGCTGTGGATTGATGCTGGATGGAAACCACGCTCTATTAACATTGGTGGTACATGGATTAGTTATGATTCATTTGAACCCTTTAATTCTATTCTTTCTCACGTTGCTGATATTGGCGACCACTATGAACTGATGGGTCCTGAATGGACTGAGAAGAGCCTCTTTAAGACTGCTCTTGTTATGACACAGGGTGTGACTTCTAAGTCTTACCTGGCTGGTCTCCAACAGTTTGTGGACCTCGTTTCTATGCAACCTGGTCAGATGGAGAAGATGGGAGCAAGTCTGATTAACAATCAGGTTCCTTTGTCTAGTCTTCGTAATGAACTTGGTAAGGTTCTTAATCCTTACATGAAGGAGTTGAATGCTGGTTTTGGTGATAGTATTCGTAATCGTAACCAAATCACTGAAGGTCTCGCTGCTAACCCACTTCCTACTAAATATAGTTTCTTAGATGGCAATCCCATTAATCCTTGGTCGTTCCCAACACGTATCTTCAATGCTTTCAGCCCAGTACAGTTTAACCTTGGATACTCTCCTGGTCAAACCCTTCTATTCAACAGTGGTTATGACTTACGAGCATCTGCTTATTCTACTCCTACTGGTGTTAGCTTAAAAGATACACCTGAGGTTAGGTCTATGTACCAAAAAGCTATGGGTGATCTTGGTTTGGGTGAGAAGCTAAATGAATTGGCTATGAATCCTCGTGTACAAGAATCCCTACAACAGATGATTGATGATAGGAATAACAACCGTTATGGTAAAGATCCTCGTGATTACCATCATAACCTAGTTATCTTTGATCTCTTTAATCGTATTCAAAAGAGAGCATGGGCTAAGATTGCCGATGATCCTAAAGTACAACAACTTATTGAAGCTGATCGACTGTCTAAGTCTTCTGCTGCTAATACCCGACAAGGGAACTATGATGCTTCTAACACCACCTACGATGCCGCTCAAAACCTTCTTAACATGCCTAAATAGAAATGCCTCAATTTAACTCTTGTTTTCAAAATAGTAGTGGTACTAAACAAGATGGGATCCCATACGTTGAATATGCTGACGGTGATGGTGCCAAGGTAATCCCATTTCCCTACCAACATGAGGATGATATCTGCGTCTATATTGAAGACCCGACAGGTACCTACACTCTACAAGATACCGATGATTATAGCTTTGGTATCAACAATCAAAATAAGAATACGATTACTCTAGATACTGCTACTAGTAATCCTATTCACATCATGCGTCGTACTGACGTGTGTATTATGGATGCCCAGTTTGAACCTGGTGCATCGATTCGTGCTCAAGACTTGAACCATGACTTTACCCAACTTCTCTATTTGATTCAAGAGAATCGTAGGGCTTTGGCTCAAATGTCTGGTAATGATAATGGTCAGTTACCAGTTGACCCTAATGCTAACCTTCTTTGGGAGCGTAATGGTACCAGTCTAAAGCCTGTCAATGCTGATGATAATCTGGTCATTAAGGGTACAACTAAATTTAATGGTGCTACCTATACTTGGCCATCAGCTGTTGCTGGTACAACAGGACAAGTTCTATCTTGTTCTAACACAGGTACGTTGTCCTGGGTTACTGTAGCCACTGGTAGCTCAAATGTTAGTGAGATTGAAACCGATACAGGATCAGGTCTCCGTAGTGGCACTAAAGGAAGTGAGAATGTCGGTACAGCTACTGGTGATGTCTCAATTGTAATTGACAACGGTAATGGTCTTACATTCAGTGGCAACCAACTGACTCTAAACCTTGGTGATGGATTAGAATTTGATGGTGCAAACGTTAGGGTTAAGCGTAACGGTACCACTCTAGACCTTGATAGTGATGGATTAAGTGTCGCTGTTCCATTCGATGAACCTACTGGAACTGGTGTATTTGGTAGGCAGAGTGATGGTACCTGGGCTGCTGTTAATACTGGTGATATCACTGGTATTGATGCAGGTGATGGTATTACTATTAGTGATCCAGACACAGCTACCCCAGAAGTTTCAGTTCGATTAGCTAGTGATGCTGGGCTTGAATTTAACAGCGGAGAACTTCGTGTTAAAATCAACGGTGGTCTTGTAAGAGACACTGATGGTCTTAAAGTTAATGATGTTGAAATCTGGGGTCAATCCCTTGATATGACAGGTAATGTTCAAGGTGATATTGATCTTGACGATGACTCTATCCTGTTTAAAAACAACGCTAATACTGTCACACTTACATCACCAAGCACTCTTGGAGATACTTACAGTTTACTCCTTCCTGTCAACACTGGTAGTGATGGTAACTACCTAGAACTGCAAGATGCTTCAACTGGTCAAATGAGGTGGGGTACTCCTACTGGATCTGGCACTGGTGGTGTTGTCAATCAGATTAACGCTAACCAGGGTTTGTCTGGTGGTGGTAGTTCTGCTGATATAGACCTTGCAGTTGAGCTAACAGCTAATGGTGGTCTGCAATTTAGTGCTAATAATGATGGTGGTACTTTAGAAATTAATAATGGTACTGGTTTATCTTTAGGATCTGGTGGTATCGCTATTGATTCAGTTACTCTGTGGAACAATGCACATGACCACAGTGGTAATATTGAAGGAACCATTCGACTAGGTGAAGATGAGGAACTGCAATTCCAAGATGATAGTAGTGGTACTATGCGTACTGGTACGCTGCGTATGTCAAATATCACAGCGGATCAGACCTACACGCTTCCGGCTACTGGTGGTACACTAGCTACTACTAACAGCACTGTCTGGGAAAGAGATACATCAGGTAATCCTAATATAGCTGAACTCGTTAATTCTGGTGATACTGTCCGTATTCAATCAGGCAATCTGACTTCTACTAGCACTGATATTACTATCACACCTGGTGGCACTGGTGCACGTAGTGTTGTCCTTGATGCAATAAATGGTGGTAATATCCAACTCCAAGATAACACTGCTGTTACTGGAACTTTAGGAGCTACGGGTAATGTTGACTTTGATGCTGACTTAACAGTTGATGGGGACACTACACTTGGTAATGCCGCTACTGATACTGTTACAATTCCTGGTATCCTTGATGTTAATGGAAGGGCAGATATTGATAATATCCGCCTTGATGGTAATACTATCAGTACAACTACTGGTGATCTAATTCTTGATTCTAACGGTGGTACTATTGATATCAATGATGATGTTGATATTTCAGGTACCCTTGAAGTTGACGGTGTTGTTACCTTTAATAATAACCTTGATGTTACTGGTAACCTTGATGTTGATGGTACTACCGAACTTGATGGACTAAATGTTGATGGTGACTCTACATTTGATAATGTCACTATTGTTGGTACGTTAACTCAAACAGGGAATGTTAATGTTGACGGTGATCTTACAATTGAGAGTCCTCACAACCTTATCATTGCAGATGGTCAAATTCAGACTAGTGGAACAGCTAACCTAACTATTGATGTTGGTGGTGACGCTCTTAGAGTTAATTCTCGGGTTGATGTACTTAATGAAGAGCCGGTCAGGTTCTGGGACAATGGTAATAATGATTCAGTTGATATCTCAGCCCCTAATAATTTAGCTGCTAGTTATGAGCTTGTATGGCCTACTGCCGCACCATCCACAACTCAAAACCAAGTACTTCAATCACCAGGTACAGCCAGCGCTAGCCAACTAGAGTGGATCAACACTCCAACTGGTGGAGGTGGTTCTGCTTTCTGGGATCGTGATGCTACTAATGGTATATTGACTACCAATACAGCTAATGATGATCTTGACTTAGAAGGTCATGTTACTTTACAAGGTACTGACGGTAATGCTGAGCGTCAATTAAGGTTTACTGCTGGTAACCGTGGTACTATAGGGGCTCCTCAGATTGCATTTGAAGATGCTGCTAATGGTAATTATGATACTGGTATATACTCTGACGCAGCGGATGTAGTTAATGTAACTATTGCTGGAACAGAACGATTTGGAATTAGTACAACTAACGTTGAATTTAACGGTGGTATTGATGCTGGATCAACTACTGTTTCAGGTGCTGAAATTCTTCATACAGGTGTTCAAACACTTCAAGTTACAAACGCATTCACTGCAGGTGATCATGTTCTCCGTATTCTAAGGGGTACTACTGAGACCGCTACTATTAATGCTGATGGTGGTGCTGAATTTGGTAACGCTATTACAGTTGAAGGTAACGTAATTCTTGGTGAATCTGATAACGTTGTATTCAATGATGCTGCTGGGGATGACTTTATTCTTTCTGGTCCAGCTGCTATCACCAATGGTCGAACAGCTACCCTGCAGGATGTAACTGGTACTATCGCACTGGTTGGTGCTGGAGATTTAGATAACAGGTATGTCGATGTTACTGGTGATGAGATGAGTGGTAGCCTTACCTTTACTCAAGGTAGTGTTATCGATGATATCCGAGCTGTACCAGATGATGACGATGATTGGAATATTCAAGATGCTGGTGTCTGGACCCTTGCTGCTAATACTGAAGTTGAATTCCCCGATAATAGCGATGACCCCATTCCAGGTCAATCTGGCATCTTTGTATGTGCAGGTGATGGCATAACCTGGTCTAATAATGCTAATGGAAACTGGAGACATCCTGGTGGTGTGGCACAAGGTGGTGGTGCTGATACTGTGATTCCTTTCTATGTAAACGCTGCAGATGAAATCCTCCTAGGAACACAAACAACAACAAGTTAACCTATGTCTAATTCAAAATGGTGGTGGTCTGCTAATACTACAGTAGACCCTGGTGACCCGATACATTGGTCTTTATATTTTAGAGGTGGTCAGTATCTTCAATGGAGTGCTCCAAACTTTGATGATAACACTGATATGCGTTATACACTATCAGTCTGGGCAAAGAATAATAGCATGATTGAGGATCAGGCTGAGCCTATTTTTGCCCGAAACAGTACTAGTAGTGCATCTTCTCAAGGGTTTAAGCATCAGGAATATAGACATTTAGAAGATGGAACTAGCACTGTTTACCGGACTTGTAATGATCCACATGCTTGGTATCACATTTTTGTCAAAGTAACTACCCAACAATATGCTAACCCTGCTACTGGTAGTATATGGATTAATGGGCAGCAAGTTGCTAATAATGTCAGCACTTTAATGAGCCTACACCCTAGCAGTACAAGGTATCGTATTGGTGGTGGTGGCGATAGTTTGGGTAGTTATTTTGATGGATTGCTTGCTGATTACCATTTCCTAGCTGGAGTTGGTTCAGATCAAACACTTACCCATGAAGATTTTGGTAGGTTTAATGATAGTGGCATTTGGGTCCCTAGAAATTTACCAGATGGAACTGATTATGGAGACCATGGTTTTCACCTGACATTTGATCCAAGCCAAACCAATGGGATTGGACACGATTCATCAGGTGAAGGTCACCATTTTACTGCTAATAATTGGACTTCAAATGATACTTGGGATTATGCATATTCCAGTCATGATAGGACCCCAACTAAGTTAGGGGCATTCTTCAATACTCTTGCTAGGCTTAGCAGTAGCAACAAAGAAGTTCAATGGGCTCAACAGATATGGCTTGAAGGTATCAGTTCTAACCACAGGGTGTGGGGCACTAATCTAGCTGGAGCTGGTCTACCTACTGCTGGTAAGCATATTTTTATGATTAATACCGGCACTAACTCAGCCAATATGGATAATGGTGGTAGACTAGGTATAGGCATATTAGTATCTGATGATATTAATATGAATAATTATGGTGGTAGTAATTCTACACCGTCTGGTGATAATAGTTATTTTATTCAAAGAAGTTGGAAAACAAACAACAATAGAATTAATGTAGCAAGTGGTACTACTAGTGTTAGTGGTTCCACTCCAGAAGCACCAACTGGATGGCAAAGTAATCAAGTCAACGGTGCTGTAGTCTGTGCCTGGGATGGTGATACCAGACGAGTTTGGTTTGGTTACATAGTAATGAATCCAGACCATAATAATTGGACTGGTAATATCATCTGGATTGGTGATAATGGATCTGAAGATACAAATGCTAACCCAGCTACAGGCGCTAATCCTTTTGCTACAATACCTGATGATGTGAATAGTATCTTTGGATATGCTGTTACTGGTCAAAGAAGTGGGTTAACTGGTAGGGCTAGAATAGCTCCCACTGGTTGGTTTGATGAAATTAATAACCTTCCTGATGGATTTAATCGGTTAGAGTTAAATAATTACCCACCTAGTGCTATTCCAAATGCTAGAAACCACTTTGAGGTCATTACCTATGAAGGTAACGCAACAGCTAGGACTATTGATATTGAACAAGATTTCCGTCCTGGGTTAGTTTGGCTTAAAAACCGAAGTAACCTTGAAAGTCACCTTTTATTTGATGATATAAGGGCTGAAGATGATTATCTCTCTACCGACACACAATTAAACGAAACTGCTAATGACCAAAGTTTAACAGCTTTTAATGATGATAGTTTTGACCTAGGAACTAGTGTTGGTAATACGGATGGTGATAATTATGTTGCTTATGTTTGGGAAGCTGGTGGTAGACCCACAATCAGTAATACTGAAGCAGCTGGGAGTGCTCCTACAGCTGGCTCTGTCATGATTGATGGTGCTCAAAGTACTGATGTACTAGCTGGAACTAAACAAGCAGTCCGTATCTCAGCCAACACTACTTCTGGATTCTCAATAATCCGGTACCGAGGCGACCAAACTGCAGGAACAGTTCCACACTGTTTAGATGAAAACAAAGGAGCACCTGCTCTTGTTCTTGTCAAAAAATACTCTGGTGGTAGTACTTCTAACAAGCACTGGGTAATGTATCACCGAGGTGCTACTTCTAGTGGTGAATACATGCGATTCACAAACGATGGAGCACTTACCAGTAGTAATGCTTGGAATGAAACAGATCCAACAACCACTACGATTAGTCTAGGTTCAGCCACCTTAACCAATGAAACTAATCAGAATTTTATAGCTTATGTTTGGCAAGAGATCCCTGGATTTAGTGCATTTGGTACTTACACTGGAAATGGTAGTTCAGATGGACCTACAATTTATCTTGGATTTAAACCGGCTTTTGTGTTGATTAAAAGGTACAGTGATAGTGGTAATTCTTGGAACATCTTTGATTCAGGAAGGAATGACACAAACCCTATGACAGCTTTCCTTAAACCTGACACAAACCAGCAAGAAAGTAATACTAATAAAATTAATTTCTTTTCAATGGGATTCAAATGTGTGTCAAACGCTAGTGCCACAAACACTAACACTGAAGATTTTCTCTACATAGCATTTGCTCAAAACCCTTATGGTGGGTCAAATATTGTCCCTGTGACTGCCTATTAACATGTTTTTTAAAGACTCAAATAACAACCGATATTATGTCGGTAGACCTTTTTTCTATAACAACACGGCTTACCCTAAGTCAGCCGCAACTGCAGAGAGAATGACTGCTTTAGGTTTTACTAAAGTTGAAGTTGGTGTCCGTCCTAATAGTACTTACTACATCGTATCTGGTCCAGATAATGATGGTCTTTACTCGGCTGAACCACGTAATTTAGAAACTCTTAAATCTCAGTTTAAACTTGAACAAAAGGCATATGCACGCCAAGAACTTGAAAGTAGTGATTGGTATGTTATCCGCCTATTTGAACAGAATGTAGCTATTCCAACTGCTGTCACTGACTACAGAACAGCTTATCGTACTGCTGCAGATACACGTTGTGCTGAGATTGATGCTTGCACAACTGTTGGGGAGCTTGAAACTCTAATGGAAGGTGCTAACGGAACTGAGTGGCCCGTTCCATTGGCAAGCACTTATTCACTTGAATATGACGATGAAGAAGAAAGCAACTGAAGACCAGTTTAACGAGTTGCATAATCTTGTCACTAAGGAATTCCTTGCCCGTATCAAATCGGGTGAGGCTTCCACACAAGACTTGAAAGCAGCCTGTGACTGGCTTAAATCCAATGATATTAGTGGTGTCGCCTTTGAAGGTAATCCACTCGATAAACTCGCCAATGTCATTCCACAGGTAGATCCTGAACTTGTTCAACGGAGACTGTATGGCAAGCGCGTCCACTAATTATTACAAATCTAATAAAGATGCTCTCAAAGTAAAGAGAGCCTATCAAAAGAAGTACAACAAGAAACCTTCTGAAGTAGCACGACGTGTTGCTCTCAATAAGGACAATCGTAAACGAGGTACTTACGGTAATGGAGATGGTAAAGACGTATCCCACACAAAAGGTGGTGGAACTGTCCTTGAACCACAATCCAAAAACCGTGCAAGAAATCGATCTCGTAAATGACTCCTTTACTTCCTAAACCTGATTACTACATTGCAAACCTAATAACCATGACATCCTCTGAAGCAACACGCCTTTGGAGGCGTGCGATTAAAGAGTCGTTCGACTGTACATGTGTTTATTGTGGAGAATCTTATGAATTACATGAACTTACAATTGATCACGTCCATCCTCGCTCAAGAGGTGGCGAAACTATTTCAAGTAACTGTGTACCAGCCTGCTTATGTTGCAATCAGGACAAGGGAAGTGAACACTGGGAAGACTGGATGCTGAAGAGATTCGGTCTCCAACCAAACCGTAAACAACAAATTCTGGACTACATTAATGTCTCGTGATGAAAAACTCAAGGCTAATCAACGCCGATTGGCTGAACGTCGCCGTGCTAAACAAATAGCAGATGCTAAAAAGAGAAAAGCTCAGCAAAATGCTAGCAAAGAGAAGGATAAGCCTAAGACTAACAGTGCTATTAAGATTGCCTTCGATAAAAAGACTAACATTGGTGATGGCTATGGTCTGAAGAGTAAGCCTAAGACTACTCCTAAACCTACTCCTAAGCCCACTCCTAAGCCTAAGCCTAAGCCTAAACCTGATCCTAAGCCTAAGCCTAAGCCTACTCCTCGCACTATGCCAAGCAATCCTCCAGGACAACTGCGTCCCGGTGGTTCAGGTACTTCAGGTCGTCCTATGCCTTCTAACCCTAAAGTTGGTTACAGCAAACCAGTTCGTAGGAACTTCAAAACCCAAGCAGCATTCCTTAAAGCTCTTGAAGTATATATGCGTCGTAAGAAGCGTGGTGAACAAGCTGCTCGAAGCACTGGCAAAGGTAAGGCTAAGCAAGCAACTGATGGTCGTCAGTACGGTGGGTGAGTATGTCAACCAAAGAAGTAGCTGCAGAAATAGCTGCTTTTGAGGCAGCAAATCCTAATGCTCGTGGCATACCCAAGGCACTGAAGAATAAGTATCAAAACGCTTATCTCTCAGAAACACAAGAACAACGTGTTCCTATTACTTGGAAGGGTAGGCAAGCTTTCCTGGAAAGTCATGGTACTAGAACTACTAGACCTGGTGCTGATAAATGGAAAGTTGTCTACTTTGACCAACGAGTAAAAAAGGGTAACACTAATCGTGCTCAACGTGCTGATCAAAAGATTACTAGACAAGATTATCGTGATTTTGCATCTAGAAACGGTTATACCCTAGCTCAAGCTGATAAACTTTTTGAGGCAAACGAAGCAAAACTTGCCCAAATTCAACAAGGTAGAAACCGCTTTCAAAACATACGCAGTAATCCTGTTACCCAGTTCATTTACGAACACCTATCGCCACAAGCCTCTAAGTTGTACGGAGGTGTAGAGCATCATAGAAACATCACCTTACTAGATGCCCAACGTAATGCTATTAAATCAGACAAAATGCCTTCTAGACAGGCTATGGAAGCTGCAGGTATCCCATTAACTAAGCAATCAGCAATTCAAATGGACTTTGCTGGTACGCCTGTACTACCACCTAAGCAACGACGAGCTATTATCTTAGCTGATCTAGAACAACAACGTCCAACTGCTAGATCTATTAATAGAACACTTGAAGGATTAAGTACAAAAGTGTTTAATCCTGTTCTTCAAGCTATTAATAATACACTGGAACCACCTAAACTCCAACCTAAGCAGAAGACTAAGCCTAAGAATAATAAAAGTAGAAGAGGTGGTACTAGTCTACCTACTCTTGATCGTACATCTATTCAAGCTAGTGATACCCAATATTTTGATGTCCCTTACCGTGATAATAACGGTGAGTTGGGTATAACCACACTACCTGTACCTACTATCTAACTCTGAAAGGCATCTAGCAGCCCCTACAACACCCTTTAAATACCATTTAGGTATATTCCCATATGCAAGACATTTTAACGGCCTTGCAGGACGATTTTAAGCTGTTCTTACAAGCCCTGTGGGGACAGCTTGATTTACCTTCTCCTACAAGAGCTCAATATGCAATCGCTGATTATTTACAACATGGTCCTAAGCGTCTTCAAATCCAAGCCTTTCGTGGCGTCGGTAAGTCTTGGATTACTGGTGCTTTTGTTCTCTGGACTCTATTTAAAGATCCAGAAAAGAAAATAATGATTATCTCCGCGTCTAAAGAACGTGCAGATAACATGAGCATCTTCCTACAAAAACTAATCATCGAAACACCATGGCTAAAACACCTCCAACCCAAATCAGACGAAGCGAGATGGAGTCGCATCAGTTTCGACGTGAACTGTTCTCCGCACCAAGCCCCATCGGTGAAGAGCGTTGGTATTACGGGTCAGCTTACTGGCTCCCGTGC
>Ga0208794_1000567_pt1 | contig 22925 bp, 22 predicted proteins | sample 32_taG_FD_184106 | JGI IMG/M metagenome (GOLD analysis project Ga0208794, IMG submission 184106) | Marine viral communities from the Gulf of Mexico - 32_GoM_OMZ_CsCl metaG (SPAdes) (version 2) | ecosystem: Environmental > Aquatic > Marine > Oceanic | place: Atlantic Ocean: Gulf of Mexico... | reverse complement strand
ATAAATCCGCTCAGACAGAAGCGGCGACGAGCGGGACTATGCCCGTCTTCTGGCTAAGCACCTGGGTGCAGAGTACGCTGAGCGGATTTATGACCCTGTGCGTTTCGATCCCCAAATCAGCGCCTCGGCCAGTCTTCCGCGCCCGAGCCGGAGATCGTTTCTGTCGACCATCGATGCGCTGCTCGCCGATGCCGCAGGTGACCTCGGAGCGCAGATCGTCTTCGACGGCAATGCCGGCGACAATCTGTTCTGCTTTCTTCATTCAGCGGCGCCGGTCGTCGATCGATTGCGTGTTGAGGGACCCGGGCGCGGTGCGGTCGCAACCCTTCTGGACATGTGCCGGGTTACCGGCTGCGATTTACCTACTATGGTCAAGGCGACGCTAAAGCGTTTGGTACGCCGCCCACGCCGCGAATGGTCTTTTGATCGGCGTCTGCTTGCCGATCATCTTGCATCGGACGAGGCGTTGGACCCCGTAACTCCCTGGCTCGATATCGGTGTCGGGCGCCATGGGGGGAAACGCGATCATCTTGCCCTGATCATGCGCGCCCAGCACCATGTTCACGGGCTTGGCGTCGGGCCTGAACGCTTCTCACCGCTGATGAGCCAGCCTTTGCTCGAATTGTGCCTGAGCATCCCCACATGGCTGTGGGCCAAAGGCGGTCGCAACCGTGCGCTCGCGCGTGATGCTTTTGCCGCTGACCTTCCGCAGAGCCTGTTGGCACGCACCTCCAAATCAGGACCAGACAGCTTCATCCGCCTCGCGTTCCACCACCATCGAAGCGCCATTCGCGAATTGTTGCTCGATGGCCTGATCGCACGGAATGGATTGCTCGACCGCGCGAGAGTTGAGGCCGCATTTGAACTCGACACATCGCTCGATGGGTCGACCATTTATCGGCTTCTCGATCTGGCCGAGGCCGAAACCTGGGTCCGGTCATGGCAATAAGGATCGCCCGTCGAAACATTGAAGCTCTTCGGGAGAGGGGGCGCCTTCCATCTCGCTCCACCGCCGGTATTGCTGCGCTCGTGCCGGATCGCAGTTGATACGATCCATTAGCCAGAATTCGAACCATTCGGTCGATCGCTCGTAGATCGCCTGCCGGTGGGCGGGCTGCCATTTCACATGCGTTTCGTTTTCCAGCACGTAAAGCTCGATTGCCCGCCCTCGATGAGAATAGGTTTCTATCACATCGAGGCCGCCTTCATATTCGCTGTCGCCAGTCTGGATGAGGATCGGCACATCTACCGTGTCGACATTGAGGATGAGCGACATGGGTTTCCAGAATTCTTCGGTACCGGGCTCGAAATGGCGGTAGCCCATCGCGCGAACGAAATCTGTGAACCGGGGCCCGGCTGCCGTCGGATAGGAATACATATCTTCGCAACATGACCCCATAGAGGCCACTTGGAACAGGTCCGAGTTGATAAGAGCCCACTGGACTGTCGATCCGCCGTCGCTGAATCCGCTCATACCCATCCTCCCGGCGTCGACCGCGCCCGTCTCGATGGCGAGCTCAAGCGCGATCTCCAGGGACGACTGCACTCTGCGGCGGTCGATCCAGTCGGCGCGATTGGCGCGGACAAGCTCCTCCTCACTCGTTGCGGTGAGCGCTGCAGCCGAGAAGGTCGGGCGATCAAAACTGAGCACAGCAAAGCCGCGGTTCGCCAGCGGGTGGATCGGCACTTCGTCGCCGGTCCCGCCGCGCAGGAACCCGTCGCTGGTGTATTGCACGACCACCAATGGGTGTTGCTGCCCCGGTCTGTGATCGGGCGGCAGAACAAGATCAGCGAAGCTTTCCGAACCATATGCATTGCGAAACCGGAGCCGCTGCACGGTTCCGAAAACTGCGTTCGCCAGGTCTGGGTTGGGATCGTAGACCACCCGCTCGGCGCCCGTTCGGATATCGATTGCGACAATGCGCCGGGGCCTCGCAGCCCCTTCGCGCGCGCAGATCAGTTCGTTTGCAAAAGGGCTGCACCCGATCAGAACGTCATCGGTTGTCAGCAGCGAATGGGGCTGGCCCTCCTCCATATCCCAGCGCAGGATCGCCATCTGGCTGTTCGCCCAGCCCGTTCCCTGAAGGGCAAGCAATGTCCGGCCTTCGGCTGCCCACCACAGATGGCGGATACCTTCGCACGCCTCCGCATCGCAGGAGATCCGGCTGCCGCCGGGCCGCATCACTGCGATGCGCGACCGACTTATCAGCCGGTCGGGATGTTTGGGCTCAAGCCACGCTGCATATCCGTCCGGCCCTGCGGCATATTCGCGTGCTTGCGCAGGCAGCGTGGCAGGCCGGTGCGCAACGAGAAGCTCGGCCTCGCTGGCTGTCGCCGGACGGACGCTGCCATCGCCGAGGGCCACGAAGGCATATTCCGGGACAATCTCACCAGTCGGAATCGGCCGGTCGGCAAATTGCGGAGAGAAGCGATCGTCAAACAGAAAGCCTCGCGGAGCCTCTTGCGCAATTGCTTCCGCCTGCTGGCGAATGCCCGGACGTGTTTGCACGATGAGGCCATTGCCGTCAGCCGTCCAGGCAAAGCGGTCGACATCGTCGGGCATGGCCGTTGCCCGATGCGTTGGATTTCCGCCTGCTGGATCGGCAATCCATACCTGCGTCGAACCATCGATGCGCTTGAGATAGCCGATGCGCGTCCCATCCGGAGACCAGCGGGGCGCATTGGGCCTGTCCCAGCCACCCATGATCGCCGGAAAATCGCGGAGCGGAAAGTCATCCCGGATAAACTCACCGCCTCTGTCGATTTCGGTTTCAGTCTCGCTTCCATCCATCGCGGTCACCACGAGCCTCAGGCAATACGCATTGGCTTGCGGGTTTGCGCGCTTCACAACAAAAGCGATCCGTTCGCCATCGGGTGAGATTTCGAACGCCGAAGGCGCGCCGGTCGGAGCTGCCCTGCCAATGTCCGCAATCCGGACCTGGTCGTCGAGCGTGAATGCCGATCTTTGCGCTTGCGCGCTGCTCGGCGTTTCATCGAACAAAGCACACGGGTCCTGGTCGCCAGGATCGATATATGTCGTGGGCACGATCGTCTGCGAAAGAGCGGCGGCAAGCAGTATGATTGTCACCAGTGCCTCCGGATGCCGAAGGTGACGAACCGCCCGATCGGCGAATAATTGGTTGAATCATAGGGTGTGTCCGTCGGCCCGGTCTGGCCGAGCGTTTCGGGTTCGTCGTCGAACAGGTTCTGGATCGTGAGCGAGATTTCGAGGCCTGGTTCGCGGCCCTCACCGCGAACAATTTTATAGCTCATGCCGAGATCGACCGTGACGCTGGGAGAAAGGCGGCGCTCTTCCTCGAAGCGGCGGTCGCGCAGCGCGCCAATGTAGTTGGCGGCGATATTGGCCGCGAACCCGCCAGACTGATAGCGCGCCGTGCCCCGCGCACGGTAGCGTGGTGGATTGAAAACCGTTCCGGCTAGCTGAACCTCGGGCAGATCGGGCGTGACCTGTTGCTGGCTATCGAGAAAGCTGCCCGAGAGATCGAAGGAGAGTGACTGTTCGTCGCCCAGGTTCTGGTTCCAGGCGATCCTGGCATCCACGCCTTCGACGGCCCAAACCGCAACGTTCCTGTTCCGGTTGTCGACAAAGGCGGCAACATTGGCGGGATCGTAGGGGGAGCCCGAGAAGTTTTCGAGACCGAATAGCGATCCAGCAATGAGCTCGGATAAAGTTGTCGGATCGGGAGAGAAATCGATCAGGTTTGCAAACCCCGGGTCGCGGAAAGCAGCCGCAATCGAGCCCGCAATAGGTCGCACCACCCGGTCTTGATAGCGAATGTCGTACCAGGTGGCCGAAAACGTCAGTTCGGGAATGGCGACCGGCTGCAGTTCCACACCCGCGGTCCAGCTGCGCGCGCGTTCCGATGTCACGTCCGGATTACCGCCGCTTGTGAAAAACACCGTGTCGGACCCCGTTCCGGCGCCGAATACGGCCGCTGGCAGCAGAATGGTCTGGTAGGGTATGAAACGCTGAAAGAGGGTCGGAGCCTTGAACGAGCGCGCCCAGCTGCCGCGCAAAGTCAGTCCTTCGACCGGTGCGTAGCTTAAGCCAAAGCGCGGCGTTGTCTGTTGATCGAGGCCTGGATAATCTTCGTGACGCGCCGCCGCCGAAAGGGTCAGCTCGGCGACTCCATCGATTGCATTGCGCGGCGAAACGACCGGCAGGAAGAGTTCGCCATAGGCAAAACGCGCGCGCTGCGTTTTGTCGAAAGCGATCAGCAAATTTCCTGCTTCGCTGCGGCTGAAATCGAGCGTGTTGTTTCGCAGGCCCGCACCGACAGCGAGACGCGCCTCGCCTCCGGGAAGCGTGAACAGCGGACCCTCCAGACCCGCTTCGAGTGAGAAGACCTCGTTGCAAAAACACCCCTCGGTTACGCTCGAAGACCCGTCCTGCAGCGCGAAGGCGGTTCGGTAGTGCGTCCGGTCGCGGCCGAACACTCCCAGCACTGTTGCCTGCCAGTCTCCTGCGACGTCGAATTTCAGTGACGGGGCGAGCGTATAGGATTCCACCTCCGGATCGGCTTCCGATCGAAATGCCGATGATGCGGCCACGAGCGTTGAGCTTCGGCTTGAATAAAGCGCGTCGATACTGGCCTCGAGGCCGGGCGCGAGTTCGTGATGTGCCGAAAGCGTAACGGCATGGCGTTGCTGCGAGGGGAAGAGCGTGGTCTCCGGATCAAGCGAGCTGGCATAGGAGCGCTGGCCAGCCTCGATCGCCGAATTGTTTGCAAAATCGTAAGCGACGAAGAACCCGCCCCCGCTCCAGCGCGTGCCCGCCACTATATCGGCCTGCTGGCGGAAATTGCCGCCATCCGTGCTTGCGCCGATCTGCGCGGATGTCGTGATGCCTTCAAAATCGCGGCGAAGGATTACATTGACCACGCCCGCGACGGCATCTGAACCGTAGAGGGCCGAGGCTCCGTCCGGAACGACTTCAATCCGGTCGACCGCCGCGAGCGGGATGGATGAAATGTCGACCCCTGCAAAAGCGGAATCATAGGGTAGTCGGTGGCCGTTGAGGAGTGTCAGCGTCGCATCTGGTCCGAGACCGCGCAGATTTGCGCTTGAGGCCGAGTTTACGTTGCTGTTGGCGAACCCTGCGCCTGATCCAATACCTGGATTTTGCCCGCCGGAAAAGTTCTGCGGAAGTGTCCGGATCGCTTCGCCCAGATCGATCTGGCCCGCTTCGACGATCGCCTCGCGGTCGAGCGAAATTGTATCGCCAATGATCCGCGCGCCCCGGATCCGCGTTCCTGTAACGACGATCGCGTTGTCCCCGCTGGCGACATCCGAATGATCGTCCTGCACTTCATCGACTTCACTCTGGGGCGGCCCTGCGGATTGGGCGAGAAGCGGCGAAGAAAAGCCTGCCAGGGCGGTTCCTGCCAAGAGCGCCGTAATTGTCCGGATTGTCGATTGCATTGTCATCTCCCTGATCTGTTGCGATTATGTCGCCACAGGGAATGACGCAGGCATTCACGAGCACCTTAGTTTCAAATGAAATTAAATTTGCAAAGCCTGATCTTTGTGCGGTAAATCTGTCGCGCGCATTCAGGCCCGATCAGCGAAAACCGTGCGAAGATGCGCGAGCGCTTTCATCATGTGATAATCGACTGTCGGCAGTGCGATGCCCAACTCTTGGTGGATCTGACGGTAGGATTTTTTCTCGAAGCGGTTCATCCTGAAGATGCCCGCCGTTTTCTCGGGCAACTGCGCCAACGCGGTCTCGAAGCGCCCGTTCGTCTCTTCCACCTCAATTCTGTCCTCCTGCTCGGCGCAGCACGGCGCATCGGTGTTTTCGACCAGTGGCACCGTCCTGATGCGGCATTTCTGTCTGCGGGCTTCATCGACCAGCAGGTTGCGAGCGATCCGGAATAGAAATCCTGCCGGGTTCCGGAGATCTGTCAGTTGCGGGCTGGTCGCAGCGCGCACGAAAACGTCCTGAACCAGATCGCGGGCTCGCTCACGACCGACGCAGCGCGAAAAATAGGCAAGCAGGCATGCGCTCTCTCGGCGGTACAGGGCGTCGAGCGGGCAGGGCGAGCTTACCCGAGCTTGTGGTGCCGGGGTTCGCAGCGCGGAGCTCGATAGTCGATGATCGTCTCGCAGGGTGTCGGCAGAAAGCTGGTTCATGCAATGGACTGGGAGGCAACCGCAATCGGCGGCTCCTCATCGCAAGCCGAATGCGGGATCCAGAACTGTGCCGCCGTTCAGGACGTATCGACGTCCCTTGACCGGTTGGGCCGCCGGGCCTTGAGCGGACCGGCGTGCATGATGGCTGGCGGAAATATCCACGCGGTCGGCGCCAGAGTTTCAAACCGCGCGGGTCGAATGTGCCCAAGACAAAAGCAGCTTGCAAGGGGCAAGTGCCTCCATTTTCGAGGCAGCATGATACCCGCCCGGCGTTGCGGTCGCGCCGATATAGGGCACTCACATGCCTAGTACTGGGGAGGGCTCCTCCACATGCTTGGAATGTCCGCTGTTATCCCGCGGCGCTAGCCATCCGAGCCGAAAGGAGGTGCTCTATGGCTCAATCATCTGCCGACGGTACTGGTACAGGCGACTTCGATTTTTCGGACTTCGCGCAGGAATTCCTGCGACGCAATCCGGCCTACAAGGATCAATATGCCGGACTTCATGTGCGCGATACCGGCGACAAGAAACCATCCGCCGCGCGGCGAATGGCTCGGTCATGGGGCCTAGAATTTCCCGTTCGATCCGAGTGTTTCGGCCGCAGACAGCCCGGCGATCTGGAGAAGCGATGCGAACGCAAGCGTCGTTATCGTGGCTGGCGGCGCCCGGGACCTTGCCGGAATCAGAGGCACATTGGCTGAGTGCAAGGTGATTGCCCAGCACGAGAACGATGCCGGACAGCACATGGTGGTTTCCGATACGCGAAATCGTCACCGCGTCTTGTTGGCGCGCGAGCCATCTCCCGGCATTGATGGCTATGTCGTCCCCGACGATGCCGATCTTGGTGTCCGCGTAGCAGCTCTCAGTGAATTCCACCGGTCGAAAGAGGGCGCGGCGACAAAGGCGCACCATCGGCTCCTCAAGCCATCTGCTTACAAACGCTACAGGCTGAGCATCCTGCTTGCCATTCTCGATCTGCTCGAAGACGCTTCACCCAAGCAGGTGACATTGCAAGAGCTCGCCAAGGCACTGATCTATCCAGGCCTCAAAGCGGGCCGCGCGATCGACTGGAAAACATCATCGCATCGCCGGCAGACACAGCGCCTCGTCGCCGAAGCGCATCGCATGGCGGCTGAGGGTTATCGTGAATTGCTCAATCCCTCACGGGGCAAGCGTTGTGCGAATTAACTGGCGTCGAAATCGTATTCGCCCGGCTGGCCTACCAGTCACAGGCCAGACGACTATCAGGCCTACGTCCTTGCAAAGACTTCCCAAATTCGCTGAAGTCGTTATGCCTCTCCTTGTGGCGCGATCTGCATCTCGCGACCGAAGCCGCAAGGAACCCGACCTTCGGGGGCGCAACTGCAGCAGCCGGAACCGGTGCAATGGAAGCGCCGGGACTGGCCACCAGCAGGCGATCGGACGGCGGCGTGTTGGATAGCGCCCTGCCGATCGGACGGGCAGGGCTATGCAGGCTTATTTCGCGGAGGAATTCGCAACCGATCTGGTCAACGTCCAGTCTGACAAGGAACTCGACCAGGCGCTGAAACAAGTATCTCGGCGGCTTGGCTTCGACCACTTCGCCTTGAGCCTAGAGCTGCGTTCAGGATCGTGCGAGGCTCCCGGTTTGCTCCTGCATGATTATCCCGACGAATGGGCCAAGGTGTATGTCGGGTTCGATCTGGCCGGACAGGATCCGGTCCGGCGAGCCTGCGACAAGTCGTTTGTCGGCTTTGCGTGGGGCTCACTGGGTGAACTGATCCCGCTAACTCGCGGTGATCGCCAGATGCTGGCAGTTGGCCGAGAATGCGGAATCGGTGATGGCTACACTGTTCCGCGACATTTGCCCGGTCTTGCGCGCGGAACGTGTACATTTGCGGTCTGCCCTGACCGAGACCTGCCACACAGTCGCTTTGCGGTCGCAGAAATGGTCGGTACGCTCGCACTGAGCTGTGCACTTGGACTGGGCTCGGCTCAATCCGAGGAATCGGTACCGGTCCTGAGCGACCGGCAGCGCGAATGTCTCTTGTGGGTCGCACGAGGCAAGACCTCAGCCGAGACGGCCATGATCCTCGGGATTGCGACCGAAACCGTCATCCAGCATCTCAAAATGGCGCGAGAACGCTACCAGGTTCACTGTAAGCAGTCTTTGATCGTTTCGGCGCTGTTCGATGGTCTGATCGGATTTTCCGATATCATCCGATGGCGCGATGCGGGATGATTGGCGAAACAGAAGCTCTAACGCCGGAATCGCTCGGAGACCGTCAATTGCTGACCATCACGCTCGATGGAAAGTGAAAGTTCTACGCCCCAAACCATGCAAGCAGCTAACGTCTTCACCAGAAGCCGACGATCAACAGCTGGTCTCGAGCAGATTACAGCATGGACCCTAAATCCGAGCCAACCGAGGGGTAGGCCGCGACCAATTTCTTCAGATCTCGAGTTGTCAGTGACAGCCTCATTGCAAGGCCGAAGAAATTGATGATCTCCCCGTATTCGGGTCCAAGCAGATGCGCGCCGAGGATAGTGTCGGTGTCTTTGTCGATGATAATTCTGGTGGCAGCACAGGTCTCGCCAACGCGAAGATTGGAATACCAATTGCCTGTGTCGTTTTCCGCGACGCGGATATTGTAACCGGCTTCCTCTGCTTCTTCTTCGAGCATTCCGACGCGGGCCAATTCCGGAATTGTAAACACGGCGCTGGGCACGCCGCGATAGTCTGGCTTGGTCTGATTGCCCTTGAGCATGTTGGAGGCAGCGACCTTGCCTTCGAATACCGCGACAGGTGTCAACGGAGGCCCATGCGTGTTGGCCGCATCGCCTGCGGCGTAGATTTTGGGGTTGGACAGGCTCTGCAAATATTCATTGACTGCTATTCCCTTGTCTCCCGCCTCGATATTGGCAGCGCTCAGGTTCAGGCGATCGATTTCAGGCACGCGTCCCGCACCGTGCACGACCAGATCGGCGCGCAAGTCTTCGGTTTCACCATTCTTTTCGACAGTGACGATGAATTCGACGCCGTCAGTGGCGATCGATTTCAGCGATGTGCGCCGACGCAATCCCACCCCAATTTCCTCGCCTCGCGCTACAAGCTTTTCGACGAGGTCTGTGTCAAAGGCCTTCAATGGCCTGTCACCGCGATCAATGATCTGCACCTCGCTGCCAGCTCGTGCAGCGATATGACCGAACTCGAACGAGACAAATCCGCCGCCGATAAACAATATACGCTTCGGGAGAGCGTCCATCCGCATGAATTCGGTGCTGTTGGTGAGGTGTTCGGCACCTGGAACATCCACAGGGCGGGGCTTGGCGCCAGTCGCGATCAGGATATGATTGGCTTGAAACCGCCCTTGCCCCTCGATTTCGATCGTGTCTTCGCCAACGAATTGCGCCGTGCCGTGAAGCGTGGTGACGCCATTTCTCTCGAGACCACCCTCGATCTTCTCAGGCATTCTGCCGGTAAAGGTCTGGGCGAAGGCAATGAGATCAGGCCAGTTGATCGCGAGATCATTCGGTTCAATACCCTTGCCCTGCATCAGGCGAGCACTATCGATGATTTCAGCGCCTCGCCGCAGCATCTTCTTGGGGTCGCAGCCGCGCAGTGCGCAGGTGCCGCCATAGGGAAGTTCGTCGACCACTGCGACTGACCAACCAGCATCGGCGCATTTGTTCGCGGCATTCACCGCCGCCATTCCGACGCCGAGTACGATAAGATCGAAAGATTTATTCATAAGTATTCCTTCACGGAGAATCTAGCTGGATGCGCTGTTGAAGAAGTCTTGAGATCCGCGATGATCCATCGCTTGGGCAATGCGGCCAATACCTTGCATATAAGCCGCGATGCGCATTGAAACGCCTTCATCGTCAGCTAGCTGAAAACACGACTTGGCTTCACGGTCGAGACGCTCAGCCAATCGGTGTTCCACGGCTTCTTCAGCCCAGTAATCGCCGGACCGGTTCTGAACCCATTCCAGATAGCTAACGATTACGCCGCCCGAATTCACAAGAACGTCGGGCAGGATCTCGATGTTGCAGTCGCTCAGAATTGAGTCGGCTTCCGGGCTGATCGGGCCATTGGCGATCTCCAGAATTAATGCCGATCTGACGCCTTCGGCATTTTCTTGAGTAATGGCATTTTCCAAGGCGGCCAGCACCAGCACATCTACATCGAGCTCAAGTAGCTCGTCATTTGTAAGCTGATCGAAGTCTGCTTCTTCGCATACGGAGGTGTCGCAGTAGACCATACCTTTAAGCTCACGCGTTTTGTGCTTGTGGCGCCAGATCGGTTCGGGATCTAATCCGTCGTTGGAATAGATGGCTCCCTTCGAATCGGAGACTGCAACGACCTTGTATCCTGCTTCATGGGCAAGACGGGCGAAATGGTATCCTGCGTTGCCAAACCCTTGCACAGCGACCGTTAGATCTTCCGGCGACTTTCCTGCTCGCTGGGCCCATATATTCAGAACCTGTAGCGCGCCTTGTCCTGTCGCCGCCTCACGCCCCTGGGAGCCGCCAAGCCCCAACGGTTTTCCTGTGATGACCGCCGGAACTTGACGGCGCTCAATCTGAGTAAATTCGTCGGCCATCCATCCCATTACAGTCGCATTGGTATTGACGTCGGGTGCAGGTATGTCGCGGTCAGGCCCAACAACATCATAAACTGCGCGCATATAACCGCGAGACAGCTGCTCCAGTTCGAGCCGAGACAAAGTCTTCGGATCGACACAAACACCGCCCTTTGCGCCACCAAAGGGCAAATCGACGACAGCACATTTGATGGTCATCCAGAAACTTAGCGCGGTCACTTCTTTGGCTGTAACGTCCTCATGGAACCGGATCCCACCTTTGCTCGGGCCGCGCGTGTCATCATATTGAACGCGCCAGCCTTGAACTACTTTTAGTGAACCGTCATCCATTCGCACTGGAATGTTCACGGTGATGGTCTGTTTGGGTTGCGCCAATCTTCGCCGAGCATCTTCCGAGGCTTCCAAATGATCGAACACTATCTCCAATCGGGATTGCTGCTGGCTGGATATTCGAATGGAATCTGTCATCGCAGTGGTTTTCCTTAATCTTTGTCGTCGGCCTAGAGTGCTAAGATCGGGGTGAGCAAAGACTGCGTTGGTTCGAACGCCTCACGCCGCTGTCTTGGAATTGAGCTAACAACATGCCGATCCTGACTCACTAAACAGGCCCTTGAAGTCAGTTTTTCCGGTCAAGCGATCGAGATAGAAGTCCGGGTCTTTTGCAAAAACCTCTGCGCAATGGGGGCAGCGACAGAACCGAAGTTCCTGTCCATTATGCGCTACAGGAACCGTGTAGGCGGATGGTTTTTCAGCAAGGCATGAAGGGCAAACATGCATGTCCTTAACCTCTTCGACAAAATGATCGGGCTGTTCTTGGAAAATATCGGCGCATCCCTGGCAACAGAAAAAATACGTAGACCCAGCATGGTCAAGTTGTACCGCCTGAACTTCGGCAATTCCAAGCCGCACCAAAGAACATCCGCAGCTCGGGCAAATTTTAACGTTCACTACACTTGCCTCTCTATAGTTCTTCTCGGCTAACTTTTGTTAGCCCGCACAGCACGAAAGTTTGGTTACGTCCTTGTCGAATGTCTGGGCCGCAAGTTTTAAACCTTCGACAGTTGTCAGATACGGAAAAATCGTTTCTCCCAATGCCTTTGCCGTCATCTCGAATTTAAGGGCCATAGCCAGTGTCTGGATGCTGTCCGAACCTTCGGGTGCCATGATCTGGCCGCCGAGTAACTTGTCGGTGTTCCTGTCGGCGACGAGCTTGATCAGGCCCCTCGTATCGCGCGCAGCCAATGCACGAGGCACTTGGTCTAACGGGACAATTGAAGTCTTTACTTCAAAGCCGGCTTGCCGCGCCTCGGCTTCACTCAAGCCGACGCCCGCAACTTGGGGATCTGTAAAGACGACCCATGGCATTGCCGATTTGTCATAGACTTCCGCCCCCGATGCGACAGCATTCCTGGCCGCAAGCTTAGCACCGTACGCCGCCATATAGACAAACTGGTCGCGGTTGGTCACATCGCCTGCGGCATAGATAGCGGGGTTGCTGGTTTGCATATTGTCGCCAACGACAATCGCGCCGCGACTATCGAGCGCAACGCCGGCATTCTCGAGACCTAACCCCTCCGTGTTTGGTGTCCGACCGGTCATAACTGCAAGGCTTTCGGCGGTAAGTTCGAGCCGTTCGCCTTCGTGCTCGATACAGATCGTGACCCCGGAATGATCCTGGTGGCAAGCATCATAGGTGCTTCCGCAATACATGGCGACACCTTCCGCGCGGAAGGATTCAGTCAATGCCTCAGAAATCTCCGGCTCGGCGCCCGGTAATAGGCGTGAACGGCAGATAATCGTTACTTCGACACCCATTCTCGCCATCATCAGTGCGAGCTCGGAACCGATATAGCCGGCGCCGATGAAGATCAGACTTTTTGGTAATGTTTTCAGGTCGAGCAGTTCGGTGCTGTCGAGTGTGGAAACCTCGTCAATTCCCTTGATCGGAGGGAGCGAGGGGCGACCGCCCGTTGCGACAATGATTTTTGGAGCCACAATAACGCGCTCGCCAATTTGAACGCCGCCTTCGACAACGCGCGCCGACCCCTCATCGAAATAGTTGATATTTTCATATTCGGGCAGCAGATCGGCATATTTTTTTTGTCGCAACCCCTCAACGAGATTGTCCTTCGCGGCGATCAGCTGGGTCCAATTCTTGACTTTGGCGCTGCCGGTAACACCGGGAAAGCGGTTCGCCGATTTGGCGCCATGGATTGACTCTGCCGCGCGTATCATTGCCTTGGATGGGACACAGCCGACATTGACACAGGTGCCGCCGATCGTGCCATGCCCTATCAAAGCAACCTTGGCTCCCGCACCGGCAGCCGTGATAGCGGCGGAAAACCCTGCCGACCCAGCACCCACGACGACAAGGTCGTAGCGCCTGCCACTACCTGGCGTGCAACAATCATTCATTAAGCTTCCAATCAAACAGCAGTGTCGGAGCGCTTACTGCGCCGACGAACTGCATAAACAGTAAGTCCAAGAAATATGAGCAGCGCCGGTATCAGCACATAATCCAGATAACCCGTCAGCGCGGACAGACCGACCGCAGCTACTAGAATTACCAACACCGGTGTGAAGCAGCACAGAGCGACAATGATTGTGCCGACAATACCTAGACGCAGCAGTGTTCGATCGTTCACCTTTAGCGCGATGCGGTCGAACGCGCAGGATATCCGGCGTTGGTTGAAGCTGCGGCGATCGCAGAGATCGTTGTTTGGCGCGGATCGAACAGGACTGTCGCGGTCTTCGATTCGAAATCAACCTCAACCGAGGAGACACCGTCGACATTGCTCATGGCCTTCTTGACAGTGATCGGGCACGTCGCACAGGTCATGTTTTCAATCGCAAATGTCTGACGTTCAAGGGCATTTTGGGGCGTAGCTTCCGAACCTGCCAGAGCTCCGGAAGTCGGCAACAGAGCCATCGTACCGAGGCCACCTGCTCCGAGGGCAATAACTGCTGAAAATATGATTGAAGCGCGTTTCATGATCGGTCTCCTAGTAGAAAAATGGTGCCCACCAATCGATCGTGATCGATAGAGCAATGAGTATTGTTCCGGCCCAAAGGAAGCTTTTTGTGATGATGGACGATTGTGGACGCGCACAATATGAGCCGTCTTCGCAGGCGGGAGGTGCGCTAAAATACACGTGCCAAAAACCTGCAGCCAGAAATCCGACGGTAAGCGCAACAAAATACCACTTGTAGGGTTCGAGAGCGGTCAGGTTACCAATCCATGCTCCGCTTATGCCAAGCGTGACCAGAACAAGCGGCAGAATGCAGCAGGACGATGCAACCACGGCCCCGGTTATACCCCCCATAGCCCACCAACTGCGCTTTTCAGGCGGCTGTGCGGGCATTTGGTTCTGACGCTTCACTGCGGTCATGCGAATTTTCTCATCATTGAACATCGTCAAAAATGGATATAATCTCTGTAGTACCTACAGGTTCAAGCACTATTTTCAGGATTTTTTGAATGAGCCAAACACAGATGATAAAACGAGGCGAGCTAGCCATTCGGTCAGGCTGCAATCTGGAGACTATCCGCTACTATGAAAACATAGGTCTTCTTAGACCCCCGGAGCGCACGGATAGCGGTCACCGGCTCTATTCCAAGGATGATCAGGCCCGGCTTGGCTTCATTTTGCGCGGGCGCGAGCTGGGTTTCTCAATTGAAGAACTAAAGAGTCTGCTCAGTCTCGTCGATTCTCACGGCTATAGCTGCGGCGAAGTTTTCGATTTGACGCGTGACCATCTAACGAGCATTCGGCAGAAAATTATTGACCTGAAGAAGCTCGAGCGAACGCTTGCCGATGTCTCGGCTCAGTGCGAAGGCGGCGACGTTCCCGAGTGCCCCATCATCGACGCGCTTTACGGGCATAAGGTCATTGCGCCCAATTGAGGTTTCACGTCGCCAAAGCCCGTAAATTGGCTGATTTGAGATTTGAAGAAAGGAGCAGAACAGAGCTAGGTCGCCGGTGCGGTTACATCCAATAGCACGATTATGAGTACCTCAAAGTCGCAGCATCCCCAGTTCTTGGTATGTCTGCGATCGCCCCGATCTGGTGAAAGGCGACCTGTCTTCAAATCGCCAGGTAGCCGCCATGCAACACCCCCCAGTTTCTCTCCAAGCTTGCCCTTCGGATCCAGCGCTTCGCGCAATGTTCGAGGCGCGCAAGCGGGTCTTCGTCGATCTCCTCAAATGGGATGTTCCCGTTTTGGATGATGCATACGAGATCGACCAGTTCGATACGCCCGATGCGAGCTATTTGGTGCTGACCGACGGAGAAGGCCGTCATCGCGCTTCAGCGCGCCTGTTGCGGACTGACGGCGCTCACATTCTCGGGGAGCTATTTCCCTGTCTGTGCGATGGTCCGATACCCTCTCGGTCCGATTTTCGCGAGATCACGCGTTTCTGCATCGAACCCACGCTCTCGCGGTTTGAGCGCCGCTCGGCACGCGACCAACTTGTGACCGCGCTTGCCGACCATGCCCTGAAGACCGGCCTGTCGGGCTACACCGCTGTGGCCAATAGAGCTTGGTCCCGCCAAATCGAAAGCTTCGGCTGGCAATGTCGCACACTTGGTGGCGGCTGCAGAATCGACGGTGAGGACCTTGTCGCCTTGCAGATCGATATAGATTGCGACACGCCGGACGATCTCGCTCGCGGCGGTATCTATCGAAAAGGTGCCTATCGGGTCGCCGAGGCGGCATCGGAGGTGGTGTCATGAGCGATATCAAATCAATCGATTGGCTCGAACGGCTGCAGAAGGATGGCTATTGCATCATTCCGGACCTCCTTCCTCAGAGCAGCATCGCGGCGCTCGATGCAGATCTTGAACGGGATTTTACCGAAACCCCTATGGGTCACGGCGATTTCTACGGGTTTCGCACGAAGCGTTTCGGTAGTCTGTTGCGCCGCTCACGCTGGGCCTGTGATCTTGTTCTGCAGCCTCTCATCCTTTCGCTGGCCCGCGAAGTCCTCGGTAAGGCTTGCGACCGAATTCAGCTTAACGTTGCCCAGGCAATCGCCATTCATCCCGGCGAGATCGAACAGTTCCCGCATTGCGATCACGACATGTGGGAAGGTGCCAAGGGTGAACACGAATATCTGCTCAATGTCATTTGGCCGCTAACCGACTTCAGCTCATCCAACGGCGCGACCCGCATCTATCCCGGGACACATAAACGTCCTGTCGAGAGCCTCGATCAGCTCGGTGATCCGATGGTCGCGGAAAGCAGACCGGGTGATGCGATCTGCTTTCTTGGTTCGACCGTGCACGGTGCTGGGCCAAACTCGACCGAAGACGTGCGGCGCGGTGTTGTGATCGGCTATAGTCTTGGTTGGCTCAAGCCCTACGAGAACCTTTGGCTGGCCTATCCGCCAGAGGTCGCGCGAAATTTTCCGCCCGAACTTGCTGAATTGGCAGGCTATGCGCAGCACCGGCCCAATCTTGGGAACTACGAAGGTCAGTGTCCATCCATTCTGCTCCGTGAAGATGTAGCCAATTATCCGCAGGCTACCGATGCGCTTCGGCCCGAGCAGCTTGCAGCTGTCCATGAATTTGCGGAAGCTCGTCGTTCCAAGAGATGAGCCCGGCACACGTCCTGGAACCGACCTATCGCCGCCTGAAAAGGGCATTGATGGAAGGTACTTGGCCGATCGGCCAGAAACTCGAAGCGATGCGATTGGCAGACGAGTTCGGTGTCAGCATGACGCCCGTGCGAGATAGCCTCAATCAACTTGTCGGCGAAGGTCTTGTCGATCTGACCCCTGGCGAGGGGTACCGGGTCACGCTCCTGACCGAACATTCGTTGCGCGACATGCTCGCAGTAAATGCTCTTCTCTTGGAAAGCGTAGTCGATCCAGTACCACAGACGATCGATGAAGATGATTTACCGGCACCGATCGCAACATACGCTGACCGCGTTGGCGATGTCTTCTCGATTTTTGCCTTGGGTTCGGAAAACAGATTTCTAAGACAGACGGTCGATCTGATTAGCGACCGATTGCACATCGTAAGAAGGCTGGAGCCTGACGTCCTGCCAAACGCTCTGGAGGCGCTTGCGGAGCTGGAGGGCAATGCTTTGGCGTCTCCGTCGAAGCGCGTCCAAGCTCTAAGGCGATATCATGACCAATGCCTCGCGAACGTCTCCCGGCTGATTGCGGTGCTCGCGGAACAGGGATCGACCTGAGAGTTGCAAGGCATAGCTCCTCAAGCATATGCTTCAAGCCTGTTCGGACCCGTTCAGTATCTGGACCAGATGCTCATTCCAATCATCGAGCGCTTCTCTCTTCTCCTTTTTCCAGTCGTGGCGTTGGTAGATCCCTGCAACGCCTGCTCTTGAGCCGCTGACATGGTTCAAGACTGCCTCTGTAACCTCGAAGCGAACGCCGAGGCGCTGGAAGTTGGTCGCTAACGTGCGCCGAAGATCGTGCAGCCGCCAGGATTGCAATGGCTCGCCAAGTTTTTGCTCTATGAGACCGTCCAGTTTCTTCTTGCCCTTGGCGTAGCCGGTAAAGCCTGCCCCGCTTGACGTGGCAAAAACGCGTCCTTTCTTCGGCCAGTTTGCGCCACCTGCCTGCCGATCGAGTTCGGCAACGGCAAGGTCGTTCAGCGGGATCGCGTTTGGTTCATTATTCTTTGTTCGTGAACCTGGTAGCGTCCAGAACCGGTCTTTCCGATCAACCTCTTGCCAATGTATTCCTGAAACCTCTTCGCGGCGTTGCCCTGTTGCAATGAGCAAGCGGACAATTGGACCGAAGCAAAGATAGCATTCGGGAGCTGCCTCCCAAATGTGTCGAAGCTCGTCGTCCTGTAGCCAGCGATCCCGCGGTCTTACCGGCGGTGGTGCTTCCATTCCCTCCATAGGACTGCGCTCGATATCGCCACGACTGACAGCCCATCGGAATAGGCGCCGCATCACCGCAAAGACATTCCGGCGATTGGCAACCTGATGCTCGGGCATATTGTCCAGGACGGCTACGATATCCGGCCTCGAAACTCGGGGAAGCGGCTTTTTTCCGATAACCGGTTCAAGGTAAAGCCGGATGACGCGTTCAACGAGCCTCGCCCAGCCAACACCCTTGCAGGATCGAGCGAAATGCGACGCATAGTTGTCGAATGCGAGATCGACGGCTTCGCGGCGCCTCTGCTTATCATCGTCTACAGGGTCGATACCTTGCGCAATTAGTAACTGAAGGCGTTCCGCCTCCACTCTCGCTGTCGTCGGTGTCCACGGCGACCCGTGCGCCCCGATAGTATAGCGTCTTGTTCGAGCTTCACGGCCGCCCATTCGGAACTGCAGCACATAGGATATCGAGCCGGCTGGAGTGATTTTCGCACCGAATCCTTTGAGGTCCGTATCCCAAAGGAGCTGGCTCGAGCTGCTCGGCTCCAGCGCATCTATCGATTTTTTCGTGATTTTTCCTGTTGCCATCCGAAACCTCGTGTCCCTTTTCTGGCAATCACCGGGCAATCACGCAAGCGGAAAAAGGGGCGAAATGGAGGCAATTCTAGCGTAAGGTGAACCTGCTAAGTACATTGTTTTACAATGATTTCGTACTTTAGCGTCGTCTGAATCGAAAGTACCAGACTTCGTGGTCGTAGACTGTGCGGGCCTTGTGCTCGTAGCGCGTCTCGGGCCAGCCGGAGGGGCGGTTCTGCCAGCTCGCAGGGCCTTCGGCGACCCATTCGAATTCATCGGTGAAGCGCCGCATCACCATCAGCGCATGGCGCAGATAGACCGCGTGATCGGTACCGAAGCGAAATTCGCCACCGGGCTTCAGCTTTTCGGCGATCATCCGCACCGGGCCATCGTTCATCATCCGCCGCTTGGCGTGCTTGTTCTTGGGCCAGGGATCGGGGTGGAGCAGATAGACCATCGTCAGCGCGCCATCGGGCACGCGGCGGAGCACTTCCAATGCATCGCCATGCTGGATCCGGACATTGGCCAGCGTCCGGTCGCGCACATGCGTCAGCGCCTGCGCCACGCCGTTGACGAACGGTTCGGCGCCGATGAAGCCGTGGTCGGGCAGCATGTCGGCGCGCTCGGCCATGTGCTCGCCGCCGCCGAAGCCGATTTCGAAATGCAGCGGGCGATCGAAGCCGAACAGGCGTTCCGCCGTCACCGGACCATCCGCGGGTACCGCGATCTGCGGCAGCAATTTGTCGACCAGTTCCTGCTGCGACGCGCGCAGCGGCTTGCCCTGGCTGCGACCATACAGCCGGTTGAGGGTGGTGGGGTCGCCTTCTTTAAACGCGCTCATGGCGCGGCCGCCTACAAGCCTACCCCCACGCCGTCCAGATGCCGTAGGCGCTGGTCACGCTCAGCGCGATGCCGACAAGGACCAGCATCAGCTTGGGGCTGAAATGCTTGGCTGCCATAGCGCCGAAGGGTGCCGCCGCGATCCCGCCGATGATCAGGCCCAGCGTCGCCCCGGCGATATGCGAGATGCCGAGATGATAGATGAAGCTGGCCGAAATGGTCAGCGTGAGGAAAAACTCGACCGAATTGACCGTGCCCACGACCTTGCGCGGTTCGGCCCCCTGGACCAGCAGGTTGGAGGTCACCACTGGTCCCCAGCCGCCGCCGCCTGCCGCATCGAGGAAGCCGCCGACCAGCCCCAGCGGCGCGACATGCCTGGCCTGCCGCACAAGCGGGGGATATAGCAGGCCGCGGATCAGCAGCCACACGCCGATCCCGGCGAGATAGATCAGAACGAAGGGCTTGATCGTATCGCCATCGATCGAGGTGATCAGATAGGTGCCCAGCAGGCCCCCGATCACGCCGGGGACCAGCAGGCGGAAGAACAGCCCTTTGTCGATATTGCCGTGCAGCAGATGGCTGATGCCCGACGTCGCGGTGGTGAAACATTCGACCAGATGCACGCGCTGCGAAGCCAGCGCCGGCGGCACCCCGAGCAGACCGACCATCAGCGTGTTGGTGATGACCCCGAAGGCCATGCCCAATGCGCCGTCGACCATCTGTGCTGCGAAACCGATGAGAATGAAGGGGATTATGGGCCCCAGATCGAAACCGAACACCTCCATCATGGGGGTGGGCCTTTCAATGTTGATGCCGCCTGCAGCTACTGCGTCCGCTTCCCGGCGACGAGATAGAAAATCTGCCTCGACGCGCGGGGCTTGAACCCGGCGGGGGCGGCGGGGTAGTTGCCCGGGCGATGCAGGCACTCTTCGATGACTATTCCGCGCTGGCGCTATGGCTCCAGTCCCTGATCGCGCTGCTGGGGCTGGCCGCGCTGGCATTCGCAGTGAACTGGTTGCTCAAACGCGTGCTGCTGCGCTTTGCGGCGCCCTATCTCGACAACCGGACCGATACGGCCGACCGCGGCGCGGCCTGGCTCGCCACGGTGATCCCGCTGCTGATCGTCTCGCGCGGGATCCTGCTGGTGCCCCATTTGCCCGAAACGGTGGTGACGGTGACGGTCAATGTGGCGCGGGCGCTGATCGTGTTGTCGATCGCCATGGCGATCGGCTGGGCGCTCAATTACGCGAACGAGCTGTACTCGCGCCGGCCAGAGGCGCGCAGCCGGCCGATCAAGGGCTATGTCCAGGTGGTCAAGATCGCCGTTTTCTGCGGCGCGGCCATCCTGATGATCGCTGTGCTGATCGAACAATCGCCGCTGCTATTGCTTTCGGGTCTGGGCGCGATGGCCGCGGTGCTGCTGCTGGTGTTCAAGGACACCATCCTCAGCCTCGTGGCCAGCGTGCAGCTGACCAGCAACGACATGCTGCGGGTGGGCGACTGGATCGAGATGCCGAGCATGGATGCAGATGGCGATGTGGTGGATATCGCGTTGCACACCGTGAAGGTCCAGAATTTCGACAAGACCATCACCACCATTCCGACGCACCGGCTGATCGCCGACAGTTTCCGCAACTGGCGGGGGATGACCGACAGCGGCGGGCGGCGGATCAAGCGGTCGCTGGTGATCGATCAGAACTCGGTACGGTTCCTCGGCGAAGAAGAAGTCGCCGGGCTCAAGCGCTTCCGCCTGCTCGACGACTACCTCGCGCGCAAGGAGAAGGAGATCGCCGAGTGGAACCGCCATGAACTGGCGGGCGACGACGATGCGGTCAATGCGCGGCGGATCACCAATATCGGCACGCTGCGGGCCTATGTGATTGCCTATCTGCGCAGCCACCCCAGTGTTGCGAGCACCAATTTCACGCTGATGGTGCGGCAATTGGCGCCGGGGCCGGAGGGCCTCCCGCTCGAAATCTATTGCTTCGCCGATACGGTCGAGTGGCCGATCTACGAAGCGATCCAGGCGGATATCTTCGACCATCTTCTGGCTATCCTGCCCGAATTCGGCCTGCGGATATTCCAGCAGCCGAGCGGGCTCGATCTCGCCCGGCTGGCCAATCCCGCATAGCAAAACGCCCGGTAGCCGAAGCTCCGGGCGTTTCTCGCTATCCCGTCCGGGGAAAGCCGGTGATCAGGCCGCCTCGGCCTCTTCGTTCGGATCGCGCAGCACATAGCCGCGGCCCCATACGGTCTCGATGTAATTCTCGCCGCCACAGGCATGGCTGAGCTTCTTGCGCAGCTTGCAGATGAAGACGTCGATGATCTTGAGTTCGGGTTCGTCCATGCCGCCGTAAAGGTGGTTGAGGAACATTTCCTTCGTCAGCGTGGTGCCCTTGCGCAAGCTGAGCAGCTCGAGCATCGCGTATTCCTTGCCCGTCAGGTGGACACGGGCGCCATCGACTTCGACCGTCTTGGCGTCGAGGTTCACCGCCAGCTTGCCGGTGCGGATGACCGACTGGCTGTGGCCCTTCGAGCGGCGCACGACGGCATGGATGCGGGCGACCAGTTCTTCGCGGTGGAACGGCTTGGTGACGTAATCGTCGGCGCCGAAACCGAAGCTGCGGATCTTGCTGTCCATTTCCGCGATACCCGAAAGGATCAGGACCGGGGTCTGGACCTTGGCGACGCGCAGCTTCTTGAGCACGTCGTAGCCATGCATGTCGGGCAGGTTCAGATCGAGCAGGATGATATCGTAATCATACAGCTTGCCCAGATCGAGCCCTTCCTCGCCGAGGTCGGTCGAGTAGACATTGAAGCCTTCGGTCGTGAGCATGAGCTCGATGGCCTTGGCGGTAGTCGGCTCGTCTTCGATCAGCAGTACACGCATGGGAAATCCCCTGTATGGCCCCTAAGTACGGCGGTAACCTCCGGTAAAGAGGTATTGCCCTGTATTAACCACACAACATCTGAACGGGAAAGGTTAACGCGCGGTAAAGGGCGTTAACTTTTTTGCGCGTGGCATGCTTGCGTCACAGCGCCGCGAGCTTCTTCTGCCGCCGCCGCTGCGCGCTGGAACCGATGCCGATCGCCTCGCGATATTTGGCGACGGTGCGCCGCGCGAGATCGAAGCCCTCTTCGTTTAGCAGGTCGGCGAGCTTCTGGTCGGACAGCACCTTCTTGGGGTCTTCTGCCTCGCACAGTGCCCTGATGCGCGCCTTGATGGCTTCGGAAGAGGCGCCTTCACCGTCGGCCGCCGACACCCCGCTGGAGAAGAAATACTTCAGTTCGAACGTACCGCGCGGGCACGCGAGATACTTGTTGCTGGTCACGCGGCTGACGGTGCTTTCGTGCATCTCGATCTGTTCGGCCACTTCGCGCAAGGTCAGCGGGCGCATCGCGGTGACCCCGTGCCGGAAGAAGCCTTCCTGCTTCTTCACGATTTCGGCCGCGGTCTTGAGGATGGTCTTCTGCCGCTGGTCGAGCGCGCGGATCAGCCAGTCGGCCTCGCCCAGTTGTTCGTTGAGCCAGCTGTGCGCGGCCTTGTCGCGGGCACCGGTCTTCAGTTCGAGGAAATAGTCGCGATTGACGACCAGCCGCGGGAGGCTGGCTTCGTTGAGCCGGATGTCCCAGCCATCGGCGCTGGGCGCGATCAGCACGTCGGGGACGATCGCGGCCTGCGCGGTGCCGCCATAGGCAAGACCCGGCTTGGGATCGTAGCCGCGCAGTTCGGCCAGCATGTCGGCGAAATCCTCGTCATCGACCTCGCACATGCGTTTGAGCCTGGCAATTTCGCCCGCAGCGACCAGATCGAGATTGTCGATCAGCCGGGCCATGCAGGGATCGTAGCGGTCCGCTTCCTTGGCCTGCAACGCCAGGCATTCGCTCAGTGATCGCGCGCCGACCCCGGTGGGA
>Ga0208794_1000566_pt1 | contig 22926 bp, 21 predicted proteins | sample 32_taG_FD_184106 | JGI IMG/M metagenome (GOLD analysis project Ga0208794, IMG submission 184106) | Marine viral communities from the Gulf of Mexico - 32_GoM_OMZ_CsCl metaG (SPAdes) (version 2) | ecosystem: Environmental > Aquatic > Marine > Oceanic | place: Atlantic Ocean: Gulf of Mexico... | reverse complement strand
TCCCCTCGCGGCACGGTGCTCCTGCCGCTTGAATTCAGGATAGACGGGAAGATCACGCGATGGTTCACGACCGTTACCAGCTTTGGCGCCCCTCAGGACGCGCTGGCCGAGGAGGTCACCATCGAGCAATTCCACCCGGTGACTTCTCAGTCGGCCTGAGCCCTGGCAAAACGCAGGCTCAGACCGAAGATCAGCACGATGGCTGCCAGCAGTACGACACGCACGCCAAAGCCCAGCATGCTCATGCGGACATCGGGGCTGCCTGAGAGGTAAAGCCCAAGTTCCAGTGTTATGACACCAACCAGCAGCACGGCGCCCCAGCTTGCCTTGATCCACAAGCCTACGGCCGCGAACAGCTTGGCAAGGCAAAACACGGCGAGAAACGCAAAGGCGGAAAAGCCCATGGCCGTGATCGGGCTCTGCGCTCCGAGATTGATGCCGAGGAGCCGGGAAGCATCGCTCAACCCCAGGATCAACGCCAGGATGGCGACGACGCGAATATAGAGCGAGAAATTTGGGGCCTGAAACAGCATGGCGGTTTGATACTCTGCCGATCGGGCTGCGACAAGCGGTGGCTTGGAGCGGCAGGCCTGCGCTGGTAACTAGTCCCCGACAAGGAGAGTCCCGATGACCCAGAACTGGCCCAAGCACGACATGTCCTTTCTGGCCGGACGCCGGATGCGCCGGCTGCGCCAATCCGACTGGGCCCGGGCCATGGTGCGCGAGACCGAATTGCTGCCGAGAGACCTGATCTGGCCGCTCTTTGTCATCGAGGGGCAGAATGAGAAGACGCAGATCAAGACCATGCCGGGGGTGGAGCGGCTCTCCATCGATCTGATGGTCGAGGCCGCGCGGCAGGCGCGCGATGCCGGTATTCCAGCGCTGGCCATCTTCCCCAATACGCCCGACCATCTGCGCAGCGAGAATGGCGCAGAGGCGCACAACCCCGACAATCTGATGTGCCGGACCCTCAGCGCCATCAAGCAGGCCGTGCCAGAGATTGGCCTGATCGCCGATGTGGCGCTGGACGAGTATTCGAGCGATGGCCAGGACGGGCTGGTGCGGGACGGCGAAATCCTCAATGACGAGACGGTCGCGGTGATGGTCAAGTCGGCGCTGGTGCAGGCACGGGCGGGCGCCGACATCATCGCGCCATCCGACATGATGGATGGGCGCGTAGCAGCGATCCGCGCAGCGCTCGATGCTGATGGGTTCGAGCACGTCCAGATCATGTCCTATGCCGCCAAATATGCGTCCTGCTTCTATGGCCCGTTCCGCGAAGCTGTCGGCTCCGGGAGCCGCCTCAAGGGCGACAAGCGCACCTACCAGATGGACTACGCCAATTCCGACGAGGCCCTGCGTGAGATCGAGCAGGATATTGCGGAGGGCGCGGACAGCATCATGATCAAGCCCGGCATGCCCTATCTCGATGTCATCCGGCGCGCCCGCGATGCATTCAATGTGCCGATCTACGCCTATCAGGTGAGCGGGGAATACGCGATGATCGAGATGGCGGGGGCGGCCGGGGCGATCAATCGCGATGCGGCAGTGCTGGAAAGCCTCTGGGCCTTCAAGCGCGCCGGCGCCAATGGCATTCTCACCTACTACGCTCTGGAGATGGCGCGGACGCTGGGGGGCTGATCCGGTCACAATTATGTGCCCGCTGCTCTTGCAAGCCGCGCGGAGCGTGACAATGTGTGCTGCATGACACAGGACACAGCGGCTCGCCCCCATCTACCCGATCCTTCTACTGCGCCCGAATTGTTCGATGGGCTGCTGACCCGGCGCGCTACGGCCTACGTCATCGATCTGATCCTCATGTCGTTCCTGGTGCTGGCGATCAGCCTGGTGGGCGCGCTCCTGGGGTTCTTCACCTTCGGGCTGGCCTGGGTGTCCCTGGTCTTTGCCGTTCCGGCTGCCATCATTCTTTACTACGCCGCCACGTTGGGTTCGCATCGCCGGGCCACTGTGGGCATGCAGATGATGGATATCGTGCTGACCCCGACGCGGGGCCAGCCGCTGGATGGCTGGATGGCTTTCCTGCATGCGCTGGTGTTCTGGATCACCATCTGGATCAGTTGGCCGGTGACGCTGCTGTTCGCCCTGTTCACGCCCCGCCGGCAAATGATCCACGACTTCATCATGGGCACGCTCATGGTGCGCCGTTCGCCGATGATGCGGCATTGGCAGCGTCACCGCATGTCCGAGCAGGATGCCTATCACGGTGGCGAGTGAGGCGTTGCTTGCGGGGCGGGAAAGCTGCTAATCTGGCCCAATATGCAGCGATAGGTCCGTGATGACCGACCAGACGCCGGAAACAACCCAGCTCTTTCTCACCGCGGCGATGCCATGTCCCTATCTTCCCGGGAAGATGGAGCGCAAGCTGTTCACCCATCTGAGCGGGCGGCGGGCGTCGATGCTGCACCAATTGCTCAGCGATAACGGGTTTCGCCGCAGCCAGAACCTGATTTACCGGCCGGCCTGCGAGGGCTGCAATTCCTGCCAGTCGGTACGGATCGTGGCGCAGGAATTTGCCCCGAGCAAACGCTTCCGCCGTGTCACCAAGGCCAATGCCGATATTGTAGTGGCGGTGCAGCCGACCGTCGCGACGATTGAGCAGTATGAATTGTTCAAGCGCTATCTCGACGCCCGCCATTCCGGTGGTGGCATGACGCAGATGAGCTACCAGGACTATGAATACATGGTGGAGGACACGCCGGTGCAGTCTGTGCTGGTGGAATATCGCCTGCGCGACCTGCCCGACCAGCCGCTGGTGGCCGTAGCGCTGACCGATGTGATGCCCGATGGGCTTTCCATGGTCTATTCCTTCTACGATCCGGACATGGCCCAGCGCAGCATGGGCACCTTTCTGATCCTCGATCATATCAACCAGGTCCGCTCGGCTGGCCTCAGCTATGTCTATCTCGGCTATTGGGTGAAGGATTCGCCCAAGATGGCCTATAAGGGTGACTATCGCCCCCTCGAGGTGCAACGGGGCTCGCTGGGCTGGATGCGCCTGGAAGAATAGCGCCTCACACCACCATATCGAACACGATCAGCCCGTCGCGCCCGCCCTCGAGCGCGGCGACCATGCGCCCGCCTGCCGCCTTGTGGGCGGGGTGCTCGAGATAGGCGTCGCGCGCAGCCTCGTCGGCAAAATCCATGGTGAAGCCCTCTGTATATCCCTGATGCAGTCCTTCCGGAGATGCATTGGCACCATAGCTCATACCCAGGAAGCCGGGGACAAGTTCACGCAGTGATTCAAGTTCGGCGTAGATCGCGGATTTTTCTGCGGCGGTGATTTCCGCGCGGAAGCGGAGGAGGACGATGTGGCGTATCACTTTTGATGAGTCTCCAGAGATGGTTAGGGACAATGTTTCCCACAATGATTCCGCTACAGGGTCCCCTCAGCCGGCGCTCCGCGCCGACCTCTCCCCCAAAGTGAGAGCTAAGGGACCGTGCAAGCCCGGGCGTCGTCCGGCCCTGCGCACCGGGCGCTCCTCGCTCCACTCTCTCCACGGAGAGATTGGTTGCCTTCGGCAAGCGCCCGTTACCCTTTAAACTTGTTGTTCCGTGGGAAGCCGGTGGGGGGCTGGCGGCCGGCGGTGGCACGGTCGCCGATCCAGTCAACCAGTTCCTCGGTGGGTTTGGAATAGGTGCGGCCGGAACTGTCCGTCCAGGTAAGACCATCGGCGGCGTAGAAGGTCTTGATGTCGGAGATGCCGCCATCCTTGTAGCGCTGCAGACGCACACCCTTGCCGCGCGCCATGGCGGCGAGCTGGCTCAGCGGGAAGACAAGGAGCTTGCGGTTCTGACCGATGACGGCAACGCGGTCGCCATCGCAGGGCACGATCAGCCGCGCCTCGTCGGGCAGCGAGACATTGAGGATCTGCTTGCCCTTGCGGGTATTGGCGATCAGGTCGTCTTCCTTGACCACAAAGCCATAGCCAGCCGAGGAGGCGACAATGCGCTGCTTGCCGGGCGAATAGACAAAGAGGTCGACAATGTCCTGCCCCTCCTCGATATCAACCATGATGCGCACCGGCTCGCCCTGACCGCGGCCGCCAGGCAGCTTGTCGGCGCCGAGCGTAAAGACCTTGCCGCCGGTGGTGAGGATGAGGAGCTTGTCTGTGGTTTCGCAGTTGAAGGCCAGCTTGAGGCGGTCACCGGCCTTGAAGCTCTTCTCATCGGCAGGTGCATTGTGGCCCTTGGGCGCGCGAATCCAGCCCTTTTCCGAAAGAATGACGGTGATCGGCTCGCGCTCGATCATCGCTTCGAACACTTCGGCAGTGTCGGCGGCCGGGGCCGAACCGAAAATGGTGCGGCGGGCGCCCAGGGCGTGTGGTGTGGTGCCATCGGCCTCGAACAGGGGATAGGCCTTTTTCAGCGCCTCGACTTGCTTGGCGATTTCGCCCCATTGGCGTTTGTCGGAGGCCAGCAGCGACTCGAGCTTGCCCTTTTCCTCCGTGAGGTTCGTGTGCTCCTTACGAAGCTCAAGTTCCTCCAGCTTGCGCAAGGAGCGCAGGCGCATGTTGAGGATGGCTTCGGCCTGGTTGTCTGTCAAATCGAAGGCTGCAATCAGGCTTGCCTTGGCGTCATCCTCCTCGCGGATGATGCGGATCACCTCGTCGAGATTGAGATAGGCAATGATGTAGCCTTCGAGCACCTCAAGGCGATTGGCGATCTGCTCGAGCCGATGTTCGGAACGGCGTACCAGCACTTCCTTGCGGTGATCGAGCCAGGCGCGCAGCGCATCGGCCAGGCTCATCACCCTTGGTGTCGTGCCGTGATCGAGGACGTTGAGATTTAGGCTGAAGCGCAGTTCGAGCTCGGTGAGCTTGAAGAGCTGTTCCATGAGGATAACCGCGTCGACGGTGCCGGCGCGCGGTTCGAGCACCAAGCGGATATCGTCCGAGCTTTCATCACGCACGTCCTTGAGCAGCGGCAGCTTCTTGGCCAGCAGCAGTTCGGCGATCTTTTCGACCAGCCGGGACTTTTGCACGCCGTAGGGGATCTGGGTGACGACGATCTGGTAGACGCCCCTGCCCTTTTCTTCCTTTTCCCAGATGGCCCGGTGGCGGAAGGCGCCGCGACCGGTTTCATAAGATTGAACGATCGAAGCGCGGCTTTCGACGAGTTGTCCGCCGGTCGGAAAATCCGGCCCCCGGATCAGATCGTCCATGGTGGGCGGTGCTGACAGGTCTGCGTGGACCAGTTCCTCGGTGGCGGCGGCGGGGTTGTGGATCAGCTTGAGCGCGGCATTGCACAGCTCAACCAGATTGTGCGGCGGCACCGACGTCGCCATGCCCACGGCGATGCCGGTGGAGCCATTGGCGAGCAGGTTGGGGAAGTTGGACGGGAGCACCACCGGCTCTTCGTCTTCACCGTCGTAGGTGGGCCTGAAGTCGATGGCATTCTCAGTGATGCCTTCGAGCAGGCGCGTCGCCACATCGGTCATGCGGCTTTCGGTATAGCGCATGGCCGCCGCACTATCGCCGTCGATATTGCCGAAATTGCCCTGACCATCGACCAGCGGATAGCGCAGGGCAAAATCCTGCGCCAAGCGGACCAGCGCGTCATAGATCGACTGGTCGCCATGGGGGTGGAACTTACCGATCACGTCACCGACGATGCGGGCGGATTTCTTGTAACCCTGGTTCGGATCGAGCCGCAGAAGACGCATGGCGTGGATGATGCGGCGATGCACGGGCTTGAGACCATCGCGCGCGTCCGGCAGGGCGCGCTGGGTGATGGTCGAGAGGGCGTAGCTCAGATACCGCTCTTCAAGCGCCTGCTTGAGATCGACAATGCGGTGATCGTCTGGCGGTGGAAGGGTATCGGCGTCGGACATGCTTGGCTCAGTTCATGGGAACGAATCAGGAGCAGAGTATAGCGAGCGGGTGGCCGAGGGCGAGAAAAGCCGCGGATTTCCTGGGGTTTGTGCACCGATAAGGCGTGACAAAGCGTCGGACAGCCATCGGCTTCCGGCTGCGTGGTGGACGTGTTCCGAGGCACGTGCGTCTCGGTAAAACTAAGTAATAGAGACGTCGCCGCCTCGGAACACCGGGTTTCTCCTGCTGTCGTGGCCCCTATTGATCGCTCGTCGCAAGGTGACCCAACGAGCAGGCAGGCCCTGGAGCGACCCAGAGCCCAACCGGCTCCCCCCGCAAAAGTTCGCTGCAGTCCGTCCGCGCGGGAGTGATGGGGGGATCATAGCCCCGCTTTGTCCCGCGGGGATAAGTGGGCCCTACTCCCGGCTCAGCATCTCGATCAGCGGTTCGCGGGTTGGCGGCGGATCGATCTGCCGCGCGGTCCAGAGATGCATGTCGAGGAAATGGCCGGTGAGCCGGAAGGCCTTGCGAATATCGTCGGGCGAAGCATTGCCCCGCGCGGCCAGGAAGCTGGGGAGCGGCAGCAGGCGGTCCTTGTATGGCTCGGCGGCGGCACGGGAGACGGCGCGGCCGGATTTGGGCGAGACGTGGGTGAGATCCTCCGTCACGCCTGTTGCGGCGCAATTGGTGAGATCGAGGCCAAAGCCGAGTTCATCGAGCAAAGTGAGTTCGAACCGCGCCAGGGCCGCGCCGTCCGGGTCGTGGTCGATGAGTTGCAGCGCCATGCCGAGCAGGCGGTCATGCGGGTCGCGCTCGGGCAGCAGGTGCAGATGCTCGAATATGGTCTGGGCGAGATAGAGCCGCGTCCGATCGGCTATGAGGCCTGCAGCACGGGCCTGGAGCAGTTCGACGGTGAAGGTGCCGAGGTGATCTTCGAGGCGGGCGCGCCAGGTGAGTTGAACAGTGTTGCCGGGCTGAAGGGTGGCGGACAGTTTCGAGGACCGGCCGCCGCGAATAAGGCCCATATAGCGGCCACGCCCGGCGACCATGGCATCGGCAATGACGCTGGTTTCGCCGTGGCGGCGCACACCTATGAGCAGGGCTTCACCGGTCCATTCCATCTATTCTTCTCTCCAGCGAGGAGAGGTTGGAAAGGGGTTCTCACCCCTTCCCATGTGGGAATTCCAGGCCCATTTCCTGATAGCGCTCCGGATCGTCGGCCCATTTTTCGCGGACCTTGACGAACAAGAACAGATGGATGGGCACGTCGTACATGGCCATCAGTTCCTTGCGGCTTTCCGCGCCGATGGCCTTGATGGTCTGGCCGCCGGCGCCGAGGACGATCTTCTTGTGGCTCTCGCGGCTGACATAGACGACCTGGTCGATCTTGTAGGAGCCGTCCTTCTGGATCTTGAAGCTCTCGGTTTCGACCGTGGAATTGTAGGGTATTTCGTCGTGAACGCGCAGGAAGAGCTTTTCGCGCGTCACCTCGGCCGCGGTAATGGCCATGGTGAGGTCGGTGAGGTGATCTTCGGGGAAGTGCCAGGGGCCAGGCGGGATATGCTTGACGCACCAGTCGATGAAGTCCTTGACGCCATGGCCCTTGAGGGCGGAGAGCATGAAGGTGGCTTCAAAGCGCAGGCGCTCGTTGAGCGTCTGGCTGAGGACCAGCAGTCTCTCGGGCTTGACGGTATCGATCTTGTTGAGGATCAGCACCTTGGGCTGGCGGATGTTTTCCAGACCCTCGAGCAGGGTTTCGATCTCGGGTGTCACGCCGCGATCGGCATCGATGAGGAAGGCGACGATGTCGCTGTCCCCGGCCCCGCCCCAGGCGTTTTCGACCATGGCGCGTTCAAGGCGCTTTTTGGGCGCAAAGATGCCGGGGGTGTCGACAAAGACCAGTTGAGCCTGATCCAGGGTCAGCACGCCACGCACCTGGGAGCGTGTGGTCTGGGCCTTGTGGGTGACGATGGATACCTTGGTGCCGACCAGCGCATTGAGCAGGGTCGACTTTCCGGCATTGGGCGCGCCAACCAGGGCGATGAAGCCACAGGAGGTGTCGGCGAGTTCTGTTGGCGTGTTCATGGCTTGGGTTTCCAGACCTTCTGGTCGACCAGAAATAGTTCGGCGGCGCGGTGTTCGGCAATCTTCTTTGACGGGCCGATGGCTTCGAGCCGCGCGAAACCGGCCAGATCGACGCCGATGGTGAATTCGGGCGCATGGTCGGGGCCGGTGCGCGAGACCAGGACATAGGAAGGCGGTTCGAGCCCGCGTGCCTGGGCCCATTCCTGCAGGGTCGTCTTGGCATCGGCGCGATTGGCCTGCCCATCGGCGAGGAACTCCTCGAACAGGCGCTCGATGAAGTTGCGGGCGGGTTCCAGGCCGCCATCGAGATAGATGGCACCGATTATGGCTTCGGTCACGTCGCCCAGGATGGCGTCCTTGTCGGCGCCGCCGGAGCGGGCTTCGCTCTCGCCCAGGATCATTTCCTTGCCCAGATCAAGCTGGCGGGCGATTTCGGCGCAGGTTTCCTTGCGTACGAGGGTGTTGAGCGAGCGGCTGAGCTCACCCTCGTTCGACTTGGGATAGCGCCGATAGAGCATGTCGGCGACCACAAGGCCGAGCACGCGGTCGCCGAGGAACTCGAGGCGCTGATAGGAGCGTTCGATGCGCTTGCCCGGCGAAATGGCGCTCGAATGGGTCAGCGCTCGGTCCAGCAGATCGGGATCGGCGAAGCGGTAGCCTAGCCGGAACTGGAGTTTTTCGTGGGATTTGCCTCGCCGGCTCACTGGCCTGCCGTGGTGTCGTACGGCGTGTCGCCATAGACGGAGCGGAACATGCGGTCCCAGCGCACATTGGCTGGCCACTGCCAGATCTGCCAGGGGGGCAGATTGTCCTTGATCGAGAAGAAGCGCGCTTCGGCCTTGGCGATCAGGTTGACCGAAGGGACATAGCCGACCTGGCTCAAGACGCGGCTATCGGCGGAGCGGTCGCGGTTGTCGCCCATCATGAAATAGTGCCCGGCCGGCACGAGATATTCGGGCGTGTTGTCGAGCGAGAGATTGTCGCCGATTTCCTGGATCAGGTGGGTGGAGCCTTCGGGGAAGGTTTCGCGGTAGACCGTAACTTCGCGAGTGTCGCCATTGCTGTCGGTATCCATCGTGGTGCCGACTTCTTCGCGCTCGACCATCTCGCCATTGATGTAGAGACGGCCGTCCTGCATCTGGATGCGGTCGCCGGGCAGCCCGACCACGCGCTTGATGTACTCCATGTCCTGCGGCACAGGCCGGAACACGGCGATATCACCGCGATTGGGCTCGCGGCCCAGAATGCGGTTGGAGATCGGCAGTTCGAAATCAAGCAGGGTGAAATTGCCGTAGCGGCCCAGCGAGAAGGAATGCTTGCCGTAGCCCCAGACGAATTTGTTGGCGACGAAATAGTCGCCGATCATCAGCGTCTGCTGCATCGAGGCCGTGGGAATGGAGAAAGGCTGGAACAGGAAAAACCGCAGCACGATAGCGATCAGCAGCGCCTCGATGATAACCACGAAGGTCTCCACCCATTCGTTGGTGGCGGGCTTCTTGGCGGATTTGTCGGCGGGCTGGTTCATGGTTTTTCCCGGAGATGCGGTGCCGAAGGGTTAGGCGTTTGACCGCCTGGGGTCAACTTGCTTGATGGTCCAGCAGAGGCAGGGTTCAGCGGACTGGCAAGGCTTCGATAATGACGAAGGCCTGGGCAAGACCGGCATCGTCGGTGATGGTGAGGTGGATATGGGGCTCGTGCCCCTCGGGCACAAGGCGCGCCAGCGCCCGCGCCGCGCCGTGGGTCAACTGCATGGTCGGTTTGCCCGAAGGCAGGTTGACCACGCCCATATCGCGCCAATAGACGCCTTGGGAGAGGCCGGTCCCCAGCGCCTTTGAGCAGGCCTCCTTGGCGGCAAAGCGCTTGGCATAGGAGGCGGCACGCTGAGCCCGGCGATCAGACTTCTTCTGCTCGATCTCTGTGAAGCAGCGATTGGTAAACCGCGCGCCATGGCGCTCGAGCGTCTGGGCGACACGGTGGATCTGGATCAGGTCTGAGCCGAGCCCGACGATCATTTCACCCCCTGAATGCCGCGGCTGCCAGGTTTGACAGCCGGTATGGCCGCCAGCTCGGGCGGCAGTTGATCGGCGGGATAGGCGGGCACCTTGAATTCGATCAGGCTGACCAGCGGCACGCCGATTTCGGCTTCGCCGCCGGAGCGGTCGATCAGGCAGGCTGCGGCGACCACATTGGCACCGATCTTCTTCAGCGCGTCGACGCACTCGCGGATCGAGAGGCCGGTGGAGACGATGTCTTCGACCACGATGACCTTGTCATCGGGACCAATCTCGAAACCGCGGCGCAGCTCGAACTGGCCTTCAACCCGTTCGGTATAGAGCGCGGGGACGCCAAGCTGCCGGGCCGTTTCGTAGCCGGGAATGATGCCGCCAATGGCCGGCGAGACGACCTTGGTGACGCCGGGCACTTCGGCACGGATGCGTGCGGCCAGGGCGGTGCAGAGCTTTTCGGTCTGGTCAGCATACTGGAACACCCTGGCCTTCTGCAGAAAGACCGGTGACCGCAGCCCCGAGGAAAGGATGAAATGTCCCTCCAGCATGGCGCCGCAATCGCGAAAAATCTGCAAAACCTGGTCCTTATCCATCGCGACCGCTCCTATCGATATTGCCGTCCCATTCAAGGGTCGAAATCATTCCTGCCTCACGTAGGCCGGCGCGCTGGACCGCGCTGAGGCCGGGGCTACGTTTGAGCGTTGCCAGAACATCGGTCAATTGCGCAAGGTCACGCACTTCGATTTCGAAGATCATCTGGTGGAAGTCCGGCGAGATCATGCGCATTACCAGATTGTTGATGTTGGCGTCGCAAGCCGCGATGGCAGATGTAATCTGCGCCAGTGAACCGGGCTTGTTGACCGATTCCATGGAAATGACGGTCGAATAGGCCTTTTCTTCGCCCTTGGTCAGGTTCCAGCGCACATCGACCCAGGCGACATCACTGTCGTGCTTTGCCATCAGGGCGTCGGAGTGGATCGGATAAACCACGAGGGGGCTGTCGGGCTCGAGAATGCCGACCAGGCGATCGCCCGGCACGATGCCCTCGCCCGAAATGGTCACCGGAGTATGGAAATCCAGCTGAGCCATGGCTGCCTTGGCGCGGGAGCCGGGACGCTGCCCGCCAGGCACACGGAACCTGAAATCGTCGGTCGAGCGCAAGGCGAACCAGCCATCGGCCGTATCGGCCACAGGCAGGTCGAGCTTGCGGCGACGCTTGCGAATGCCCTTGATCTGCGCCAGCGCAGCGGCCATCGGTTCGGAGCCAACCTTGCCTTCGCCGACGGCGACCAACAGGTCGCGCTTGCTGGAATAGTCGAACGCCTCGGCCAGCGTGGTGCCTTCACTCTCATCGAGCATGACGCCCTCGCGCTCCAGCAACATGCTCAGCACATGTTCCCCAAGGGCGTAAGCGCGTTGGGCGGCGGCCTGGCGCACGGCCCGACGAATGGCCGCGCGGGCCTTGCCGGTTGCCGCAATGCCGATCCAGTTGGAAGGCGGACGATGGTTCTGGTCGCGCAGGATTTCCACTTCATCGCCAGAGCGCAGCTGAGTGACCAAAGGCAGGATCAGGCCGTTGATCTTGGCGCCGACACAGGTGTCGCCAATGTCCGTGTGCAGGGCATAGGCAAAGTCGATGGGCGTGGCTCCACGCGGCAGAGCGATCAGGCGTCCGCGCGGCGTGAAGCAGAACACCTGGTCCTGGAACAGCTCGAGCTTGGTGTATTCGAGGAAATCTTCGGTCGAAATGCCCGATGTCAAATGGCTGATGGTCTGGCGCAGCGAGCCATAGGCATGCGATTCCATCTCGATGCGACCGAGATTGGCCGAGGCGCCATCCTTGTAGAGCGCATGGGCGGCGATGCCGAACTCGGCGATTCGGTCCATGTCCTCGGTGCGAATCTGCAGCTCGACGCGCTGGCGGCTGGGCCCGACGATGGTGGTGTGAATCGACTGATAGTCGTTGTGCTTTGGGACCGAGATGTAGTCCTTGAAGCGGCCCGGCACGACCTTCCAGGTGGTGTGGATCAAACCGACCGTGCGGTAGCACTCCTCGGGAGAGGTGACGATGACGCGGAAGCCAATCATGTCGGAGAGCTGTTCGAGCGCGATCGACTTGCGCTCGATCTTGGAGAAGATCGAATAGGGCGACTTGACCCGCGCCTTTACGCGCGCGGCAATACCGGCCTCGCTCAAGCGCTCGGTCAGTTCGGCGGTGATAGTGTCGATGGTCTCGCGGTTGTCGGCCTGCATCTGTTCCAGACGCACGGTGATGGCCGAGTAGTGGTCAGGCTGGAGGATGCGGAAGCTGAGGTCCTCGAGCTCGTTGCGCATGTCCTGCATACCCATGCGCCCGGCCAAGGGGGCATAGATATCCATGGTTTCCTGCGCGATGCGCCTTTGCTTGTCGGGCGCCATGAACTGCAGCGTGCGCATATTGTGCAGCCGGTCGGCCAGCTTGACCAGCAACACGCGCACATCCTGGCTGATGGCCAGCAGCAGTTTCCTCAGGTTCTCGGCCTGCGCCTCCTCCCGCGAAACCAGGTTCAGGCGTTCGATCTTGGTCAGGCCATCGACAATGGTGCCGATCTCGCCGCCGAACATCTGGTCGATTTCGGCGCGCGTGGCGTCGGTATCCTCGATGGTATCGTGTAGCAGCCCCACCGCGATCGAGGCGTCGTCGAGCTTGAGCTCGGTCAGTATGGCCGCCACTTCGAGCGGATGATTGAAATAGGGGTCACCCGAGGCACGCTTTTGCGAGCCATGCTTTTGCATGGCGTACACATAGGCCTTGTTCAACAATTGCTCGTCGGCGTTCGGGTTGTAAGCCTGAACCCGCTCGACAAGCTCGTACTGACGCATCATGGATTTAGCCGCTCGCTCGCATGTGCAAGCTTAGCGCCTGTAACAGAAATGAAAAGAGCGCCCGGCGCATGCCGGACGCTCCCTGATATAATCGGATCGAGGTGCGTCGCAAGCTCAGAGCTTCAAACACTGGCCATTCGAGCATAGCTCTCGTGGCCTAGCCACCTAAAACCGCTCCACAGGAGCGATTTTGCGCAGGGCGCCGGTGTCTAGTCATCGCGCCTTTCGGGCGGAGCCAGGCTCTCGATGCCGCGCAGCAATTCTTCTTCGCTGATGGTGTCGAAATTGATGGCGTCGTCGTCGCCGGCGCTCTCGATCATCGGCGCGGCGCTGTTTTCGGGTTCATCGACCTCGACATATTTCTGCAGCGAGTGAATCAGGTCCTCGTGCAGGTCTTCCGGCGAAATGGTCCCGTCACCGATTTCGCGCAGGGCAACGACAGGATTCTTGTCATTGTCGCGCGACACCGTGATCTGGGCGCCGGAGGAAATCATGCGCGCGCGATGGGCGGCCATGAGGACGAGATCGAACCTGTTCTCGACCTTTTCAATGCAGTCTTCAACGGTGACGCGGGCCACGGACGTCTCCACACTTTGGGGGAATGAAGGGCCGCAATACACGATGGCAGACCCGATGACAAGGCTTGCGTGCCAGGCGACGGGATTGTGAACGCCGCTTTACGGGCGGGCGATAATGTGCGAATACCGCATTTAAAATTTAAGGGTCTCGGCGGAATTTATTAGAGCGCCCGTCTTTGACGGCATTTTCAGCAGTCGGCAGCCCCCTGCCCCGTAGGAGTGTTCATCATGGCCATTGATCCGCGCGAGAAGATCGCCCTGTTCATCGACGGCGCCAATCTTTATGCGACATCCAAAGCGATCGGCATCGATATTGACTATCGCAAGCTGCTGTCCGAGTTCAGCGCCAAGGCCTATCTGTTGCGCGCCAATTACTACACGGCCCTGGTTGAGGATCAGGAATATTCCTCGATCCGGCCGCTGATCGACTGGCTGGACTATAATGGCTACACGGTCGTGACCAAGCCCGCCAAGGAGTTCACCGACTCCCTGGGCCGCCGCAAGGTAAAGGGCAATATGGATATCGAGCTGACCGTGGATGCGCTCGAACAGGCCCCTTACTACGACCATCTCGTGCTGTTTTCCGGCGACGGCGATTTTACCGCGCTGGTGGCCTCACTGCAGCGCCGGGGAAAGCGGGTGACGGTGGTTTCCACTTTGACGACATCAACGCCGATGATTTCTGATGATCTGCGGCGTCAGGCGGATTTCTTCCTCGATGTCGCTGATCTCGCCAAGACCGTCGGGCGACCACAGGTGCAGAAGCCGGTCGAAGCCTGAAAGATGCCCGCCATGCGAGCCTGGCTCTCATGGCCTGCTGACCTCAGTTCTCTCCACCGGAGAGACTTACCGTCACGCGAAGCAATTTGCCGTTAGGACCTGACCGTGGGCGAAGTCAGCCTCGTCCGCCTTCCTTCATGATCCGCGCCTTGTCGCGGTTCCAGTCGCGTTCGCGGCTGGTGGCGCGCTTGTCGTAATTCTTCTTGCCCTTGCCCACACCGATAAGCAGCTTGGCCTTGCCCTGATCGTTAAAATAGAGCTTGAGCGGCACGATGGTGTTGCCCGAGCGGGCCACTTCCTGATCGAGTTTGGCCAATTGCTTTTTCGAAACCAGGAGTTTTCGCGGGCGCTTTTCCTCGTGGTTGAAGCGGTTGGCCTGCAGGTATTCGGGAATATGCGCGTTGATCAGCCAGAGTTCGCCCCGCTCGGGCGACGCATAGGATTCGGCGATCTGCGCCTTGCCCAGGCGCAGCGATTTCACCTCGGTGCCGGTCAGTACAATACCGGCCTCGATGGTGTCGCCGATCTCGTAATCAAAGCGCGCGCGACGGTTTTCAGCCACCTGTCCGTGGCTGATCCATACATTCTTGTTCTTGTCGTTCTTAGCTGCCATCAGACCTAGATAAGGCCTGCATGGCGCATTGCAAAGTCCATGGCGTCCTGCGTGGGCTTACTGATTGGTGTCAGTGGCAGGCGCATCTCGTTGGCGCAGAGGTTGAGCCGGTTGGCGACGTACTTCGCTGGAGCCGGATTGGGCTCCATGAACAGATCCTTGTGCAGGAAGGCCAGCTTGTCATTGATATCGCGCGCGGCGGCAAAGTCACCGGCGAGGGAAAGCTCCTGCATCTGCGCGCACAGGCGCGGGGCGACATTGGACGTCACCGAGATGCAACCGTGCCCGCCATGCGCATTGAAGCCCAATGCCGTGCTGTCATCCCCCGAAAGCAGAATGAAGTCCCTGCCCAGCTTATTGCGCTGCATGGTGGCGCGCTCCATGCTGCCGGTGGCATCCTTGACGCCAATAATATTGGCGTGGGCGTCGCGCAGGCGCGCAATGGTGTCCACCGTCAGATCGACAATGGTGCGGCCCGGAACGGAGTAGAGCACAACCGGGATGCCAATGGCGCTGGCGATCGCCGAAAAATGCTGGAAAAGGCCTTCCTGATTGGGCTTGTTGTAATAGGGCACAACCGAAAGCACTGCGTTGGCGCCGGTCTTTTCGGCAAACTTGGCGAGCGACACCGCTTCCGCTGTCGCGTTGGAGCCTGCGCCTGCAACGACCGGGACCCGGCCATTGGCGACCTCGATGCAGATTTCCACGACACGGCGGTGTTCTTCATGGCTGACGGTGGGGCTTTCGCCGGTGGTTCCCACGGGCACCAGGCCATGCGTGCCTTCTGCGAGTTGCCATTCGACAAAGCTGGCGAAGGCTTTCTCATCAACGACCCCATCGCGCATGGGGGTGATGAGCGCCGTAATCGAACCTCGCAGCATTTTGTCGGTATTCCTTGGGTTTGGTCCGGCCCGCCAGCCGGTGCAGATTGGTAATGTGTGATTGGTCCGAAACCGGTTGGCGCCGAACGCGGCGCACCATACTTTCAACAGCGTCGCGCCACAAGCGGCGTGAAACGCCTTGTTTCAGCGAGGCCGGCGCGGATAAATCAGGGCATGGAGCCGTTCTTCCGCCGCCAGCGCAAAATACCCCAGGAGCACCCAGCCTTTGCCGGACTGCCCGTAACCCATATTCACCTGGGCGACGCGCGCACCCGTGCGGCGGTCAACCTGCGGGGCGATTTCCGCTCGGGCCGCATGCCGCTGATATGCCTGGCCGGCTACCATCGCAACATGAGTGATTTTTCTGCATTTGCTGCGCATTTTCAGCGACTTGGCAGTGGCGACTGGCCTATGGTGCTGGTCGATTTGCCGGGACGCGGGCGCGCCGACGACCGGCCCCGCAACACTCGCTACAGCACATTGCTCGATGCAGATGACTTGGCTGACCTGATCGCGGCACTGGGCATCAAGAGAGCCGTGCTGCTTGGCCAGGGGCACGGTGGCCAGGTGGTCATGGCCATGGCGGCAAAGCATCCTCTGCTGGTGGGGGGTACGATATTGCTCGATTCCGGGCCCGTGACTGATTCCCGCGGCATCGTGCGATTGCGCAACAATCTGGCCCATGTTGAAGGGCTGCGCGGGGCAAGGGCCGTTACAAACGGGTTTCGTCGCATGTTGGGCGGCGACTATCCGGGCCATTCCGAGGGCGAACTGGACGCGCTGGCGCTACGCAGCCACTGGTTCGACAAGCGTGGCCGCGCCCGGCCACTGTATGACACGCGCCTGCTCGACCAGATCAAGGATATCAGCTTTGACGATGTGCTGGTGGCGCAGTGGCCGCTCTATGACGCGCTCAAATGTGCACCCTTGATGCTGCTACGCACGCAATTGACTGACCAGCTGCGGCGCGAAACCTATGACGAAATGGTCAGCCGGCGAGCGGACGCCGTTGCGCTGACTATTGCCGGACAAGGCTCACCCGCCCTGTTCGACCAGCAGGCAGAGATCGAGGCGGTCGCGGAGTTTGTATTTCAGGTTGGCGTGACCAAGCGGCGGGCCGCCTGAGGGTCAGACCGTGGCAGTGGCGCGGAGCACGGCCTGCTCGACCCATTGCTCGCGACGGATGCGGCCCTTGACGGCTATGCGGCCTTCCAGCCAATCGATATGAGCGTCCGTCCAGACCGCGATCTGGTCGTAGTGATAGATGCCAAGATCATTGAGCGCTGATTCCGTTTTCGGCCCTATCCCCTTGATATCTCGAAGATTGTCGCCCTTGCCATTGCGGGGCGCCGGAAGGCCGGGCGGGCGTTGCTGTGCCGTGGCCTTTTGCGGAACCGGCAATACGTCCTCGCGCTCGACGGCGCCAGCAAGGCGGCGTGCAGCGGAACGGCGCGTAGTGGTCTCTGCAACCGGCTCCGCCACAGCGGCAGGCGCGTCAGACACCACTTCGGCCGCGCCGAAGCGCGGGCGACTGGCATAGGCTCGAAATGCCCGGTGGGCGCCGTAGCCCAATATGCAGCCGGCAAGATAGGCCGCCAAAAGCAGAAGGGCGATTTCGATGATGTGCTCGAGGGGAATCATCTGTGTTCGCTACGGCTCAGGCTGAGCCAGCCGGTGACCAGGCCAACAGAAGCGGCGGCGGCCATATATGGCCAGTAATAGGCCAGAAGAAATGCCAATGTTGTCCAGAACTGGGCCATTTCCGCGGGCCCGATCAGACTGATCCGCCGGCCGCGCGGACAGAAACGACGATGCGGCGGTTCTGTCGCTTGCCGTCTGTAGTGGCATTGTCGGCGACCGGCTGGGTTTCGCCATAGCCGATCGCATAGAGCCGCTCGGGCGCAATGCCGCGTTCGATCAGGGCATTCACCACCGCCTCGGCCCGGGCAACCGATAGCGCCAGATTGCGCTGATCGTCCCCGTCGCTATCGGTATGTCCTTCCACGTCGATGGCCGCGTTCGGGCACAGGCTCAAAGCTTCGGCAAAGGCGTCAAGCTCCGCCGTAGCGCTCGCAGAAATGATCGCGGCGCCGGACTGGAAGAGAATGGCGTTGTGCGCCGAAAGCTCGGCGAGGGCTGCCTGGCAAAGCGCAAGATTGGTCGGCGCGCTGATCGAGGCGGACCAGTTCGGTCCCAGCTCGGCGATCTGTGCGTCGACACTTGCCTTGGCGGCGGATGACGGCGCCTCGCCGGACAATTGCCAGGTGCCATCGGCCAGCGTCAATCGCGCGGGCTGCAGCTGCAGCAAGGCGCGGAGCCCAGCCTGCATATCGGCAACAAAGCCTTCTGGGGCGCCGTCCAGCACCTGCAACCCACCTGCGTCGCTACCCGTGAGCGTTGCCGCATAGCTGGCCGTGGCCTCAGCCGGTACCGAGCCAGCAAGGCTGACCGAACCGCTGGCGGAGCGGGTGGCGGAAAAGGCGTAGGCGGGGTCCGTCGCTGAAGCAGGTTCGGGTTCCGCCGCGGTCTCAGCCGGAAGGGCTTCAGCGATAGGCTCTGGTTCTGCTTCGGCGAGCGGCGTCTGGATTTCCGGTTCTGCGGTTTCCACCGGCGTCGGCTGAGGTTCCGTGAGCGCCAGCGACCAGCGGGGTGCAGCTGTGCCGAGGACTGCGACCGCACTCGAAACAATGTCTGGCGCAAGACCTGTGCCGCTGGCCGACCAGTCCGTGCCATCGAAGGCGACTTCGCCCTTAGCCAGCAGAGCCAGAACGTCGAGCGCCTGCAATACATCGCTTGCGAAATCAGCCGGTGCATCGGGGCGGACAAGCGTATTGTCCGTCACTGACGCCCCACCGCGCACCGCCAGGAAGCGCTGCAGGGATTCAGCCGGAACCGCGCCATCAAAGGTGATACTGCCGTCAGTCCCTTTTCGCGCGGACCAGGCGTATGGTTCGTTGTTGATGGGTTCGGGGGCCGAGATTGCGGCGTCGCCATCCAGCGAAAGTGTACTCACCAATTCCAGGCTGGCCTGGCGAGCGGCAGCCGTTTCGGCTTCGCCAGTAAGGGACCATTTCGCCCCGTCGAAAGCTGCCCTTCCCTGCCGCAGGAGGAGCAGGGCATCAACCGCGGCCCTCGTATCTGCAACGAAATTGTCCGGCGCCCCCAGGGCCACGCGAGAGGTATCGGCGACGCGGGTGCCAACGTGAACCTTGAAGTAGGACTGCAGCGAGGCCGCCGGCACATTGCCCGCAAACAGGAAGCTGCCATCGGGCAGGCGTTCTGCTGACCAGGTGTAGGGATCGGCCACCACAGGCCCTGGCGGCGGGGCCGTCAGGGCAAGGCTCCAGCCCGATTGTGCGAGGCCGCGAACGGCAAACTCGGTTTCGATCGATCCTTTGTCAATCGCCGACGCCGGCTCACCTTCTATTGTCCAAACTCTGCCGTCATAGCGGACAACGCCCGTTCTGAGCCAAGGCAGGAATTGCAGCGCCTGTTCTGCGGACGCGACAAAATTGGGCGTTTCGCCGGAGGCATAGCTGACGCGGGAGATGGCCGACGCCCCGGCTGCTGCCAACAAATCGGCCTCGACCTGCGGGCTCGGCACCATGCCTTCAAGCGTCACCGCGCCGCTGGCATCACGGCGCGCGACGAAGCTGTAAGTCGCGGCAGGCGGCGCCTGAAAGGCAATCTCGCCCAATTGCAGCCCCTGAGGCAGATTGGCGTCCAGCAGCGCCTGGACTGCGCGATAATCGCTCGGCGTCCGGGCAAAGCCAGAGAGTGATACGGCTTCCCCCGTCAAGGCAAAGCGGCCCTCGGACAAATGCGAGAGCAGTTGCAGGCCGAAATCGACCGCAAGGCGGTAGGTCTCGGGTGCCCCGCCACCAAATTTGAGGAAGGACACATCGGCACCTTCCAATTCTGCAAATTTCGCGCGGGTCTTTTCGTCGGGCACATAGCCGTCGAAAACCAGCACATCGCCAGGCTGGCGACTGATGCTGACCCAGTAGTCCGCAATGGGTGGAGGCTGCAATTCGACGATGGAATTGGGACCCGAGAGCGCTTCGGTCACCGCCTGCGCCACTTTAATCGTGGGCGGCACGCCGGTCAAATGGCTCACCCCGTCGACGATGCGCGCCTCGCCGCGGTCAAGCCGGGCCAATTGTTCAACCAGCAGCTTGGCCTGCTCTGCAAAGCCATCCGGTGCGCCCGAAGCCAGAGACAGCCCGGTGGCAACCGGGACGCCGGAAACATCGGCAAGGCGCAAGCGTTCAGCCAGCCTTTCCTCAGGCACATGACCGGAGATGGCAATGCGGTGGCCATCATAGTCTGCCCGCCAAGTATAGGGGCTCACGCGCACCGGTTCGATGGCAATATTGCCGCTGGCGATACCGGCTGGCAGTTCGGCAAGCGCCATCTGCAAATGCCCGAGCGCTCGCTCGGAATTGGCTTGACCAACGGCATTGAGCGTTAAGCCGGACAATTCAAAATGGCCGGCGGCAACATTGCCAGCTTGCGCCAGGGCATATTCCACCCCCTTGAGCCATTGTTGTTCGTCAGGTTGGCCCGATCTGATCTGCAGTTCCACCGCGGCCAGACCCGGCAGCGCCATAAGAGATTCGCGCAGATCTTCATTTGGCACGTTACCAAAGAGACTTACCGCACCATCTTCGACGGCCACATTAATACGATAGGGTGTGGCAAGCGGGGCTATCGTGACCGTCTGATCGATGCGATCCACGCCGGCCAAGCCAGCGAGACGCGAGACAGCAAGATCGCGTTCGGTGTCGGATGAGGTTGTCCCGGACAGCGCAAGCTGTCGGCCGGATACCGATACCCTCGCCCAAGTGGAGCCAGAGGCGTCGAGGGCCACCCTGCTCTCGTACGCGAGGTCAGCCACCATGGCCGGCGTTGCCGTGGCAAGAGCTGCAATCGTGCCACCCAGCACTATAGCAACGCCCGGCGCCACCCATTTGAGGAGGTCCCTGATCATCCCGAATCCATTGGAAAACCGCAATTTTTCAAAGGTTAAATGATTTGCGGACGGGGACAAAGGGAAAAGGGGCAGAATGGATATTGGGAGAGGTGTGGGCTTCGCCCATCTGAGTCTGCTGTGACCTGCAAGTCAAACAGCGCTCACAATATTCCCGGAGCAATCAGAGCACTGGGCGAACCATGCTCCGGCGCCATTCGAGCATAGCTCTCATGGCCTTCTCACCTAAATTCGCTCCACCGGAGCGAATTTGCCTTTGGCACGGCTCGAAGAAAGAAAGGCCCGGCAGAGCCGGGCCTTTCCAAATTCAGCAGTAATCCAGGGATTACTTGAATTCCTTGGCAGCCTTGAAGGTAACCTTGTAGGCACCGTTCTGGTGAGCTTCGCCCTTGACCGAGGAGGTGAAACCACCACCCGGAGCCCAAGCGAGTTCGGCAGCGCCGTAGAAGTCGGTGGTGTTGGCAGTGATGCTGCCATAAACGCCGACTTCACCGGTGAGCTTGACGGTCTCGGAAACAGCAGCAACGAGCTGAGCAGCGACCTGGTAGCCATCGGTGCCGCCAGCGTTGTTCGAGTCGAAGTACTTACCGCCGAGGTTGATCGACACGCCTTCGGTGACGGTGGCGCCGATGGAGCCGCCGAAGCCGAAGTCGGTGTTCATGCCGGTCTGGCCGAGAGCTTCACCCGACAGAGCGATAGTGAACATGTCGAAGGTGCCCTGAGCGGACAGCAGGCCGTGCCATGCAGTGTTGGCGCCAACGTTCTGAGCAGCAAATGCGCCACGAACCTTGAAGGCATCGAAGGTGCCGGTCAGACCAGCGTGCATTGCCCAGGAGTCAACGGTACCGTCAAGCAGACCACCAGCAAGACCGGTGATGTGCGCGGTGATGCCTTCACCAGCATATTCGAGAACACCGACAGCGGTACCAGCCCAAGCCGGCAGCGAGTCGTCCATGTTTTCAAGGCCGGCCTTGATGGTCACGCCGTCAGCAACAGCCGAGACGACCTGGATGACAGTGCCACCGGTGTCGAGGTTGCCGTTGAGGATATCCCACTTGACGCCCTTGTCGGCCCAGTCGGAACCGAAGAGACCCAGGAAGTTGAACGGTTCGTCATCGCCGAAGTTGGCGATCGAGCCCTTCAGACCAGCCATGATGGTGGTGGTATCGCCGACCGACACGAAAGCGGTGTCGAGCAGAACGCCGTAACCACGGTTGGCGGTGTTCACTTCGTTGACAACTTCGATCTGCGGGTCACCGTCAACATCGAGCTTGATGGTGACCGAGGCGGGACCGAAGTCGCTCGAAGCGGTACCAACGAACTGCAGCCAAGCGTCGATGTCGGACTTCCAGTCCAGCTCGGTGCCAGCAGCGCCGCCAGGAGCCATTGCGCCGCGGTTGTTCGCGCCACCGAGGATACCAGCAACAACGTAAGTGTTGTTGTAGTTGCCCCACTGGAATTCATAGGTCACGCCGCCGGTGATCTGCAGGCAGTTGTCAGCCGACGAGATGGTCAGGCCGGAGATGCCGAGCGAGTCACAGACGTCGAGCGAGGTGAGAACACCCAGATCGGCAGCAAAGCCAGCGGTCGAAAGACCAGCGGCAGCAACAGAACCGAGGATAAGGCTCTTGAGTTTCATTAATTGACCTCCAAAGTCAGTCATTTTTGGTGCCGGTTACCCAGCGGTTTGTCGAAACGCGACCACACAATTCGTGGTGCTGTGTGTTGCCGTCGCGTTGCGACCGACAAACGATCCCATGCATGGATTCGCAAGACCCACTGTACGCATGCAAAAAGCTGACGCAATCGCGGCAAGCCGGTTTTGGGGTCGTCACAATGTGGTTGCACAGCAGTTGTTGCAGATTCAGCACACAGCTGGAAACGGAGTGTTAAGCGAGTTGAACAAAGCGTTAAAATTGTAAGGTTCCTGCCACTTTGCGCCCGTGCAGATGGCATGGATGGCCGCGTCGCAGGAAGAATGTGGCGACCTGCCCGATCTGTGGCAGAGTCGTGGAAGATATAAGGAGACCTGTATGGCTGAGGGAAAAGTAGCGCTGGTGACGGGGGGAACCTCGGGAATCGGTTTGGGGGTAGCGCGTGGCTTGGCCCAGGACGGTTGGCGGGTAGTGATTTGCGGTCGGCGGGCGGAACTGGTGAAAGCCCATAGCGCAGAGAACGGTTTTGACGGCCATGTCTGCGACGTCACCCAGCCGCAATCGGTTGGGGAGATGTTTGCGGGCATTGCTGCGCGTCAGGGACGGCTCGATCTGGTGTTCAACAATGCGGGGCGGTTTGCG
>Ga0208794_1000563_pt1 | contig 23027 bp, 24 predicted proteins | sample 32_taG_FD_184106 | JGI IMG/M metagenome (GOLD analysis project Ga0208794, IMG submission 184106) | Marine viral communities from the Gulf of Mexico - 32_GoM_OMZ_CsCl metaG (SPAdes) (version 2) | ecosystem: Environmental > Aquatic > Marine > Oceanic | place: Atlantic Ocean: Gulf of Mexico... | reverse complement strand
CGCACGCACCGCGCCGCAACCGGCGCCGAGCCAGCCCGTGGCTGCGCAGCCGAGCTGGCCCGAATACGAGTATCCGCCGCTCGACCTGCTGATGGACCCCTCCGCCATCGAGCGGCACCACCTGCCGGACGCGCAGCTCGAGGAGAACGCGCGCATGCTCGAGGGCGTGCTCGAGGATTACGGCGTCAAGGGCGAGATCGTCTCGGTCCGTCCCGGCCCCGTGGTCACCATGTACGAGCTGGAGCCCGCGCCGGGCCTGAAGGCGAGCCGGGTGATCGGCCTCGCCGACGACATCGCGCGCTCCATGTCGGCACTCTCGGCGCGGGTTTCGACCGTGCCGGGCCGCTCGGTGATCGGCATCGAACTGCCCAACGCCAAGCGCGAGATGGTCGCGCTGCGCGAGATCCTGGGCGCACGCGACTATTCCGACCAGCAGATGAAGCTGCCGCTCGCGCTCGGCAAGGATATCGGCGGCGAGCCGGTGATCGCCAACCTCGCCAAGATGCCGCACCTGCTGATCGCGGGGACCACCGGTTCGGGCAAGTCGGTGGCGATCAACACGATGATCCTGTCGCTGCTCTACAAGCTGACGCCCGAGGAATGCCGGTTGATCATGATCGACCCCAAGATGCTGGAACTCAGCGTCTATGACGGCATCCCGCACCTGCTCTCGCCCGTCGTCACCGATCCCAAGAAGGCGGTGGTCGCCCTCAAATGGGTGGTAGGCGAGATGGAGGAGCGCTACCGCAAGATGTCGAAGATGGGTGTGCGCAACATCGACGGCTACAACGGCCGGGTGAAGGAGGCGCTCTCCAAGGGCGAGACCTTCTCGCGCACCGTCCAGACCGGCTTCGACGAGGAGACCGGCGACCCGATCTTCGAGACCGACGAGTTCCAGCCCGAACTGCTGCCCTACATCGTCGTCATCGTCGACGAGATGGCCGACCTGATGATGGTCGCGGGCAAGGAGATCGAGGCCTGCATCCAGCGCCTCGCGCAGATGGCGCGGGCCAGCGGGATCCACCTGATCATGGCGACGCAGCGCCCCTCCGTCGACGTCATCACCGGCACCATCAAGGCCAACTTCCCGACCCGGATCTCCTTCTCGGTGACCTCCAAGATCGACAGCCGCACGATCCTCGGCGAACAGGGCGCCGAGCAGCTCCTGGGCATGGGCGACATGCTCTACATGGCCGGCGGCTCCAAGATCACCCGCGTCCACGGACCGTTCTGCTCGGACGAGGAGGTCGAGGAGATCGTGACCTACCTCAAGGGCTTCGGCCCGCCCGACTATGTTGGCGGCGTGGTCGAGGGCCCCGACGAGGAGAAGAGCTCGGATATCGACGCGGTGCTCGGCCTTGCAGGTGGCGGTTCCTCGACCTCGGGCTCCGACGGCGAGGACGCGCTCTACGACCAGGCGGTGCAGATCGTCGCCAAGGACCGCAAGTGCTCCACCTCCTACATCCAGCGCAAGCTGGCGATCGGCTACAACAAGGCCGCGCGACTGGTGGAGCAGATGGAGGATCAGGGCGTGGTCTCGGCCGCGAACCATGTCGGCAAGCGCGAAGTGCTGGTGCCGGAGGTCCACTGACATCGGCGCGATCACTCCGTGAGGGGGCGTCGCGTGCAATGAAATCAGAGGCTTAAGCCCCCTGCCCCGCCGGGTGGGGGGCTTTTTCTTGGCCTCGTCATCCGCTGGCGGCCGGCCCGATATCGCCTATCGGCGGACAATTCGGCAGACCGGCCCTATATCGAGTGCCAAGGCGCCCCTTCGGGCGCAGGACATCAAGGACCACGCGAGACATGACCATGATCCGACGCAGCTTCCTCGCCTCGCTCGCCGCCGCTTCGCTGGCGGTGGCCGCCGGCCCGGCCTTCGCCCGGCAGCTTTCGCTGGGCGAGATCTCGAACTATCTCAACCAGCTCCAGTCGGCGAGCTCGGGCTTCACCCAGATCAACGGCGACGGCTCGATCCAGACCGGCACGATGTACATCAAGCGGCCCGGCCGGATCCGCTTCGAGTATCAGGGCGACCGCTCGATGATGATCGCCGGCGGTGGCCAGGTGGCGGTGTTCGACGCCCGCTCCAACACCGGGCCCGAGCGCTACCCGCTGAACCAGACGCCGCTCAACATCATCCTCGAGCGCAATGTCGATCTCGGCCGCGCCGGGATGGTGACCGGCCATACCTCGGACGGCACCAAGACTACCGTGACCGCCCAGGACCCGGCGCATCCGGAATACGGCTCGATCCAGATGGTGTTCACTGCCGATCCGGTCGAGCTACGGCAGTGGATCGTTACCGACGATGCCGGGCAGAAGACCACCGTGGTGCTCAACGACCTGCGGCCGGGCGCCAGCATTTCGGATTCGAAGTTCAACATCCGCTCCGAGATGTCGAAGTGGTGACGGGCTACGCCTGAGCCCTCTCGGGGCCGCCGGTCGTCCGACCGGCGGCCCTTTTCGTTGCGGTCAGTTGGTCTGGCCGCGCGGATCGTCGGCAGGGTCGAGATAGGTTATCGCGAACGGCCCCTCGCCATTGATCTGGATCACGGTCTCGCCCTCGGCCGTCGCCCGGTGCGGGTGGTCTGGGGGGATCATGATGAAGCCGCCGGCCGCGACCTGCTGCGGCTCGGCCGTGGCGGGGTCCTCGCCATGGGCGAAGAGCAGGGTGCCGGATATTACCGTCACGTGCTCTGCGGTGGGGTGGGTGTGCGGTGGCACCGCGAAGCCGTCCGGAAAGCGCAGCCGCACCACGAAGGGGCCGGCCTCCATCGGGTTGCCGCTCAGCACGGCGAGCTCGGCACCCTCGGGCAGGGTGGGCGGTCCAGCGCCCCACTCCAGCATATCCGGCGCCATCGATTTTGTCATGTCGTCCATGGCGAAGGCCATGGAGCCGGTCAGCGCGAAGACGAGGGCGATGCCCCCGCTGCGCCACGGGTGATCTGGGAATCGAAACATGTCGAGTATCTCCCATGATCGGGCCGCAACTCGGCCCGTGCCGCAGGGTAGGCTTCGCGCCCCGAGTCGCACAGCTCCCCGAAGGGACTGCATCCGCCTGATGCACAAGGAAAGGGCGGCCCCAAGGCCGCCCGTATCCGTGATTCAGCGCTTGCCGCAGGCCCTGAGCTGGCTGTCATAGAGCAGGGTGCGGCGGGCCAGCGAATCCGACACGTTGATCAGCCAGCCCTTGGACTTCCAGGTCCCACGCCGGTAGCCCGCGCGCCCGTCGTGATAGGCCAGGTACTGGTTGCGGGTGTCGTAGAGCGGGATGCCCAGTTCGCGCTGGGTGCCATTCATGTACCAGCCCATGAAGTTGGTGGCGTGCTCGATCCGGTCGCGCTTGTGCCGGAAGCCACCCTCCTGCTCCATGTATTCCTCCCAGGTGCCGTCGAGCGCCTGGCTGTAGCCATAGGCCGAGGATTGCCGGCCGACGGGAATCACCCCGAGCTTCCACTGGAACGGCGTCCGCGCGTTGCCGACGAACTTGCTCTCCTGGTAGATGATCGCCATCTGCACCGGGACCGGAACGCCCCATTTGCGTTCGGTCGCCTTGAAGGCGCGGAGATAGTCGGGATGCTGGCGCACGATGCTGCAGGCGTCGTCCAGCTCGCGGGGCGCGGCGAAGTCGCGCTGCCCGCAACCGGCCAGGACGGCCAACACAATCATGGCGCGAAAGAGTCTGCTCATATGCCCCTCGCAAGCGTTTGTCTTTTTTTTCGAGCCTAGCCCAACGCGGGGCAACGCGAAACAGCCCAGAGCGGTTCAGGCGATCACGATTGCCAGGATGAGCGGCAAGGTGATCACCGACAGCAGAGTCGAGGTGACCACCAGTCCCGCCACCGCCTGCGCGTCCGAGCCATACTTCTCGGCCAGCAGGTAGGAGGTCACCGCCACCGGGGTCGAGATCTGCACCACCAGCACCGCGAAGGCGGTGGGCGGCAGGCCGAACCACAGCCCCAGCGCCGCGGCCACCATGGCGCAGAGCGCGATCTTGGCGGCCGAAAGCGCGGTGGTGCGCGCCAGCGTGCCGGGGCGCAGCCGGGCTACCGCGACGCCGAGCGTGATCAGCATCAGGGGAATCGCCATCTGGCCCACCAGCTCCAGCGTGTTGGTCACCACGTCGGGGGTGCGCCAGCCGCGCCACAGGAACAGCGCGCCCAGCAGCGTGGCCCAGACCAGCGGCTCGCGCAGCACCCGTCCCATGGCGCCGCGCCCGGCGACGATGCGGATGCCGAAGGTGAAGGAGCCGATGGCCATCACCGCGAAGACCACCACCGCGTAGCCCAGCCCCTCCTCGCCAAAGGCGAAATAGGCCAGCGGCAACCCGACATTGCCGGTGTTGCCGAAGATCAGCGGGGCCAGATAGGTCGGCTGGTCGAGCCTGAGCACCGCCAGCAGCGCCGCGAAGGCCAGGGCCAGCGCCACGTAGCTCGCCCCTGCGGCGAACGACAGCGTCGCCAGCGCCGAAGGGTCGATCTCGGTCTTCATCAGGGCCACGAAGATCAGGCAGGGCACCGAGATCGTCATCGCCATCCGGCTGACGAAGCGCACGTCGTATTCCAGTCCAAGGCGAACCCAGCCGAAGCCGATCAGCGCCAAGGCGAAGACGGGCGCGGTGATCTCCAGCACTGTCGAAATCAGGTTCACGGACTGTTTCTCCCCTACTTGACCACCCCGCATGGACCTGTGAGGGGCTTTGCGGGTAATACTGGTGGAAAGGACGGTCTGCCATGCTGAAGTCGCGCGCAAAATATTCGCTGGGTCAGGTGGTCCGCCATCGCAAGCACCCGTTCCGCGGCGTGATCTTCGATGTCGACGCGATCTTCTCCAATACCGAGGAATGGTACCTGGCGATCCCCGAGGACAGCCGCCCGGCCAAGCAGCAGCCCTTCTACCATCTCCTCGCCGAGAACGCGCAGAGCTACTACGTCGCCTATGTCAGCGAGCAGAACCTCGTGGCCGACTATTCCGGCGAGCCGGTCGACCACCCCGATCTCGACGATCTCTTCGGCCCGTTCGAAGATGGGCATTACCCGCTGCAGGTCGATCTGAACTGAACGTGCGATAGCGTACGGGTTTGTGGGGTTGCGGCGGGTCCACGACCTGTCCCATTGGGCAGGTATTCGACCCGGAGCATCAGTTATGACCCTCGATTTCGACGAACTGCGTGGCCGCGTGCTCGCCTTGACCGAGGGCGAGACCGACGAGATCGCGCTGATGGCAACGATCGCCTGCGAGCTGCACCACGCCGATGACCGGTTCGACTGGACCGGCTTCTACCGCGTGACCGCACCCGGGCTGCTCAAGATCGGGCCCTACCAAGGGGGCCATGGCTGCCTGACGATCCCGTTCGAGCGCGGCGTTTGCGGCGCAGCGGCGCGGACCGGCGAAACCCAACTCGTGCCCGATGTCGAGGCCTTTCCCGGCCACATCGCCTGCTCCTCTTCGACCCGCTCGGAACTGGTGATCCCCCTGCGCGACGTCGAAGGCCGCGTCTTCGCAGTGCTCGACATCGACAGCGATCAGCCGGACGCCTTCGATGCGGCCGATGCGGAGCGGCTCGAGGCGCTGCTGGGGACTGTGTTTTCGCAACATCGGGCCGCAATTCCCGCCTGAGTTGTTGCAGATTTTGATTAACAAACCCCCAGGGGGTAAAAGGCCCTGCACGAAAGGGCAGGTGTTTATGAGTGTGATGGATGAAGTGCGCAGCGGGCTGGGAACGGATCTCCGGCGCCTACGCAAAGCAAAGGGGTTGCGGATCGCGGATCTCGCGGCGCTGACCAATCGCTCGACCGGCTGGATCAGCCAGGTGGAGCGGGGCCGGTCGCGTTTGGATTACGAAGACCTGAAGATCCTCGCCCAGGCCTTCGAGCTGCCGCTGTCGCAGCTGTTCCGGCGCGACGGGGCGGTCCTGGCTCCGGAGGATACCGTGCTGCGCGCCGATCAGCGCCGCGCCCTGTCGGCCGACAACAGCGGCGCGATGGATGACCTGCTGACGCCGATGATGGCGGGCATTCATTTCTACAGCAGCGAGCTTGCGCCGCACACGGCCTCGGAGCGACCGCGCCACGAGGGCGACATCATGATGGGGCTGGTGGTCAAGGGCGACGTCCAGATCCGCATCGGCGATCGTCACCATCACCTCGGCGCCGGGGACAGCTTCTGGAGCCGGGGAGAGGCCTTCTCCTGGCTCAATCCGCACGACACCCCTTGCACGGTGGTCTGGGTGCTGGCACCGCTGCCGGATGACCCGGACGCCTGACACCCCGCCCGAACCCGATATCGGCAGCGCCTATGACCCGCCGCAGACGCCGCTCTCGGTCATTCATGACGACCACGAGATCCTGATCATCGACAAGCCCTCGGGCCTGCTCTCGGTGCCGGGCAAGGGGGCGCATCTGGCCGATTGCCTGCTGAGCCGGGTGCAGGAGGCCTTTCCCACGGCGCTGCTGGTGCATCGGCTCGATCGCGACACCTCGGGCGTGATGGTCTTTGCGCTGACGCCGCACGCCCAGCGCCATCTCGGCCTGCAGTTCGAAAAGCGCCAGACCCGCAAGACCTATGTGGCGCGGGTGGCCGGACGGCTCGAACCGGCGACGGGCACGGTCGACCTGCCGATCGCCGTGGACTGGCCGAATCGGCCCCGCCAGAGGGTCGATCACGAGAATGGCCGCCCGGCCGTGACCGACTGGCGGGTGGTGCGCGCCAATGACGCCGAAAGCCGGGTGCGACTCAGCCCCAAGACCGGGCGCAGCCATCAGCTGCGGGTGCACATGCTGGCGCTCGGCCACCCGATCCTGGGCGATCCGTTCTATGCCGAGGGCCCGGCGCGCGACGACCACCCCCGGCTGATGCTGCATTCCGAGACGCTGCAATTCCGCCATCCCGATGGCGGCAAGGGCGTGCGCTTCAGCGCCCGCGCGCCCTTCTAGGCGAGAAAACTGCGCAGCGCCTCGATCTCCTCAGGGCGGATCTCGTGGCCGCCGGGGTGCCAGGCCTGGCTCAGCGCGACGCCCTGCGCCTCGAGATAGTCGGCCAGTGCGCGGGTGAGCGGCGCCGGACAGATCGGATCGCGTTCACCCGCCGTGATCAGCACCCGGCGTCCGGCGAGGCCCGGTTGCGGCGCGGGCGTCCAGGGGATCAGCGGGTGCAGCAGCGCCATGTCGGTGAACAGGGCAGGGTGCTCCAGCGCCGTGGCGGCAAGGATGTTGGCGCCGTTGGAATAGCCCAGCCCGATCACCCGCGTGGCGCCGGTGCGGGTGATCTCCGCCGCGACAAAGCGGGCCATCTCGTCGCGCCGCTGCGCCAGGTCCTGCATGTCGTAGACGCCCTCGGCCTTGCGCCGGAAGAACCGCAGCGCGCCGCCCTCGCTCACCTCGCCGCGCGGCGAGACGACATGCGCCTCGGGCAGCAGCTCCATGCCGAAGCCGTGGAACTGCTGCTCGTCGCCGCCGGTGCCGTGAAAGGTGAGCAGCAGCGGCGCGCCCGCGCGGCCGTCGTGCCGGGCCGCCTGCATCATGCCTCGTCCCCGAGCGGCTCGAGCTGGCGCTCGAGCTGCGCGCGCAGGTGCTCGTGCTGGCGGGGCAGCTTCAGCCCCTCGCCGAGATGGGCGCGCTCCTCGTCCCGGTCGAAGCCCGGCTCGTTGGTCGCCACCTCGAACAGCACGCCGCCGGGGCTGCGGAAATAGATGGCGTAGAAGTAGTCGCGATCGATCTGCGGGGTGGTCTGCCAGCCCGCCTCGGCCAGCCGCGCCGCCACCTCGGCCTGCGCGGCGCGATCCTCGACCGCGAAGGCGATGTGATGCACGGAGCCCGCGCCTTGCTGCGCGCGCGGGGCCGCCGGGTCGACACGGATGTCGATCCGGTTGGCCGGGTTGCCCCCGGCGATCTCGTAACGCGTCACGGCACTCTCGGCGCCCGCCTCGCGGTAGCCCATGAAATTCAGCAGCTCGACCGTCGGGGCCTTGTCGCGCAGGAGCATCTCGACCGAGTGAAAGCCGCGGATCGCGATCTCGGTCTCCACCCCGCCCCCGGTCCAGGGGGCTCGGTCGTCGCCTGCCACCTCGACCAGCGCCAGCCGCTCCCCGTCGGGGCCGTCGAACAGGACCCGCGCCGCGCCGAAGGCGCTGTCGCGGGCGAGGTTCTCGACATGGCGCTCGCGCAGCCGCGCCTCCCATGCCGTGGCGCTGTTTTCGGGAATCGCGAAGGAGGTCAGCGCGACCTCGCCGGCGCCACGCCGACCGCGGGCCGCCCGAGGAAAGGGAAAATAGGTCATCACCGTGCCCGGCGTACCGATCTCGTCGGCGTAGTAGAGGTGATAGACGTCGGGCGCGTCGAAATTGACGGTCTTCTTGACCCGGCGCAGCCCGAGCGTGTCGGTGTAGAAAGTGTTGTTGGCGCGTGCGCCCGACGCCATGGCGGTGACGTGGTGCAGGCCCTTGATCTGATCCAGCATGGCTTCGGCTCCCCTGTGCTTGGCACCGAGATAATCTAGCACGGGCAGCGCGAAATCCCCGCTTTGGGCGCGGGATCGGTGCAGGGGCGCACAGTCGTCGGCGATGGGGTAGGCAAAGGGGGGCGGCAATCCGCCCCCTTTGGTCATCACTCGGCGGCGTCGAGGCCCCAGCCGGAGATCGCCTTGACCTCAAGAAACTCCTCGATGCCCCAGATGCCACCCTCGCGCGCGCGGCCCGACTGGCCGACGCCGCCGAAGGGCGCGCCTGCCCCCCGCGACCGGCCGTTCATCTCGACCATGCCGGAATGCAGGGCGAGGGCGAGACGGTTGCGCCGCGCCGGGTCGGCGCTCTGGACGTAGTTGGTCAGGCCATAGGGCGTGTCGTTGGCGATCTCGACCGCCTGCGCCTCGTCGTCGAAGGGCAGGATCGACAGGACGGGGCCGAAGATCTCCTCGCGGGCGATGGTCATCGACGGCGTGACGTCGGCAAAGACGGTGGGGCGGACGAAGTAGCCACGGTTGACGCCTTCGGGCAGGCCCGGACCTCCTGCCACGAGGCGCGCGCCCTCCTCGATGCCTTTCTCGATCAGGCCCTGCACCTTGTCCCACTGGGTCTTGTTGACCAGCGGGCCGATATGCGCGCCGGGCTGGCCCGCGGGGCCGACGCGGGTCGCGGCGGCTTCGTGCGCGGCGATCTCGACCGCCTGGTCATAGAAGCCGCGCTCGACCAGCATCCGGGTCGGCGCGTTGCAGGATTGGCCGGTGTTTTCCATGCAGTGCTGCACGCCGCGCCGTACCGCGTCCTCGCCGGAATCGGCGAAGACCAGGTTCGCGCCCTTGCCGCCCAGTTCGAGCGTGACGCGCTTGAGCGTCTCGGCCGCGGTGCGGGAAATGGCGCGGCCCGCCCGGGTCGAGCCGGTGAAGGAGATCATCTGCACGTCCTCATGCGCCGACAGCTGCGTGCCGACGCCCGCGCCGTCGCCATTGACGAGGTTGAACACCCCCGGCGGCACGCCGGCCGCGTCCAGCATCTCGGCGAAGACGATCGAGGAGAGCGGCGCCTCCTCGGAGGGCTTGAGCACCATGGTGCAGCCGGCGAGCAGGGCCGGCACCACCTTGAGCGTGACCTGGTTCATCGGCCAGTTCCACGGGGTGATCAGCCCGACCACGCCGATCGGCTCCATCGAGATCATCGTGTCGGGGGCGTGATCGCCCAGCGGGCGCAGCCATTCGATCTTGTCGAAGGCACGCAGGAAGTTCTTGGTGTGCCAGGGCAGAGCGCTGGCCTGTTCCGCGCGGGCAAAGTCGATCGGCGCACCCATCTCGAGGCTCATTGCCTCGGCGAGATCCTCCTTGCGTGCCTTGTACTGCTCAAGGAACCGCTCGATCAGCGCCCGGCGCTCCGCGGGCGGAGTGGCGCGCCAGCCGGGCAGGGCGCGCTTGGCGGCGGCCACGGCGGCATCGGTGTCGGCCTGCGCGCCCAGGGAGATCACCGCGCAAACCTCCTCGGTCGAGGGGTCGATGACGTCGCAATCGCGCGCCGCCGCAGGGGCGGTCCAGCGGCCGTCGATGTAGAACTCGCGTTTCTCGATCATGGAATGTCCTCCGTCTTGGCGGCGACAGTGGCAGTGGCTCGTCCGGCCCGCAAGCGGTGGCAGCGGGGGGGCGGGCTTCCTATGTTGGCAGCAACGCAACCGGATGAAGGAGGCTGACATGGCCCTGCGCATCAATGACGAGATCCCGAACCTGACGGTGACCACCGATCAGGGCGAGCTGAACCTGCATGACTGGGTCGGCGACGGCTGGGCGATCATCTTCAGCCATCCCAAGGACTTCACCCCGGTCTGCACCACCGAGTTCGGCGCCGTGGCGCGGCTCCAGGCCGAATGGGACAAGCGCGGCACCAAGGTGCTGGGCGTCTCGGTCGACGGCGTCGACGAGCATGTCCGCTGGAAGCGCGACATCGAGAAGGCGGGCGGCGCCGCGCCGCAATTCCCGATCATCGCCGATGACGGTCTGGAAATCTCCAAGGCCTTCGACATGCTGCCCGCCGACGCCTATCTGCCGGACGGGCGCACCCCCAATGACAGCGCCACGGTGCGGGCGGTCTTCATCATCGGCCCGGACAAGCAGCTCAAGCTGTCGATGACCTACCCGATGACGGTCGGCCGCAATTTCGGCGAGGTGCTGCGCGCGCTCGACGCGCTGCAGCTCTCGACCGGCAAGGGCGTCGCGACACCCGCCGACTGGCAGGTCGGCCAGGACGTGGTGATCCCGGCCACCCTTTCGGACGAGGACGCGAAAGCCAAGTTCGGCGACTTCGAGACCGTTCTGCCCTATCTGCGGATGACCAAGGCGCCGCAGTAATCGGTAAAGGGGCGCCCGCATGCGGGCGCCCTGCCATCAGGCGACGACCACGGTCGTGCCGACCGGCACCCGGTCGTAGAGATCCTCGACATGCTCGTTGATCAGCCGCACGCAGCCCGAGGAGAACTGGCGCCCCATCGTCCAAGGCTGCGGCGTGCCGTGGATACGGTAGTAGGTGTCGCGCCCGTCGCGGTAGAGGTAGAGCGCCCGTGCGCCCAGCGGGTTGCGGGCATGGCCACCGGGCAGTCCGCGCGCATAGGGGCCGTAAACCGCCGGTTCGGCCTTGATCATGTTGGCGGTGGGCGTCCATGACGGCCATTCGGCCTTGCGCGCGACCCGCGCGGTACCGGAGAAGTTGCGCCCAGCCGCTCCGAGCGCCACGACGTAGCGGATCGCCTTGCCATCGCCCAGCGTCCAGTAGAGCCGGTTCTGCGCGATCCGGACGTGAATTTCGCCAGCGGCCAGTTCCGGGTTCACCGGCACCACGCTGGGCAGCCAGTCGCGGGGAATCTTCACAACATGCGGGGGCGCGGCCAGCACCGGCCCGGTCGCCACCGACGCGGCCATAGCCGCGAGAACGCCTCGTCTCGTGAGTTTCATGACTGCTCCTGATCGGACTCTTTGGCCCGTTTTCGCCTCGATGCGGGGGAGCATAGCACGGAATGGTGGAAATTGGGTTTACGAAACGGCAAGAGACGCGCCGTCACCGGCGCGCCTCTCGGAGGGCAATCTGAGGCGGGGATCAGAAGGCGTAGGAGACGCCGATCGCGATCCAGGGATAGGCCTTGATGAAGCCGAGATCGTCCTCGATCTGGGCAGCTTCCTCCTCGAGATCGTCCATTTCGATGTTCTCGCCCTCGACGTCGATGTCGATGCCGCCGAACATGATGGCGCCGATCTCGGCGTCGAAGGCCCAGCGCTCGCCGAAGCGGGTCTCGTAGCCGACCGCCACCATCGGCGAGATCGGCCGGCCGAAGGATGCGGAGGCATGCAGCGAGGCGTCGGAATACTCCGAATCGCCGACCTCGATCGTCTCGCCCGGCCCGGCCACCATGTCGAAGCTGAGGTCGGGCTTGCCGAGATACAGGCCGCCCGAGAGGCGCAGGCCACCTGCAGTGGGGTAGTAATCGGCGAGCGCGGCGAGGCCGAGCGTGGCCAGCTCGACGGTCATCTCACCCTCATCTTCTTCCTCGGTGTGGGTGAGGGTGGGCAGGCCGACGACGACGCCGCGGGCGCGCAGCTGCGGCATCGCCTCGTAGCTGGCCGAACCGTAAAGGCCGAGCGTCGACAGGCCGAAGCCGGTCGAGAGATCCTCGACGGATTGGGCTTGGGCGCCGGTGGCGGCGAGGAGGAAGAGGGCGCTGAGAGCAATCTGGCGGGTCATCGGGGTTCCTTGTTGGTGACCCCGCCATCTGCCGAAAAAGACAGGTGAGTCACAACCCAGGGATGTCAGATCGCAGATTGGTCACATTTCCGTGTGGCCGTTTCGCCGCAGTGCAGCACACGCATCTTCAGACTGTATGAAAAAAGGGGCCCGAAGGCCCCTTTTCCCGTTCCGTCAGAAGCGTCGGCTCACTCGGCCTGCGCGTCTTCCTTGGCTTCCTCGCCGGTCTCCTGGTTCACGACCTTCATCGACAGGCGCACCTTGCCGCGATCGTCGAAGCCCAGCAGCTTAACCCAGACCTCCTGGCCCTCCTTGAGGACGTCCGAGGGGTGGTTCAGGCGGCGGTTCTCGATCTGGCTGACATGCACGAGGCCGTCGCGCTTACCGAAGAAGTTCACGAAGGCGCCGAAGTCGACGAGCTTGACCACGGTGCCCTTGTAGACCTTGCCTTCCTCGGGCTCGGCCACGATCGAGTAGATCATGTCGTAGGCCTTCTGGATGGCCTCGCCATTGGCCGAGGCGATCTTGATCACGCCATCGTCGTTGATGTCGACCTTGGCGCCCGAGACCTCGACGATCTCGCGGATCACCTTGCCGCCCGAGCCGATCACTTCGCGGATCTTGTCGGTCGGGATCTGCATCGTCTCGATGCGCGGCGCGTGGACCGAGAACTCGGCCGCACCGGAGAGCGCCTTGTTCATCTCGCCCAGAATGTGCATCCGGCCGTCCTTGGCCTGCGCCAGAGCCTTGCGCATGATCTCGGGGGTGATGCCCGCGACCTTGATGTCCATCTGCAGCGAGGTGATGCCCTCCGCGGTGCCAGCGACCTTGAAGTCCATGTCGCCGAGGTGGTCCTCGTCGCCCAGGATGTCGGTCAGCACGGCGTAGGAGCCGTCATCTTCCAAGACGAGGCCCATGGCCACACCCGCGACCGCGCTCTTGAGCGGCACGCCGGCATCCATCATGGCGAGCGAGCCGCCGCAGACCGAAGCCATCGAGGAGGAGCCGTTCGACTCGGTGATCTCCGAGACGAGACGGATGGTGTAGGGGAAGTCGGTCGCGGCCGGCAGCACCGCCTGCAGCGCCCGCCAGGCGAGCTTGCCATGGCCGATCTCGCGACGGCCCGGGGAGCCGACGCGGCCCACTTCGCCCACCGAGTAGGGGGGGAAGTTGTAGTGCAGCAGGAAGTTCGATTTGAAGTTGCCGTGCAGCGCGTCGATGAACTGCTCGTCATCGCCGGTGCCGAGCGTGGTCACCACGAGCGCCTGAGTCTCGCCACGGGTGAACAGCGCCGAGCCATGGGTGCGCGGCAGCAGGCCGGTCTCGGCCACGATGTCGCGAACGGTGTCGAGGTTGCGACCGTCGATCCGCTTGCCCTTCTTGACCACGTCGCCGCGCAGGACGCTCGATTCGAGCTTCTTGAGCGCCGAGCCGAGGTTCTCGTCGCCGAGCTGCTCCTCGGTGAGCTGCGCCTTGATCGCCTCGCGGGCGGCCGCGACGGCGGCGGTGCGCTCCTGCTTGTCGGTGATCGCGAAGGCGGCGCGCATCTTCTCCTCGCCGGCGGCCTTCACGGCGTCGTAGAGCGCCGCGTAGTCCGGGGGGGTGAAGTCGAAGGGCTCCTTGGCGGTCTCTTCGGCCAGATCGATGATCAGGTCGATGACCGGCTGGATCTGCTCATGCGCGAAGTTCACGGCGCCGAGCATCTCTTCCTCGGTCAGCTCGTAGGCCTCCGACTCGACCATCATGACCGCGTCCTTGGTGCCGGCGACCACGAGGTCGAGGCGCTGCTCGGGGTTCGAGCGCAGGTTCTGCATGTCGTCGACGGTCGGGTTCAGCACGTATTCGCCATCGACGAAGCCGACGCGGGCGCCGGCGATCGGGCCCATGAAGGGGGCGCCCGAGATCGTCAGCGCGGCCGAGGCGGCGATCATCGCGACGACGTCGGGGTCGTTAACGAGGTCGTGGCTCAGCACGGTGCACATCACCAGAACTTCGTTCTTGAAGCCCGGCACGAAGAGCGGGCGGATCGGCCGGTCGATCAGGCGCGCGGTCAGCGTCTCCTTCTCGGTCGGGCGCGCCTCGCGCTTGAAGAAGCCGCCCGGGATCTTGCCGGCGGCGTAGTATTTTTCCTGGTAGTGGACGGTCAGGGGGAAGAAGTCCTGACCCGGCTTCGGCGCCTTGGCGAAGGTGACGTTGGCCATCACGCTGGTTTCGCCCAGCGTCGCGATGACCGAGCCGTCGGCCTGGCGCGCGACCTTGCCGGTTTCCAGCGTCAGCGTCTCTTCGCCCCACTGGATCGATTTTTTCACGTCGTGAAACATCGTCTTTTCCATTCTGGCCCGACCTTCGGGCCCTTGTGCCCCCCTTCGTGCGTACAGTCCCCGGGGGCGGGTTGCGGAGGGGCCGGATGCCCCTGGCTCTTTTTCTCGTGTCCGTGACGCGGGGCGAGCCCGGTCCGCGCCATCCCGGATATGAAAGGGACCGCGCCGTGGCGCGGTCCCTGAAAACCTTAGCGGCGGATGCCGAGGCGGCCGATCAGGGCCTGGTAGCGTGCCTCGTCGCGGGACTTCACGTAGTCCAGCAGCTTACGGCGGCGAGCCACCAGCTTCAGAAGGCCACGGCGGCCGTGGTTGTCCTTCTTGTGGGTCTTAAAGTGCTCGGTCAGGGTCGCGATGCGCGAGGTCAGGATCGCAACCTGCACCTCCGGCGAACCGGTATCGCCGTCCTTGGTGGCGAAATCGCTGATGACCTTGGCCTTGTCTTCCACGGTGATCGACATCGGGGTCTCCTTTCGGGTGAGGGTGATGGCACAAGCCGGGATGTCGTCCAGCAGGGCCCATGGAGCACCGCCTTCATATAGGAAGACGGATGCGTGCCCATAAGGGAAATCGCCCGAAAAGGAAAGCGGAATGCTGCGGCGCGAGGCCGCGCCCGGCCGGGGGGCGGCTCAGGCGGCGATTTCGGCCATCAGCGTCACCGTCCCCGGCGCAAGCTGCTCCAGCCCGTCGATCCGCAGCAGCGCCGCGCCGTCGGCGCGCAAGAGCAGCCCCTCGGGCACCGGCTCCAGCGTCAGCTCGGGCGCGGCGGTGGCGGGATGCAGCACCATGATCCGGTCCTGGGTCGCGTCGAAATCGGCGATCACCGCGGGCTCGCCTGCCTCGAGGCTGCGCAGCGCGAACAGGTCGCCGCCCGATCCGCCATGGGCGATATCGTCGGCGCCGAGCATGATCTCGTCGTCACCGGCACCGCCATTGAGGTAGTCGCGGGCACTGTCACCGGCGCCGTCGAGCCGATCGTCGCCCGCCCCGCCATGCAGCACGTCGCGGCCCGCGCCACCCGACAGCCGGTCGTCTCCGAGGTCGCCGCCCAGCATGTCGTCGCCCGCGCCGCCTGACAGGTCGTCGTGGCCGTCGCCGCCGCGCAGGGCGTCGTCACCGGCATCGCCAAAGAGCAGGTCGTCACCGACATGGCCCCAGAGCGCGTCGTCACCTGCGCCGCCACGCAATACATCGTCGCCGCGCCCGCCATGCATCTCGTCCGCACCGTCGCCGCCATCCGCCATGTCGTCGCCGTCCCGCAGGTCGAGGTGATCGGCTCCCGTGAGGCCGGCGACATCGTCTGCCCCGTCGGTGCCGAAGACGACGTCGGCGCCCATAGTGCCGTGCCCGGACAGACGCTGAGGTGCCGCCGCCGTCGCAGGGCCGGCGGCTGCTTCGTCGCCTGATGGCGTGTCGTTCGGCCCCTCCGGGCCAGGCTCGGGCTCCAGCACCGTGTCCAGCGGAACGGTCTCGGGAGGCGTATCCGCGGGGGCAGGGCCGGGCTCGGCCTCCACCTCGGCGGCGGCCGAGGGCAGCAGGGCGGCGCCGGTCAGGGCAAGTCCGAACAGTCCGAGCAGGGTGATCATCGCAGTCTCCGGGGGGAACGGGGCCGCGCGAGACTAGCACGCGGCGGTGCCGGTCCGGCGGAGAACCGTATCCCGTGGTTAAGCGCGGATGATCATCGGTTGGCGCCCGGCTGCCACAGCAGGTCGGCGCGACCGGAATCATTGGCGATCCGCGCGGCGACGAAAAACCAGTCCGACAGCCGGTTGAGATAGCGCAGCGCCTCGGTGTTGAGCGGCTCTTCCCGACCCAGCGCCACGGCCAGCCGTTCGGCCCGACGCGACACGGTGCGACAGTGGTGCAGCTGCGCGGCCAGCGGCGTGCCGCCCGGCAACACGAAGCTTCTCAGCGGCTCCAACCGCTCGTTCATCGCGTCGATCTCGCGCTCCAGCCGCGCGGTCTGGGCGGCGCTCATGCGCAGCACGGGGTGTCCGGCTTCGGCGTCCTTGTCCGGCTCGGGACGGCAAAAATCGGCGCCAAGGTCGAACATGTCGTTCTGGATGCGGCTCAGTGCCGCCGCCATCTCACCCTCGGCGTGCAGCCGGGCGAGGCCCAGCGCCGCGTTGGTCTCGTCCACCGTGCCGTAGCACTCGACCCGGAGCGCGTCCTTGGGCACCCGGCTGCCATCACCGAGCGCGGTGTCGCCCTTGTCGCCGGTGCGGGTGTAGATGCGATTCAGAACGACCATCAGTTCATGCCCCTCAGAAAGACGTAGAGCAGGATCAGCAGCACCGCGACGAATTGCGCGCCGATGCGCCAGCGCATGATGCGGTTGGCATATTTGCGGTTGAAGTCGCCGCCTTTGCCGAAGGTGCCGACCCCGAACATCAGGATGCCGGCGACGATCAGCACGGCGAGGATGACGAGGATGAGGAGGGGATCTTGCAGCATGGCGGGCCTTTCGCGGTTCCCCTAGGATCTAGCGGTTCCTACGGCGAAGAAAAGCGGGACGCGGTGTCGCGGTCAGCCGCGCGACACCACCCGGTCGAGCGCGCGCGTGCTCAGGATCCGCCGCAGCGTTCCGGACAGATGCGTGGGCAGCGTGACGTAGTAGCGCGGCCGCGGCCGGGCCGCTTCGAGCGCATGGGCCAGCTTTTCGGCCACCGCGCCGGGCGGCAGCTCGAACCGGTCCGGGGCGCGATCCTCGTAGAGCCTGCGTAGTAGGCCACCTTCGTATTCAGCGCGCCGGGCCGAGTTCCTCCAGTCGATCCAGCGTTCGAAATGCGGGATCGAGTTGGCCCTGATCCGCGAAGTGACGGGGCCCGGCTCGATCAGCGAGACATGGATACCGGTGCCCTTCATCTCGAGCCGCAGCACGTCGGTCAGTCCTTCGAGTGCGAACTTGGTCGCGACATAGGCGCCGCGCCATTTCACCCCCACGAGGCCGAGCACCGAGGAACAGTTGACGATCCGTCCATGGCCCTGTTCGCGCATCACCGGGATGACCCGGGTGGTCAGGTCGTGCCAGCCAAAGAGGTTGGTCTCGAAGATCTCGCGCAGCGCCTCGCGCGGCAGATCCTCGACCGCACCAGGGCAGGCGAAGGCGCCGTTGTTGTAGAGCGCGTCGAGCCGGCCGCCGGTCATCTCCAGCACCTGCGCCAGTCCTTCGGCGACGCTGTCGGGGTCGGCATAGTCGAGTCGCAGCGCCTCGAAGCCCTCGGCCCGCAGCCTCTCGCAATCCGCCTCGGCGCGGCAGGAGGCGAAGACCCGCCAGCCCCGTTCGCGCATGTGATGCGCGCAGGCGAGACCGATGCCCGACGAGGCGCCGGTGATGAGCAGGGTGCGGGGCGTATCCATGCGGGCCTCATGCCGGGGCAAAGGCGGCGCCGCAACGAAAAAGGCGCCCCGCAGGGCGCCTCTTCGCAGCAGTGTCCAGCGATCAGCCCTCGATCGGGGCCAGCAGCCGCTCGGACATCCAACCGGTCTGGCCGGTGGAGGTAATCTCGATCTTGGCCCAACCGCCGGCGCTCTCGATCAGCCGCGCCTCGGTGCCGCGGGGCAGCGTGTCGACCACGCCATGGCTGGTGCCGGGACCCTGCCGCATGTTGACGCGGTCGCCGCTCACCTGCAGCAGGGCGAGCTTGGCATCGGCGGCTTCGGCCGTGGTTTCGGTCGCGGCCGAGGCGGGGGTCGCCGCAGCGGCCGGCTTGGGCATGAAGGAGGCGGAGATCAACTCGACATTCTCGGGAAATTCGCGCATCGCGGTGACCGGGATGCCCGAGTCGGTGCGCTCGATCTCGAAGGCGTCGCCCGTGGTATCAGCGGCCTGCGCCACGGAGATGCGGGTCTGGGGCTGGAAATCGGCTCCGCCGGACATTTCGTAATAGCCCACGCCCAGCAGCAGGAAGGTGACACCGATACCAAATACGTGCTTCATGACAGCCTCTCGTTCTGCTCTGCGCCCTGGCGGATCTCTCACTGTCGCGTGACACCCGCCGCTGATGCAGGATCTCGCTGATCCGTTGCCTCCCTAACCGCGACTTTACGCCGATGGTTCCCGGCGATAGGAAGCTTTTCATGCCAAACCCCCTTGACGACGCCCTCCCGGCCCGGCCGGAGCAGGACCTGACCGAGCCGCTGCGCCGTGCCATCGGCGAGCGTTACTTGAGCTATGCGCTCTCCACGATCATGAACCGGGCGCTGCCGGACGCGCGCGACGGCCTCAAGCCGGTGCATCGGCGTATCCTTTATGCCATGCGCGAGCTGAAGCTCTCCTCGACCGGCGGCTTCCGCAAATCGGCCAAGATCTCGGGCGACGTGATGGGCAACTATCACCCGCATGGCGATGCCGCGATCTACGACGCGATGGCCCGCCTCGCGCAGGACTTCGCGGTGCGTTACCCGCTCGTCGACGGGCAGGGCAATTTCGGCAACATCGACGGCGACAACCCGGCCGCCGCCCGATACACCGAGGCTCGCCTGACCCCCGCCGCCGAGGCGCTGATGGAGGGGCTGGCGGAGAACGCGGTCGATTTCCGACCCAACTACGACGGCACGCTCGAAGAGCCCATCGTGCTGCCCGCGGCGTTCCCGAACTTGCTCGCCAACGGCTCGAGCGGCATCGCGGTCGGCATGGCGACCAACATCCCGCCCCATAACCTGCACGAGCTGATCGAGGCCTGCCTCTACATGATCAAGACGCCGGGCGTCTCGGATGAGAAGCTCGTCGATCTGGTGCCGGGTCCCGACTTTCCCACCGGCGGCGTGCTGGTCGAGCCGCGCGAGAACATCCTCGCGGCCTACCGCACCGGGCGCGGTTCGTTCCGGCTGCGCGCGCGCTGGGAGGTAGAGGAGCTGGGCCGCGGCCAATGGCAGGTGGTGGTCACCGAAATCCCCTACCAGGTGCAGAAGTCGAAGCTGATCGAGCGGCTCGCCGAGCTGATCCAGACCCGCAAGATCCCGCTTCTGGCGGATGTGCGCGACGAGAGTGCCGAAGACGTGCGCATCGTGCTCGAGCCGCGCGCCAAGACCGTCGAGCCCGAGATGATGATGGGGATGCTGTTCAAGAACAGCGATCTCGAGATCCGCTTCGGCCTTAACATGAACGTGCTGATCGACGGGCTGACGCCCAAGGTCTGCTCGCTCAAGGAGGTGCTGCGCGCCTTCCTCGACCATCGCCGCGAGGTGCTGACCCGCCGCTCCGAGCATCGGCTGGAGAAGATCGACCACCGGCTCGAGGTGCTCGAAGGCTTCATCACCGCCTTCCTCAACCTCGACCGGGTGATCGACATCATCCGGTACGACGATCAGCCCAAGCAGGCGCTGATGGCCGAGGATTGGGACCGCGACCATGTCCGCGCCGTCTCCGAGCGCGACTATCGCTCGCCGCTCTCCGAGCCGGCCGGCGGTGGCGGCCTCACCGAGGTGCAGGCCGAGGCGATCCTCAACATGCGGCTGCGCTCGCTGCGCCGCCTCGAGGAGCTGGAGCTGCTGAAGGAGCAGGACGCGCTGATGCAGGAGCGCGCCGGCTTGGTCGACCTGCTGGCCTCCGAGGAGCTGCAGTGGAAGTCGATCGCGACCCAGCTGCGCGAGACCCGCAAGCTGATGGGTCACGGGACCCCGGGCGGCGACCGGCGGACCGGCTTCGCCGAGGGCACCGAGATCCCCGACGTGCCGATCGAGGCGATGATCGAGCGCGAGCCGATCACCATCGTCTGCTCCGAGATGGGCTGGATCCGCGCGATGAAGGGCCATATCGCGCTCGACAGCGAGCTGAAGTTCAAGGATGGCGACAAGGGCCGCTTCGTGCTGCACGCCGAGACCACCGACCGGCTGCTGGTCTTTGGCTCGAACGGGCGGTTCTACACCGTCTCCGCCTCCAACCTGCCCGGGGGGCGGGGCATGGGCGAGCCGCTGCGGCTGATGGTCGACCTGCCCAACGAGGCGCAGATCGTTTCGCTGCATCTCTACCGGCCCGAGCGGCGGCTGCTGGTCGCCTCCTCGGCCGGCGACGGCTTCATCGTCAACGAGGACGAGGTGCTGGCCCAGACCCGCGCCGGCAAGCAGGTGCTCAACGTCAAGGACGAGGTCGTGGCGAAGATCTGCAAGCCGGTGACCGGCGATGCGGTGGCGGTGGTGGGCGACAATCGCAAGGTGCTCGTCTTCCCGCTCGACGAACTGCCCGAGATGACCCGTGGCAAGGGCGTGCGGCTGCAGAAGTACAAGGATGGCGGCCTGTCGGACGCGACGACCTTCGTCCTGGAGGCGGGGCTGTCGTGGAAGGATCCGGCCGGCCGGACCCGGACCGAAAGCGATCTGGGCGACTGGGTTGCCAAGCGCGCCACGGCCGGGCGGATGGCGCCGCGCGGCTTCCCCCGCGACAATCGCTTCAACTAAGGCAATCGCTTCGACTGAAACGAAAAGGCCCTCCCGCTGCGGGAGGGCCTTTTGATTTTCAAGGTCCGTCGCCTCAGTCGGCCCACATCCTGAGCAGGTTCGACCGGCTCTTGGCGAGCAGGTCGAACAGCTCCGACTTGCCCTCGCGCGCATGGATCTCGCGCACGGCGCGGTCGAGATCGAACAGCATCTCGCGCTGGGCGGCGTCGCGCAGCCGACTTTGCACCCAGCCGACCACCGCCAGCCGCGTGCCACGCGTCACCGGGGCGACCCGGTGCAGCGTGGTGGAGGGATAGACCATCAGCCCACCTGCCGGCAGCTTCACGGCGCGGCTCTCGAAGCCATCCTCGATCACCAACTCGCCGCCGTCGTAGCTCTCGGGCTCGGACAGGAACAGCGTGAAGGAGATGTCGGTGCGGATGCCCTGCATCAGCGCGTCGTCGACATGCAGGCCGTAGGTCTGGCCCTGCCGGTAGCGCGACAGGATCAGCGGCGTCATCCGCGCCGGTCGCGCCGCCGCCTGAAACAGCGCGTTGCCGCCGAGCGCCTTCTCGACCTTGGCCAGCACCGCGTTGCGCGCGGGCGAGGGGGCGGCCTGGTCGTTGGCCTTGACCTCGCGGGCATAGCGCCCGGCCGAGGCCCGGCCGTCGGCGAAGTCGATCGTGTCGATCGAGGCGCGCAGCGCCTCGACCTCCGGTGCCGACAGCAATCCGTCGATGGCGAGCAGCATCAGTTCAGGCCGAGCGCGGCCAGTTCGACGCGGGCCGCGGCGCCGTGGAGCAGGGCCACGTCGACGCCCGGCAGCGCCTCGGGGGCGAACCCGTCGAAGGCCGCCATAGCGGCCTCGACCGCGTCGCGCGCCTGCGCGCCCGCGGCCGCCACTTCAGCGTCGTCCGACGCCGCCAGCGCCTCGGTCTCGGCCAGTGCCGCCTGCGTGAAGCCCAGTGCGTCCTGGTATTCGTGCAGCTCGGTGATGCTGCCATCCGGCGCGATGCCGACTTCGTATTCCTCGGCCGCGATCCGCAGTGCTGCCTCGACCGCCTCGAACCGGGCGCGCGGGTCGGTCACGGCGGCACGGGCGTCGCCGATGCGGGCGATCAGCGCCTCGAAGGCGGCCTCGGCCTGCGAGGTCTCTGCGCCGCCTTCGACGGCCGTGGCCAGCTCCGCCAGCTCGTCGGAGAAGCCCGCGACGCCGCGCTGCTCGAGGCGCGGAGCCAGACCGGCGTAGATCTCGTCCTCGGGGTGCTTCATATGGGTCGCGGCGAGCTCGGCGCGGCTGTCGCGCTGCAGCGCGATCCCGGCGCGCAGATGCCCTTCGATCAGCAGCAGGTCGGTCAGGTAGGCGGTGTCTGCATCGACTTCGATGACCAGGCCGCCTTCGCCGCCCTCTCCGCCTTCGCCGCCTTCGCCATCCTCGGCTTCGACTGCGCCACTCTCGCCGCCTTCACCGCCTTCGGCGCCGGCTTCGCCGCCCTCTGCGTGGGCTTCGCCCTTCTCGCCACCTTCGGTCGAACCGGCCTCGCCGCCCTCACCGCCTTCTGCGTGAGCCTTGCCCTGTTCGCCACCTTCACCGCCTTCGGTCTCGATGGCGCCTGCTTCGCCGCCCTCGCCACCTTCGCCGGCGATCGGCCAGAGGGTCTGGGCTGCCTGGCCGGGAACCGTGGCCTGCGGGCCGCCGGCCATGGCGGAGCCGACGGCGGCGCCGCCCATCGCGGTCGCGAGGGCGAGGCTGCGCCACATGCGGGCATTGACGGGACGGGGGGTCTTGGTGCTGGACATATGTCCTCCGCAAAGATTCTGAGTGTTTTAGTCGGTAATATGGCCGGGCCTGGAACGTCAAGCGTCGGGGCGGGGCGCGAGCCACCGGGCGCATGGAACTGCCGCTTGATTTCCCTGCCGATTGCAAATACATCGCCCGCGATGTCGAACCGGGCCAAGGGGCCCCCGAACACGCGAGGCGCCGACGCAGATGGCAAAGGCAAAATTCGAACGCACCAAACCGCACGTGAACATCGGGACCATCGGTCACGTGGACCACGGCAAGACCACCCTGACCGCCGCGATCACCAAGTACTTCGGTGACTTCCGCGCCTACGACCAGA
>Ga0208794_1000560_pt1 | contig 23073 bp, 26 predicted proteins | sample 32_taG_FD_184106 | JGI IMG/M metagenome (GOLD analysis project Ga0208794, IMG submission 184106) | Marine viral communities from the Gulf of Mexico - 32_GoM_OMZ_CsCl metaG (SPAdes) (version 2) | ecosystem: Environmental > Aquatic > Marine > Oceanic | place: Atlantic Ocean: Gulf of Mexico... | reverse complement strand
CCGAAATTTCCAGCGCCTCGGACGCGTCGATGCCGATGACGTCCTCGATCTGGGTCTTGACGCGCTCGACATCGGCGGCGGGCAGATCGACCTTGTTGAGCACCGGGACGATTTCGTGATTGGCGTCCAGCGCGTGATAGACATTGGCCAGGGTCTGCGCCTCGACGCCCTGGGAGGCATCAACCACGAGCAGCGAGCCTTCGACGGCGGCCATGGAGCGGCTGACTTCATAGGCGAAGTCGACATGGCCGGGGGTGTCGATCAGGTTGAGGATATAATCCTCGCCATCCTGGGCGCGATATTTCAGGCGCACGGTCTGCGCCTTGATGGTGATGCCGCGCTCGCGCTCGATTTCCATCGAATCGAGCACCTGGGCCTTCATCTCGCGCGCATCGAGCCCGCCCGTCATCTGGATCAGGCGGTCGGCGAGCGTGGATTTGCCATGGTCGATATGGGCGACGATGGAGAAATTGCGGATATTCTTGAGCGGCGTGGTCATAGCCGTGGCTGTAGCAGAAGCGCGGGAGCCGAGAAAGATGGTTTAGCGGGGGTTAACCGCCAGAATCCGACCTGCGCCGCCCCGTTCGTTCATCTTGGGGGGCCAGGAGGGGGGCGAGGCCCCTCAACAGGCGTCGCAGCGCGGGTGGTGCGGGGGCAGATCAGCCCAGTCATGCATGCTCATGCGATCGGGGTTGGGCGTGCGACGTGTCGGCGGCACAGGGCGGCCGAGCCACGCCAGGAGGCGGGCCAGGATGGACATTTTCTGTCTCCGAAAGTGGTGGTGGGGTTTGCTATGGCTGCATAATGCGCCTGCCGGCCAGCGCGCTCAATGGACAAGGCTTGCAGAGCAATATAGAAAATCTATATGGCAAATCCTTTCCCCATTCCACTCAACGCGCTGCGCGCCATCGAGATTGTCGCCCGCCGTGGTGCCCTGGCGCCGGCGGCCGAGGAGCTGGGCGTGACCATTGGCGCGGTCAGCCAGCATTTGCGCCGGGCCGAGGACCGGTTGGGCATGGAATTGTTCGCGCGCACGCCACAGGGCATCAGGCCGCTGCCGGCGCTCATGCAGGTGCTGCCGCAGCTGAGTGGCGGCTTCACCCAGTTGCAGGATGGTCTGGCGAGCCTGACGGGTGCGCATGAGGGCGTGCTCAATGTCACCGTAGGGAGCGTGTTTGCCTCGCGCTGGCTGATCTGGCGGGTGAACAAGTTTTCTGCGCTCTATCCCGGTCTTGAGATGCGATTGACCGTAACGGGCGCCATGCTAGACCTCGGCCGGCCCGACATTGATTGCGGCATCCGCTATGGCGACGGGACCTGGCCGGGCGTTGATGTGAGCCTGATCGGCGGACAGGACTATCAGCCGGTCTGCTCGCCGCTGATCCGCGACCGGGTGAAAAGCCCGGCCGATCTGGCCCATGTGCCGGTGATTGCTGACCAGACCAGCATGCTCGACTGGCCGGCCTGGCTGACAAAGGCAGGGCTGGACCCGCAAATGCCGCTGAATGGTCCGGTCTATTCAGATGCTTCGTTGGCCTTCGATGCTGCCATTTCCGGGCAGGGCGTGCTGCTGGCGGCAGACATGATGACGGCGGATGCGGTCAGCGACGGGCGGCTGATCCGGCCATTCGACCTGCCGGTAGCCGGCAAGCGCGGCTATTTCCTGGCGACCGCCAAGGGGCGGAGGGAACCAAAGAAGCTGGGCTTTTTTCGTGACTGGCTGGCCGAAGAGGTGCCGGCCAGCGTGCGCGGCTATGTGTACCAGAACGTGCCGAACACAGCGACGCTGGCTCCATTCGCCGAATAAATTTCCGCGCGAACCGTCTTTCGTCGGATTATCTTGCGCACAATTGCTGTGCGCCGGCTGATATGGACGCTTTGTTGCGCAGGTGTTCTGATAGGCTGATCCGATAGTGACTGGATCGGGGGATCGGCATGGACGACGTCATCATTCTGGGTGCAGGCATTGTCGGGATTGCCACCGGCATTCACCTGCTGCGGCGCGGACGCAGTGTGACCCTGGTGGACAAGAGCGAGCCGGGGCACGAAACCAGTTTCGGCAATGCCGGTATCATTCAGCGCGAGGGGGTGCGGCCGCATCCGTTCCCGCGTGATTTGCAGACATTGCTGCAGGTGGGACTGCATCTTTCGACCGCGGCACGATATGAGCCCCTGGCCCTGCCCCGACTGGCGCCGCCATTGTTGCGCTATTGGTGGGAGTCCTCGCCCGAACATTATCGCAAGGTGGTGCAAAGCTATGCGCCGCTGATCGGCCGCTCGATCATCACTCATGCCGATTTGATCGCGGCCTGTGGTCCGGAGGCCGAGAGCCTGATATCGCGCTATGGCTGGCATTTGGCCTTCCGCAGCCCGGAAAAGCTGGAAAAGGAAGCCCGCAAAGCGCAGGGCGACCATGACCAGTTCGGGATCGGTTTTGAGGTGCTGGACTGGCCGGCGCTGCAGAAGGCCGAACCCAGCCTGACCGGCGGCCTGGCCGGCGCCATTCACTGGACCGATCCCTGGACGGTGCGCGATCCCGGCGCGCTGGTGACGGCCTATTTCAACCTGTTCGAGACGCTGGGGGGCACGTTTGTCCGCGGTGCAGCAACGGGGCTGAACCAAGTTGCTGAAGGCTGGCAGGCCGAGATTGCGGGCCGACAGCTATCTGCCAAGCAGGCGGTGATTGCCCTTGGCCCCTGGGCGCCCGATGTGCTGGACAGGCTGGGCTACCGGCTGCCGCTGTTCGTCAAGCGCGGCTATCACATGCATTACGGCGCCGCCGAAGGCGCTGCACTCAATCATCTGCTGCTCGACCCGGAGGTCGGCTATGCCATGGCGCCGATGGCCAAGGGTATCCGCATCACCACCGGGGCCGAATTTGCCGAACGCGATGCGGCGCCGACGCCGATCCAGCTTGGCAAGGCTGAAAAGGCGGCACGGGAACTGTTTCCGCTGGGCGAGCGGCTTGACCCGCAGCCCTGGAAGGGCGCCCGGCCCTGCACGCCGGACATGATGCCGATCATTTCCAAGGCGCCCAAACATGAGGGCCTGTTCGTGGGCATCGGCCATGCCCATCACGGCTTTACGCTGGGGCCGGCCACCGGCGAATTGCTGGCGCAGGCAATGACCGGGGAAGAGACGGCGATCGATATCCGGCCCTTCCGCATGGAACGGTTCATGGGGGGCTGAAAGCGGGCCGGACTGGCGTCCGGCCCGTCAAATAGCGACTCAGCCTTGAAGCAGGCGCCGCAGTTTGGCGAGCGCAGTGTCGCTGTTTTCGCGATAGGCGATGGTGCCTTCGAACTCGCCATTGGCATTGACCAGGAACACCGAAGCGGTGTGGTCCATGGTGTAGTCGCCGCCTTCGAGCGGCACTTTCGCATAATAGACGCCCCAGGATTTGGCCGCCTTGGCAACTTCGTCCGGGGAGCCGGTGACGCCGGTGACGCGACCGGTCCAGCTCACATAGTCGCCAATGATCTCTGCGGTATCCCGCTCGGGATCGACCGAAACGAAAAAGGCGTTGAGGTCGTCAGCCTCGTCGCCCAATGCCTCATACCAGACGGCCATTTCGGCCAGTGAGGTCGGGCAGACGTCGGGACAATGGGTGAAGCCGAAGAACAGCATCGACGGGCTGCCCTTGAGACTGTCGCGATTGAACGCCTCGCCGGTCGCCGTCACCAGTTCATAGTCGCCCTGCCCCAGAGCAACTGCCTGGGCCGGACGCGTCATGGTGGTATAGACATAGAGCCCGTTCGCCCCCAGGGCAGCGACGGCCACCAAGGTCCAGAGCACGGTGCGGATATGGGACAGGGCCATGGGTCAGTGCCCCATATGGCTGGAGTGATCTGCAGCCGGTGCGTCGGCGGCGGACCCGGCGGCGATCAGGTCCAGCGTGATGGCGCCAGCCTTTTCGAACGTCAGTGTGACCGGCACGGCATCGCCCTCGGCGATCGGGCCGGTAAGCCCCATGAACATCATGTGATAGCCACCGGGTTCGAGCACCACCGTTTCGCCGGCGGGAATGACCAGACCTTCGGACAACCGGCGCATCTTCATGACATCGCCCTCCATGGTCATTTCATGGATCTGGCCTTCTTTGGCAATCGGCGATTGGACGGCGACCAGCCTATCCTCCGCGGTGCCATTATTGGTCAGGGTCAGGAAGCCGCCGGCGACCGGGGCATTGGGCAGGGTGGCGCGGGTAAAGGCGCCCGAAATGGTCAGATCGCCAATGCTCGTTTCGGCAGGTGCGGCCATGGCCCCATGATGGGCGTGTTCGTCCATGCCGCCGGTGACCAGGGTGAGGCTGGGCGCGGGCATATCGCCGCTTCCGCTCACATCAGTCCAGGCCTCCTCGCCATTGGCGCATTCCTGGATGGCCGGGAAGTAGAAAGGGCCTTCTGCGAGCGTGTCGGCAAAGGTGCCGCGGAAGACGAATTCGTCATAGAACTCGTTGGGCAGATTACCCTCTGACCAGACGATCTCGGTGACCCCTTCGGACACGTCCTTGCCGTGGTTCACATAGGTGTTTTCATAAGGCCCGGTGACGGTCTGAAGAGTCCAGCCGGCCTTGGGCATGGGCTTTACGTTGTAAAAGCCCTCAGGAATCTGGATGCGAACAGTGTGGGTGGCCTCGGCGCCGCAGCCGTGAGGAATGCGGAGGACCGCCTTATAGGAAGAGCCGAGCCTGGCCTGCTGGACTTCCAGCGTGGCATGAGCAAGGGCCGGTGCGGCCAGGGCGAGAAGAGTCGTGGTGGCCAGGGTGGCGCGAAAGAATGTGCGGATCATTGCGATCTCCAGTCAAAAGGGTCTGATGCCGGCGGTTCGGGCCGGCGAGGTGCGCATTCAGACCGTGACGGGAGGGGCGCGGGCTTGCCCGATATGATCGGGCAAGAGAGGGCGCATGGTGCGCGTGACTTGCTCGAAATGTACGCTATCGGCCGTGGCCGGCGGATCGATCAGCAGTGCGGGCGGCAGGATGGCAGCCAGCTCGTGCTTGGCGATGCCAGTGGCCGGACAGCTCAGCGCTGCAGCTTCATGCGGATCGCCGTTCTCGTCCTGCGCCAGGGGCTGGCAGACCGACCAAGAGTCGAGGGTCGAAAAACCGATGGCGTTGAGATCGCGTTGTTGGGCGGCCGCCAGATGCAGCGGCAACAGCAGTGTCAGCAGATAAACGGCCAGTACCGCGAGGGCAACGCCAGTCTCGCGGAGCATGGTATGCGCGGTGCTGCGGGCGGCGATGCTCATGGCTTGTGGATAGCTTGGCGACGCGCCGGGCTCAAGCGGTTTGCCAGCGATAAAACGCACTCACTTTGTCGCAGATCAAGGACGGCTTGCGCCTAGATTCGAATGACTTTAAACCTAGTCTAGAATTATTCTAAGGTATGAACGTCATGCTGCGCTTCTGGCCGGACAATCGCCGCGACCTCACTTCCCTAAGCGAACGCGAAATCCTCTCCCTGGCCATTGCTGCTGAAGAGGAGGATGGGCGCATCTATGGCGAATATGCGACGCGGCTGGGCGAGACCTACCCCGGCAGCGCGGCGCTGTTCGAGGGCATGGCGGCCGAAGAGGACGAGCACCGGCGGCGCCTGCTTGATCTTTATGTCGAGCGCTTCGGCTCGCGGCTGGTACCGATCCGGCGCGAGCATGTGCGCGGTTTCCTGACCCGCAAGCCGGTGTGGCTGCAGAAGACGCTGACGCTTGATCAAGCGCGCCAGCAGGTGTGGGAAATGGAGCAAGGGGCCTATCGCTTCTACCTCGCTGCGGCCGGTCAGGTGACCGATGCGGGTATCCGCAAGCTGCTCGGCGATCTGGCGGTTGCGGAAAAGGGCCATGCCAAACGCGCCGATCAAATTGATGATCAAGTGCTGGGCCAAGAGGGCCGGGAAAGCGAGGGCCACGAACAGCACCGGCAGTTTCTATTGACCTATGTGCAGCCGGGGTTGGCCGGGCTGATGGATGGGTCCGTCTCGACGCTGGCGCCAGTTTTTGCGGCGGCCTTTGCCACCGGGGATACGCATCAGACCTTTCTGGTGGGCCTGGCTGCCGCTGTGGGGGCGGGCATTTCCATGGGCTTTACCGAGGCGGCTTCGGACGATGGCAAGCTGACCGGACGCGGCTCGCCGATCAAGCGCGGGCTGGCAGCCGGGATCATGACGGCGGTGGGCGGGCTGGGGCACGCCCTGCCCTATCTGATCGCCGATTTTGTCACCGCCACAGCCGTTGCCATTGCCGTGGTGCTGATCGAGCTCTGGGCCATCGCCTATATCCAGAACCGCTATATGCAGACCCCGTTCTGGCGGGCGGTGATGCAGGTGGTACTGGGCGGCTCGCTGGTGTTTGCGGCGGGGATTTTGATCGGCAACGCCTAGGCGGCGCCACTTGGCGCCCGGGCGCCCGGTTGCTCACGCGCGCCCCCCATCCTTGCGGCGCCCAGCGCCATGAGGACTGTGGTGGCGGTAAACAGCACCCATTGCGGCATTGGCCAGGGACTGGCGAACCAGTAAAGGCCGAAGCCAACAAAGAGGACGGAGATCAGCATGTATTGCGCACCGACCAGTATCGCCACAGGCCGGCGCCAATCCGGGTGGGCTGCAGCCCAGGCGCAGGCCGCGCCGGCCAGCAGCAACATGCCGGTGACGTGGTGCCAGAGCACATCGGCCACTCCCTTTACCCCGTCCGCCAGGCTGGCCGCCAGAATTGGCTCGATGATTTCCGGAGCGCCCGCCAGCACATGAATGGCGGCGATTGACACATTGGCAAGTGCGGCAGCGATGAACCACCAGGAAATCGGTGAAGATATTCGTGCGGGCATGACCTGCTCCTTCCATACGGTGCCGTATGTTTAAGAGAATACTTGCCTTGCGTCCATACGGCGGCGTATGGATGCGGCACTCTGACACAGAAATTGGTTGAGCCTGTTGACTCGAAGACCGCTGACCCCTCGGGACTGGATAATTGCCGGGCTTGGCGCCTTGGCCGAGCGGGGCGTGGATGCGGTGCGGATCGAGCCGCTCGCGCGGCAGCTCAAAACGTCCAAGGGGTCGTTCTACTGGCATTTTGCGGATCGTCCCGCGCTCCTCGCGGCCATGCTGGAGATGTGGCAGCGTGAAGGCACCAGCGTCGTCATCGACGCGGTGGAGGCTGCAGCCTCACCAGAAGAAAAGCTACGCATGGTCCTGCGCCTTGCGCTGGAACCATCCGAAGCGGGGCTAGACGTCGCCCGGACCGAAGCGGCATTGCGCGCCTGGGCGGCCGAGGACGCCGAAATCGCACCACAGATCGCAAAGGTGGATGAACAGCGGACATCCTATCTCGCGCATCTGCTCGACCAACTCGGCTATGACAAGGAAATAGCAGCCTGTTTGGGCCAGGGGCTTTATCTCGGCCTGCTAGGCCTTTATTCGGCGCGGCGCTATGCGCCGGCTCTGGCCAATGACCGGGCGCTTCAGGTCATGCTGGAACAGGCCATCGCCGCGGCACCGGCGGGGACCAGCGATTTGCCAGACTAGCCCGTTCTGCCACGCCGCAACCGAACAAGACCTTGCAGCCTGCTCCGCCGCATCCTGAGCCAAGCCAGACCGGAGACGGCAAGGACCGGGACGATGACCAGCAGGGATTGGGTCCAGCCCGCATCGTGCCGGTGAGCCGGACCTACATCGCCGCCGTGCGGGCGGCGGGCTTTCCAGCCTGAAACAGATGCAGCCGATCATCGATGATTTCGCCGACGCGGGCGCATTCCTGGGCGATTTCGCGGACAAAATCGGCCAGCATGGGCCGCTCGAGCACGGCGGGGTTGCGCACCACCATGGCGGTGTCGCGGTGCAGCGGCTCGAACTCGACCGGTGAAATTTCGACCAGGCGCCCGGCGCGCACATCCTCGTCCACGGCCGAATTGACGAAGAACCCCAGACCCTCGCCTTTCATTGCCAGACGACGGGCGGGACCGGTGGGCAGTTCGACACTGGTCCGGGCCAGGCGGACCAGGGCGGCGGCGCGTTCCGGATCGGCCTGCCACCAGCGCAGCGCAATGACGCGGGGGACCAGGGCCAGCACCTCGTCGATGGTCGGTTGGCTCGACAACTTGGCCGCCACTTCAGGGGAAACCACCAGAGGGACGTGCTCGCGCATGATGATGAGTGGCTCGAGATCGACCACCAGAGGATCGATATTGGGCCAGCACAAAATGCCCATCTCCACTTCGCGCTCATGCAGCATGGCGGCGATCTGTGCCTGGCGGCCCTCGCGCACCACCACATCCACCGAGGGATATTGCGCCTGAAAGCGGATGAGGCTTTCGGTGATCAGGGGTGACACCAGGGTGCGCAGCGAGGCGATGGAGACCCGGCCACGCTCGACCCGGCGCAGGGCTTCGCGCCCTTCCTGGGCGGTGCCGATGATGCGGCGGGCAAAGGGCAGAAAGGTCATGCCCTGGTCGGTCAGCGTGACCGTGCGCCCGCGCACGAAGAGCTGTACGCCGAGCAGGTTCTCCAAAGCGCGGATGCGCATGGAGGCGGTCGCCTGGGTGATGTTGAGATAGGCCGCGGCCCGCGTGAAGGATTGCTCACGGACGATGCGGTCAAAGGTGCGAAGCTGGTCGAGGTCCATTGGAAAGGCTTATGCGAGACGCGATTACGGCCGATCTATCGCGCGCGTCATAGGCAATGTCTATACGTCGAGTGACGCAGCCTAGCCCTTTTCGGCCAGCCGGGAGCGCTCGGCCCGCAGCTTTTTCTGCTGGCGGCGGCGCTCGGCGTCGGTGAGAGCGGCGTCGCCCATATGCGAGAGACCGCGCTGCCTGGCCAGGTCCATCTGGCGCTGGCGCTCGGCGGCGGCCTGGTGCTTGGCGGTCTCGCCCGCGCAATAGGGGCACGAAATGCCTTCGTGAAAATCGGCGTGGCGCCGGTCGGCTTCGGTCAATGGATGGCGGCAGGCGCGGCACAGGGTGGCCGTGCCCAGTTCGAGGCCGTGACCCACCGAGACGCGTTCGTCGAACACGAAGCATTCGCCGGCAAAGCGGCTTTGGTCCTCGGGCACCACTTCGAGATATTTGAGGATGCCGCCCTTCAAATGGAACACTTCCTCAAAGCCCTGACTCAGGAGGTAGGACGAGGCCTTTTCGCAGCGGATGCCCCCGGTACAGAACATGGCGACCTTTTTGTCGCGCGCTGGGTCGAGGTGCTTTTCGACATAATCCTTGAATTCGACAAAGCTCGAAGTGTGCGGATCCAGCGCGCGCTGGAAGGTGCCAAGACCCACTTCATAATCATTGCGCGTATCGACCAGCACCACGTCATTGCGCTCGATCAGCGCATTCCAGTCATCAGGTTCGACATAGGTGCCGACCTGGCGGCTTGGGTCCGCCTGAGGCGCGCGCAGGGTGACGATTTCAGGCTTTAGACGCACTTTCATGCGCAGGAAGGGCGCGGTGTCGGCAAAGGAATATTTCACCTCGGCGCCGGCGAGCCGGGTGCCGAAGGGGCCGGCGGCGAAGAGATAATCGGCCAACGCATCAATGGCCTCGGGCGCGCCGGCGACGGTGCCGTTAATGCCTTCGGGCGCCAGGATCAGCGTGCCCTTTATGCCATTTCCGCAACAGAATTCAGCCAGCGGCGCTTTGAGCGCTTCGGCATCGGGGAGAGAGGCAAATTTATAGATGGCCATCACCTTGTATGGATGATTGGCCTGAGGCAAACTGGACATGGATTTCGAGCCGGGCGCATTCATGGCGCCGCTCATACCACCGGCCGGGCCCGGCGTCACGGGGCGGCCGCAGCCACAAAATCGGGAGTGAGACAATGACCTATCGGGCGGACAACGCGCGCTACGACACGATGCAATACCGCCGCTCGGGCAAATCGGGGCTGAAGCTGCCGGTGGTGAGCCTGGGGCTATGGCAGAATTTCGGCGGCACGCGGGACTATCCCAGCGCCATGGAAATTCTGGGCTATGCCTTCGATCAGGGCGTGACCCATTTTGACCTGGCCAATAATTACGGGCCGCCGGCAGGCTCGTCGGAAGAATTGTTCGGCCAGGTGATGGCTCGCGACTTCCGCCCCTATCGTGACGAGATGATCGTTTCGACCAAGGCAGGCTACAATATGTGGCCGGGCCCTTATGGCGAATGGGGCAGCCGCAAATATCTGCTGGCGAGTCTCGACCAGTCGCTGCGCCGGATGGGGCTCGACTATGTCGATATCTTCTATTCGCATCGCTACGACCCGGAAACGCCGCTGGAAGAGACGATGGGTGCGCTCGCCCATGCGGTCAAATCGGGCAAGGCGCTTTATGTCGGCATCTCATCCTATCCCGAGCAGCAGACCCGCGAGGCGCATCGGATCCTCAAGGAGATGGGGGTGGCGACGACTATCCACCAGCCAAGCTATTCAATGATCAATCGCTGGATCGAGAACGATCATACCATCGATGCCTGCGGCGAGCTGGGCATTGGCATCATCGCTTTTTCGCCGCTGGCGCAGGGCGTGCTTTCGGGCAAGTATAATCGCGGCAATACCGACGGAACGCGGGGCGACAATCCCAACAGCACATTGCGCGCCAGCCACATCGAACCGCGCGTGCTGGAGGCTGTCGACAAGGTTGGCGAGATCGCCAAGGCGCGCGGCCAGACCATGGTGCAGCTGGCGCTGAGCTGGGTGCTCAGGCGCAAGGAAATGACCTCGGCCTTGATCGGGGTGCGGACGCTGGATCAGCTCAAGGACAATCTGGGCGTGCTCAACAACCTCGATCTTTCCGACGAGGAAATTGCCGCGATCGACGAAGCCACGGCCGGCGGGCAGATGGAACTGCACCCGCGCCCGCAGGGCTGGCTGCGGTAGCTGTTTCGGTCGAGGGCATAGCGGTCCCCCGTCACCCCACCCTCATTCCCCCAAAAGGGAAGGATTGGGGGTGGGGTGATACCGCGCCCCACGCCGGAGAGGCTTCACGCCATCATTGAGTGCAGTGCGCCCATAGCCGCGAGGGAGCCGGTGTTGTTGGCGAACGTCACGGAATGCATGCCGGTGGTCAGGTCGCCGGCGGCGAAAATGCCGGGCCGGGAGGCGGCCTGCATGTCGCCCACGGCAATCATGGTGCCGGTCGGAGTGTCTTTCATGTCGAGACCGAGTTGGGCGTGCAGATCGGCTGAGGGGCGATTGCGCGGATGGGCGTAAAGCGCTTCAAGGGCGATTTCGGTGCCGTCTTCGAGTGTGACGCCGCGCAGCCGCCCCTGGTCATGGGTGATGCTGGCGAGCTTGCCATCTTCGAGTTTGACGCCGCGCTTTTCGAGCTTGTGGCGTTCTTCGTCGGGGATGTCATGGCCGTCCAGGATCAGGGTAATATCGTCGGTCCAGTTGGCATAGAGAGCGGGAGCATGCAGTGACATGGGCGAGGAATAGAGCAGGCCCCAACGCTTTCCGGCCACTTCATAGCCGTGGCAGAACGGGCAGTGGATGACCGTGTTGCCCCAGCATTGCGCGAAGCCGGGAATGTCGGGCATTTGATCGGCAATGCCATAGCTCAGGATCAGGCGGCGGCCGGCAATGGTTTCGCCATCGGCAGTGGTGATGCGGAAATCGTCGGGCTCACCGGTGACGAGCTGGGCCTTGGCGCTGACGATCTGCACCGTCGGATAGCCCAGAACCTGTTTGCGGGCTGCGGCGAGCAATTCGCCCGGCGGGGTGCCGTCATGGCCGAAGATATTGTGAGCGTGCTCGGCATAGCGATTGCGATTGAGCCCGGTGTCGAGCACGGTGACCTTGCGACAGGCCCGGCCCAGTTGCATGGCGGCGGTGAGGCCGGCAAAGCTGCCGCCGATGATGATGACATCCTGCATATGTCAGGTCCTTTTTCTGGACGAGCAGAACCACCCGCTGCCACGACGCGGCAGCGCTTGAGCCCGCTCTGGGGTGAAAAATATCAGTTCAAGCGGAGAAACCCCGCCTGAAGCGCGTCGGTTGCCAGGTCGCTCAAGCGCACCCGCTGCAATCGGGCGGCCAGCAGGGCCTCGGCATCATCGAGAAAATCGTGCATGACCCGATCAACCGAACGCACAATGGCGCAGGTGACATCGCCTGGGTCGCTCTCGGTGCGCAGCAGCAGGCGTTCGCCCAGGGCAGCATAGACGTCGCGCAAGGTGATGTCGGTGGCCGGACGGCTGAGCGTCCAGCCGCCATTGGGCCCCTTGCTGGCGTCAACTATCCCGGCCTCGCGCAGTTCGCCCAGAATGCGGCGCACCACGACCGGATTGGTCATCAGGCAGGTGGCCAAAGCGGCCGAGCTGATTTGTTTGTCCGGCTGGGCGTGCAGGTGCACCAAGGCGTGCAGAGCGATGGAGAGACGGCTTGATCGTTTCATGTAACTTTTATTGTTACATATAGAGCCGCTGTCAAGGGACTTATCTTTCCGACCATTGCTGGCATAGAGTGAAGGCCTGATCGCGGGAGGATCCCCCTATGCGCCTCATAGCTTCATTGATCATCTTGTGGGTTGGTCTCGTCGGTCCCGCCCTGGCGCAGGATGCGGCGAGCCAGGCGGTGATCGACCGCATGAAGGCAGGCAAGCTGATGGCAATCGGCGATGTGGCCGCGCTGATGATGGGCTCCGAGCGCTGGTGCTACCGGCTGCAGGAGGGGAACTGCGCCTGGTCCGACATTTATCTTGAGGTGACCGAGACCGGTGCCACCTACGAGATCTCCAATCCCTGGAGCGAGGAGGTCGACATTTCCTTTGCCGACCGCGGCGTGTTCAGGCAGGATCGCTATATCTGCGAGACAGGAAATAACTGGGTGCCGACTGTCCGCGGCTATGAGAGAGCCGACGGCACCGCGATTGAGGGCCGCGCCCTGGCGGCGCTGAAGGAAGAAATCGAGGGCATCGTCACGGTCGGGAACGACGATGACTGCTTTGACTATCTCTACCAGCATCAGGACAAGGCCCAAGAGACGGTGACCCTGTTGCAGCGGCACTATATCGACGGGGAAACCGACCCAGCCGATGACGCGCTGGTGACGATCTACTTCAACGCCGAGGCCGCCGGGGAACTGGGCTGGTATTGGTAATGGTAATGTCCCCCTCCCCTGGGGAGAGGGAGACAGCTGGCTCTAGAGTGCGCCGTTCTTGAGACTGTCGGCAAGCGGAGCGGGCCGTTCGACAGGTGTCTTGATATCGACAGTGCGGCCATCGCGGGCGGCGGCCTCGAAGGCCTCCATCACTTCCAGGACATGCAGGGCCAGATCGCCATTGGCGCGGTGCGGCCGGTCCTCGAGAATGGCAGCGGCCATGTCGGCAACGCCGAGGGAGCGGTAATTGCCCTCAGCATAGGGCGCCTCGATCTTGACCTCGTTCCAGTTCTCATCGCGGCCGCGCTTGCGCAGCTCCACCGCGCCGCCGAAATGATTGGGGTCGGGCACGAGCAGGGTCTGTTCGGTGCCATAGAGTTCGAGCGGAACGTGCTTATGGGCGGCAACGTCGAAACTCATGGCGATCTGCACGATGGCGCCATTGGCAAAGCCCAGCGCGCCGGTGACATGGGTGTCGACATGCACCGGCATGGTCTGGCCCTTTTTGGGCTCGGAGGTGATGGTGCGCTCGGTCCGCAAACGCGAGGACATGGCCGAAACTTTTGCGACCGGCCCCAGCAGATTGACCAGATCGGTGATGTAATAGGGGCCCATATCGAACATGGGGCCACCGCCGAGGTCGTAATAGAAGGCCGGGTCGGGGTGCCAGCTTTCGTGTCCGGGGCATTGCATGAAGGCGGTGCCACCGACCAGTTGACCCAGCACGCCACTATCGACCACGGCGCGCGCCTGCTGATGGGCGCCGCCCAGGAAGGTATCGGGAGCTGACCCTATGCGAAGGCCGGCGGCCCTCGCCGCATCGAGCAGTTTCTGGCCCTCGGCAAAAGAGATGCCGAGCGGCTTTTCGGAATAGACATGCTTGCCGGCGGCCAGGCATTTGAGCCCCACATCGACATGGGCCCGCGGAATGGTCAGGTTGACCACCAGATCGATGCCGGGATCGGCGAGCATGTCATCGACACTCATGGCCTTGAGGCCGAACTCGTCGGCGCGGGCCTGGGCCGCTTCAGGCCGCATGTCCGACAGCGCCTTGACGTCGAGCACGCCGAAGCCCGGCAAGCCGTCCTTGCCCAGAATGGCCTTCAAATAGGCCGAAGAAATATTGCCGGTACCGATAAAGCCGATACCGAGACGCTTGGCGCTCATCTGCGCACTCCTCCAAAGCACGGCACCGCTTCCAAGAAACGCTGCACTTGCTTCCCTTAGTTGATTGCCGGCGTTTCGCAGCCGCAAAAGCGCACCGCGGAAACAGTCCCGATGTACGTGCATCAACCTAGACCGGACCGGGCCGTGTCGTGAAGTGGGGGGCAGGGAAATTGTGAGATATTTCTTCCGCGCTGGGCCACGGGCAAGCTCACCCCACCAGCACCGCGCGGTCGCAGCGCACGCCATAGACGCGCACATCGGCTTCACCCAGGCCCAGACCCAGGGCGGAAAGGGTGGCGTTGATCGTGCTATCGAGCAGGGGCGCCATTGGCGCGAGCAAATTGCGGACGGCGAGGTCGATCAAATGCGGCGGCGACAGGCCCAGCCCAAGGGCGTTGACGGTCAGATGGAGGCGGTCGAGCAGCGAGCCGGTCAATGAGGCGACCAGCGTTTCGGTACTGGCGGTCCTGGCGGTTCCGGCGGCGATATCGGCCGAGGAAAAGTCGAGCAGGATGGGACTAGTCTGGGCCAGTTCGACCGAGGCGGCGCCTGTGACGCGCAGCAGCAGAATGTCGATCAGCCGCACGGGCGCCGCCGACGGGGGTACGGCGAAATCATCCAGGCTGGCATCGCTCAGTTCGCCAATGCTGAGGCGCAATGCGCCGGGACGCGTGGCGATGGTCGCGCTGCCCCGCGGTGCATCGACGGTCGGGCAGGTTGCTGTTTCGGCGCGCGCCTCGGCGGGTGCCAGATCAAGCCAAAGCGGCAGACCGACGCCGGCATTGCCCAGGGCCGGCCCGCCCAGCAGTTCGGCCCTGAGGCGCAGACGGGTCTGGGCGGTGCGGACAATGGTGCCCAGAGGTCCGAGGGCAAACCAGCCGCCGCCCTGGGGCGGCTCGCCAATAGCCAGATCGAGTTGCAGCGATACCAGCCCCGGCACTCCGGCGCCCAGATTGAGCGACACCTGATGATTGCCATCGCTGAGCACTGCGGCCGCCGTGAGCAGTTCGAGCGCGGACAGGGACAGGTCAGCCGTCCCGGCACTGCCAATATCAAGCCCGCCCAGCCGGCCCAGATCGAACAGTTTGCCCAGATCGACCTTGGCGCCATTGCCGGCGGTGGACAGGGCCAGCAGTGCCGCCTGGGCCGCGCCAGTTGTGAGGCCAGCCAGGGCGGCGGCGAGATCCCCCGCCCCGGCCCGAGCGGTCAGAAGATCTTCATAGCTGCCGGCTGTTGCGCCCAATCGCAGGGCCAGTGCATCGAGGAACTGCAGCGCATCGACCCGCGCCGCAGCGAGCGCGGTGTAATCAAGAACGGACAGAGAGATCGTCGTCCCCAGCAGTTGCGAGAGGATGGCATTGGCCAGGCCGTCATTGAGGCGGGCGAGGCGCGACCCGACCGAGAAGGACACTTCGGGGGTGACCGCTGCAATGCCGGATGCCTGCAGGGTGGGCACGGCGGCAAAGCTGGCGGCGAAGTAGAGCTTTCCGGGGCGGTTCAAGGTCACCGACACGGCATTGTGGGGCATTGCTCCGGGCGTGAACCGGTCGGCAATCTGTGGCCGGGTAGGGTCGTAGTGGCCTGGGACGACAGTGAGCCCATCCGTGCCGGCCGGGGCAAGGAGCTGCGCCCCTGCCAGCACGGATTGGGCGATCTCGGCGGCCCTTGAGGGATCCCGCGCCGCCGAGATGGCCGCCAGATCGACCCCGGCCTGCAGGACGCGGCGCTCATGGTAGAGCGAGGCCGCGTCCACCGCCACGGCCGACACCATGGCGGAAACAGCGAAACCAAAGGCGAAGAGCACAGCGATATTGCCGCGCTCATCACGGCGGAATTTGGGCCCGGTCACAGGCCACCTCGTCTGATGGTGGCGCCGTAAGCGATGGTCTTGCCGGGCAAAGGCAGGGGTGGATAGAGATTCCAGATCGGCAGATCGGTCGCGTCATAGCTGAGGCGGACGACATATTGGCTTGGATCGACGACGCTGTCGCCAATGGTGTGGCTCAGCCGGGCCGGATCGATCAGCGCATAGGCCTGGGCATTCCGTGCGATATAGGCTTCAACGAGGCTATTGCGCTCGGCCTCGGTGAGGCCGGCAATGGCGATCCGGGCAGCATCTGCGGCCATTTGCTGGAGGGAATGGGCGGCGCCGAAATAGATGCCATAGGCGAGCATGCCAGTCAGGAGCAGCATGAAGACCGGCGTCAGTATTGCAAATTCAATGGCGGCCGTGCCGCAATGGTCGGTCCATAAGGGCCCATGTGGCCTTCGCATTCGAGCCTCCCGGGCGAATGATCTGGTCTGCCTGCAGGATGGCGCGGCACCGGCGTGAGAGTGGTAAAACGCGGCATTGGTAGAATTGCGGGGCGCACATGCCGCTGATGCAGGAGGCTTTTCTCGAGCCGTTGAACCCGTTAGGAGGAAACGAAGCCTTGGAATTCCGGCTGGAAAGACCGATTTGAGCGCCCGCAATTACCTGTTTGCCCAGAATGCCGATGATGTTGCGTTGACGCGCTTTTTGGCTCTGGCCGCGTCGGCGACGGGGTTTTTGAAGGGGGCGCCGGGCGGCCCCCTGCCCGGTTGGCACCAGATCGGCCAGGACAATCGGGGGTTCCTGGAGGGTCTTTATGAACGGCTGGCGGTGAGCTATCCGGATGCCGGGCAGCCGTTTTACGCGGTGCGGCTGTGGACCAATCTGATGTGGCAGCCGGCCTATCTTTCGGTCATCGCCGTGCACCTGCATGGTGCCCTGCCTGCGGTCACGACATTGGCCCAGTCGCGGCAAAACCTGGATGTCGATGGCTATCGCCTCGCCGCCGGGCCGCAAGTTGAAGGCGACACTGAAGAGCTGATCGCCATGGCCGGGCGCGATCTGCGCGCCATGGGCGATACGGTATTGGCCGAAATCAATGACCTGACCAAACTCAAGCGTCTGACGGCGCAGCGGTTGCTGGCCGACCGGATATTGGGACTGATGGTGCGCCTCAGGCATTTCCGACCCGAGATCAGCCTCGAAGGGCAATACCGCTATTGCGAACTATGGCTGTCGGCGATGGGGCTGGAGGGGCAAGGTGGCCTCGAAACGCTCAACCTGCCTGATGGGCAGCAGGTCGCGATCATGGCCCGGAAGGGCTGTTGCCTCGACTATCTGGCCTTTCCCGAGCGCTACTGCGCCTCCTGCCCCAAGCTCGATGATGATGTGCGCCGCGCGCGCGAGCGCACCAATATCATGGCCGAACGCGAGGTTCAGGCTCAGTCGAATTCCTCGTCGGCATAAACGCCCCAGAGTTCGGCCTGCTGCACCCAGCCGCTATAGGCCTGGCGTTCGCCCGGCTGGCCGGCTGACACATTGCACCAGGCCCCGTCGCATTCGCTGATCGAGACCCGGACACCGGGCGTCAGGCGCGCGCGCAAGGCCGCGTCCTCGGACTTGCCCGCACGCATCTGCACTTCGCCATTGGCCATGATCGGGATGGCGTAGCCGGCGCGATTGCCCGAGAGCAGGCTTTGATGCACCCAGCCCTCGTCGCCCTCGACATCGCGGATTTTGCGCCAGGTATCGAATTCCTGGATGATCTCCACCGGCACACCAGAAACCGTGTAGTTCCAGGCGATTTCGTAGCGGGTCCCAGGCCCGACGCGTACATTGATGGGGTGGGACCGTGTTGTAACAAAGCGCGGCAGCGGCAGGCCGCTGGGATTGTCCTGCGCCTGGGTGGCAGGCACAGCGAGCGCACCGGCGCACAGGGCCAGAAAAAGTGCGAGGAAGGTGCGGGCGAGGCCCGGCACGGCTGGCAAGAACAACATCACTTTGCAGACGGGTTGGATTTGCCCTATCACTAGCTGCATATCCTTAATGGTCGCTGAAGGCGACGTATGCACCGGTGGCAAGCCGGCTCTTTTCTGGAACGCATGAGCGCGAGCAAACCCAAGATACTGGTGACCAGACGGCTGCCTGCGAGCATTGAAGCCCGCATGGCAACCCTGTTTGAGACCGATGTCAATGACGCCGACCTGGCGCTGAGCGGCGCGGACATCCTGTCCGGGCTGGAGGGCAAGGATGTGCTTGTCTCCACCATCACCGACCGGATCGATGCCGCGCTGATCAGCCAGCTACCGCAAAGCGTGCGGCTTATCGCGCAGTTCGGCAACGGGGTGGACAATATCGATCTTGACGCTGCCTGGGCGGCGGGGCTGACCGTGACCAATACGCCATCGGTGCTGACCGAAGACACGGCGGACATGGCCATGGCCCTGATGCTGGCGCTGCCGCGGCGGCTGGTCGAGGGCACGCAGATGCTGCTGCGCGACCGCGCCTGGGCGGGCTGGTCGCCCACCTCGATGCTCGGCCACCGGCTGCGCGGCAAGGCGCTGGGCATTGTCGGCATGGGCCGCATCGGGACGGCGGTGGCGCAGCGGGCGCGCGCGTTCGGGCTCAACATCCATTATTATTCGCGCAATCGGCGCCCTCCCGCCATCGAGCACCCGCTCGAGGCTCGTTACTGGGACGATCTGGACGCGATGCTGGCGCAGGTGGACATCGTTTCCCTGCACACGCCCCTAACCCGGGACACGCACCATATTCTCTCCGCCTCCAGGCTGGCGGCGATGAGGCCCGGGGCCTATGTGGTCAATGTGAGCCGTCCTGAACTGCTGGACGAGACGGCGCTGATCGAGCAGTTGCAAAGTGGACACCTGGCAGGGGCGGCGCTCGATGTGTTCGAGAACCGTCCCGGGATCAATCCGCGGCTACTGGCCCTGGCCGAGGCGAACAAGGTGGTGCTGACCGCTCATATGGCCTCGGCCACGGTGGAGGCACGGGTCGAGATGGGTGAGGCGGTGATCGTCAATATCCGCGCTTTCATGGACGGTCATCAGCCACCGCACCGGCTTCTGCCCGATGGACCGTTGCCGCTGGCCGCGCGGGGCTGACTGTTGCAGCATTTCCGCAATCGGGCCGCCATCTGACACCCGGGCAATCGATGCGCTTGCGCGACAGCGGCAGGCCCCATAATCGTCAGCCTGTCGGGGCCCGGGGGGCACGCCCGCGGCAGATGTTTTACGCGGTGTCAGGGAGTAGCCCGTGGCGTGGACAAAAATAGCGGCGTTGCTGATGGTCAGTCTGTTGCTGACGCCCGCCGCGACACTGGCCCAGAGCGGCGCCAGGCTGCCCTTTTCCCATGAGAGCGGACAATTGGTTCTCGAAACGCTGGGACAGCGACTGGTGCTGCCACCGCCCGACTGGGTGGATGCCACGGCTCTCGACACCATTGCGGAGCAGGTCTCGACCCGGTTTCTCGAGGATGCCGGACAGGCGCAGCTGACGATCTACAAGCGGGGCGAAGGGGAGGCGTTCTGGTCGACACTTTATGGCGCGCGGCTCAATACACGGACCGACATTGATCTGGCCCAGTTCCGCTCGCTGGTGGTCAATGTCTATGCCCAGTCCTGCGATCCGGACACGGTGGCGCTGTTTCAGCTTGAGCCGGACGAGGACGATTATGTGCCGCCGCTGGGCTATGTCTGCGGCGCTTATCTCGATGCCTTTTCGGACTTTGCCGGCCAGGGCGAGGTCATGGTGATGGGCTTTTACGAGACCGAAGCCGGGCTGGGCATGGTGTACCAGGAATGGCGCGGCGGAGCCTTTGACGCCAGCACGCCGGAGAACTGGCCGGTGGCGGCCGAGACCGTGGAAGCGCGCATGGCCCAGTTCAAGTCGGACGTGTCGCTGACGCTTGTGGATTGACGGCGCCCGCGCGAGAGCCTAAGCCGCTTGCCCATGAAAAAAGACCATAAGCCCGCTGGCCCGAGCCAGCGCATGCTGCGCGTCGGGGAACTGGTGCGCCATGCCCTGGCGGCGCTGTTTGCCCGAGGCGAAATCGAGGACGAGGCCCTTTCGGGTGCGGTGGTGACCGTGCCCGAAGTGCGCATGACGCCGGACCTCAAGATCGCCAATGCCTATGTGATGCCGCTCGGCGGCACGCATGCCGAGGAAATCGTGGCGGCGCTGAACCGGCACCGCAAATTTATCCGCGGCCGGGTGGCCCCGTTGATCGACCTCAAATTCGCCCCGGAAATCCGCTTCTTTGTGGATGACACCTTCGAAGAAGCTGGCCGGATCGATGCGCTGCTGCGCTCGGACCGGGTCAAGCGCGATCTCGAAGACGACAGCGACGACAGCCAAGAAGACTGAGTTTGAACCAGCCAAAATCGAAAAAGCGCGCCATTTCCGGATGGGTCGTGCTCAACAAGCCATATGACTTCACCTCCACCCAGGCGGTGGGCAAGGTGCGCTGGTTGCTGAACGCCGCCAAGGCGGGCCATGCCGGCACGCTCGACCCGCTGGCCACCGGCATATTGCCTATCGCGCTGGGCGAAGCCACCAAGGCGGTGCCGCAGGTGCAGGACGGCATCAAGGTCTATCGATTCACCATCGGCTGGGGCAAAGCCACCACCACTGACGACACCGAGGGAGAAGTGATTGCCACCTCCGATGTGCGGCCCGAACGGGGCGCGCTTGAGGCCGTGCTGCCGCGCTTTACCGGGACCATCATGCAGCGGCCACCGGCTTTTTCGGCCATCAAGGTGGATGGCGAGCGCGCCTATGACCTGGCGCGGGCTGGCGAGACGGTGGAACTGGCAGAACGCCCCATCGATGTCGATGCAATCGAACTGGTCTCGCATAGCCCCGAGGAAAGCGTCCTTGAGGTCACCTGTGGCAAGGGTACCTATGTGCGGGCGCTGGCGCGCGACATTGCCGAGGCGCTCGGCACGGTGGGCCATGTGACCAAGTTGCACCGGGCCGCGGTCGGCCCGTTTACCGATGACGACGCGGTGAGCATCGAAGAACTCGAGGCCGCCGAGGCCGGAGAGGCGCGCGATGCCCTGTTGCTGCCCGTGTCGTCCGGCCTTGAGGACATCGAGGAAATCCGGCTCGATGCCGGGCAGGCCAAGGCGGTGAGCCATGGCAACGCCGTGCTGCTGACCGGAGCCAATGCACCCGTGTCGGTGGACGAGTGCTGGGTGAGCTTCAAGGGCAAGGTGCTGGCCACCGGCCATGTGGAATTCGGCCAGTTCAAACCCGGCCGGGTGTTCAATCTTTAGGGCGGAGCTGCCCCGCCATGGCGACGGTCAAAACGAGCAGTGGAATGAGCATGGCGAAGGCCATGCGCACGCCAAAGCCCTCTGCGACACTGCCGATGAGAACGGGCGCACCCAGATTGACCAATTGAAAGATCAGCGTCGTCGCCGCCACGTTCTGGCTGGCCGGACGGTCCCCCAGGCGCGCCGCCGCGGACAGCATCAGCGGGAACAGCACACAGATGCCTATCCCCACCGCCAGGAACCCGGCAAGGGCCGCATAGGCATTGGGCGCCAGAACAATGGCCAGCATGCCCAGAACGGCCAATGCCGAGAGGCTGCGCGCCACGCGCACCGGCCCGTAGCGGTCGATGAAGCGGTCGGCGACCAGCCGCCCGCCGGCCATGGACAAGAGCAGTGCCGGCAGGGCCAGCGACTCGATGAAGGGCGCGACATCGAAGGCGTCGCGCAGATAGATGATCGACCAGGCCCGCGACGCTCCTTCGGTCAACCCGGCGCCCAGCCCGAAGGCCACCAGGCCCATGGTGGCCCAGGTCGGCCAGGCCAATTTTTTCACTGCGCCGCCGGTATGGGGGCGCGGCGGCATGTTGGGCATGGGCAGAACCACAAAAACAATCAGCCCGATCAGCACCGGCGCCAGCGCCCAGAGGTGAATGGCCGGGGCAACATGCAGGCCGCGCAATGTGGCGCCAAGCAAAGAAGTGAGCAGAAAACCCACGCTCCAGGCGCCATGGCAGGTGTTCATCACGCGGGCCGAGGTGGCCGCCTCGACCCGGTCGGCCTCGACATTCATGGCGATGTTGGTGAGCGAAAAGCCGACGCCATTGAGCGCGAGCAGCACGAACAGGGCAATCGGGTTGAGCAGCACGGTGGCGAGGGCAGCGGTGATGACCACGATGGGCAGTAGCCACAGGATCATGCGGCGCGGCCCGAAGCGCTCGACGATGGCGCTGGAGAACAGGAACATCGAGAGCGCGCCCAGCGGCTGGCCGATCAGGACCAGGCCGAGCTGGCCTTCGGTGAGGCCGATCAGTTCCTGCAGGTCCGGGATGCGCGTATGGATGGCGCCGGCGGCCAGGGCGTGGGTGAAGAAGAGCGCAATAATACGCCAATGGGCGGAAAACATTATGCGTCAATAGTTTGGAATGGCGCCAAAGGAAAGGCTCAGGCGATCGGCCCGGGATCCATCAGGGCATGGATACGGTCGGCGCCCATGCGGGCCAGCTTGAGCATCAGCGCCTTGCGGCGGGCGGGAGCGAGCGGGGTGTCGGGGCTGTCGCGCAGGATGGCGCCGTCATGCCCGTCGGCAACGATCAACCCTTCCGTTTCGGGAAATATCTCGCCGTCCAATTCAGGCGGCTTGGCGAAAAAGAAGCGGTCGGAAAATTCGCGATACTCAGGCCATTTGCGGTCGACCTGGAAGTCGATGAGGCTGGATTTGATCTCGATGATCCAGATTTCGCCCTTGGGCCCGACCGCCAGCACATCGGCGCGGCGGCCATTGGCCAATGGCACTTCAGCGTAGCAGGCCATGTCATGCCGCTCGCGCAACATGCGCATGACCCCGCGCTGGACGCGCAGCGCGGTGGCCGATTGGCGCAGATCAACGATTGGCGGCAGATCAGCCATTGGGTCCGAGCGGTTCGGGCGGCATGTGCATGGGAGTTTCCACCTTTTTGGTGCCCAGTGCAAAGCTCGACGCCCAGAGTCCAGCCAGCAGGAGCGGCAGGCAGACCAGATAGGA
>Ga0208794_1000555_pt1 | contig 23098 bp, 20 predicted proteins | sample 32_taG_FD_184106 | JGI IMG/M metagenome (GOLD analysis project Ga0208794, IMG submission 184106) | Marine viral communities from the Gulf of Mexico - 32_GoM_OMZ_CsCl metaG (SPAdes) (version 2) | ecosystem: Environmental > Aquatic > Marine > Oceanic | place: Atlantic Ocean: Gulf of Mexico... | reverse complement strand
GCAACAACTACGGCGCCGTGCTCGGCGGCTTCCTGATCTGGTGGCTGTGGGTGATGGTCGAACCGCTCGGCCTCTGGGCGATGGAGCTGATCACCTCCGGCATGTCGCCCGATAGCTGGCTGCGCGCGCATCTGACCGACTCGGCGGCGCAGATGCGGCTGATGACCATGGGGATCATCCTGCTCGCGGTGCTGCGCTTCAGCCCACGAGGGCTGATGCCCGAAAGGTAAGACGCACCACGCGTGAGACAAAGAAAGGGCGGCGACCGGATCGGTCGCCGCCCTTTTGCTTGGCCGAGGCGCGAAGCTTCAGAGCAGGGTCCGCTCGATCACCCACCAGATGCCCACCAGCGCGATCGCCGCCGAGGCAGGGATCGCGATCACCTGCCGGTACCAAGGCTTGCGCCAGGCCCAGCCGACCAGCAGAAAAGCCGCCGCGATCACCGTGAGCTGACCCAGTTCGACCCCGATGTTGAAGCCGATCAGCGCCGGCACGAAGCTTCCCGAGGGCAGGCCGAACTCGCCCAGCACGGAGGCGAAGCCCAGGCCGTGCAGCAGGCCGAAGCCGAACACGATCACCGGCCGCCACGGGCCCAGATGCGGGAAGACGATGTTCTCGATCGCGACGAAGGCGATCGAGGCTGCGATCAGCGGCTCGACGATCGATGCCGGGACCGAGACATAGCCGAGTGTGGCCAGCGCCAGCGTCACGGTATGGGCCAGCGTGAAGGCCGAGACCTGCCACAGCAGAGGACGCAGCCGGGCCGCGAGGAAGAACAGCCCCAGCACGAACAGGATATGGTCGAGCCCCTTGGGCAGGATGTGATCGAAGCCCACGGGAATATAGCGCAGGAAGCTCTCCCAGCCGCTGGCCTGATCGCCACCGCCGAGCCGGATCGGGTCGCTCACGGCACCGGCTTCCAGATAGCCATCATAAGGGGCCTCGACCCCCTGTTGGCGCAGCACCAGCGTGCCGAAGGCCGCGTCCCAGCCGACGCGCACCGTCTGCGCATCCTCAGGCAGCGGCACGAAAAACTGCAGCGTCGCCGGGCGCGGCAGCGACAGGTCGCCCGGCTCCGGCACCACGACCTCCTCGAGCTCGGGCGCCACGCGCGCGCCGTCGATCTCGATGTCGATCTCCTCGGCCATCTCCGGCCAGAAGGTGCGGAACCGTGCCGCCATCTCTTCTGCCCCGAGCGCCCGCAGGGCGTCGTAGGTGTCCGCCTCGGGGGCGGCGTTGGTGTCGTCGACCGCGCCGAGATCGACCCCGGCCACAAAGCCTTCGAGCGGCGTCTCGACCGTGAAGGTCAGCCGCTCCCCCTGCACCTCCATGTCCGCCAGCGCTGGCAACACCTCATGCGCCGCGACGAGCGCGGCCCAGCAGATCGCGATGCTTGACATCACGAGGCCAAGGATCACCCTGCCCCCAAACCCCGGGAGCCCCTGAATGCGTCTCATAACCCTCTGCCTCGTATTGTTGTCTACGCCTGTCGCGGCGCATGAATTCTGGATCGAACCGCTCGATTGGCAGATCGCGGCGGACGATATGGTCCGGGCCGACCTTGTCAACGGCGACCACTTCGAAGGCATCCGCTATGCCCTTCTTCCGCAACGCTATGAAAGCTTCACTCTTCATTCGGGGGATGAGGCGCGCCCCGTCGAAGGCCGGCTCGGCGCGCGCCCCGCGCTCGCCATGGCCGCGCCCGAGGAAGGGTTGCTGATCGCGGCCTATGTCTCCAAGCCGAGCCTCGTCACCTATGACGACCCGGCGGTGTTCGAACGCTTCGTCGCCCACAAGGATCTCGGCACGGTGGCCGCCGGTCATGCCGCGCGGGGCCTGCCCGATGCGGGCTTCAAGGAGGCGTTCACGCGCTACTCAAAGGCGCTGATCGGGGTCGGCGACCCGCAGGGCGAAGATCACCGCCTCGGCCTCGCGACCGAGCTGGTGGCGCTGGACAACCCCTATGCCGACGACCTGTCGGAGGGGCTGCGGGTGCAGCTCTTCTACAAGGACGCGCCGCGCGCCGATGCGCAGGTGGAGCTCTTCGCCCGGGATGCCGATGGGGAAGTCGAATTGAGCCTGCACCGCACCGACGCCGAAGGCGTGGCCCTGCTCCCGGTCGAGGCCGGGCATGACTACCTCGCCAATGCGGTGGTGCTACGCGAACCCGACCATGCGATGCAGGTCGCCACGGGTGCCGTTTGGGAAAGCCTCTGGGCCGCGCTGAGCTTCGCCGTGCCGGATTGACCGGCGGGCGGGGCTGCGGCAGGACGGAAGCCATGAAACAGACTTCCGAAATCCTCTGCATCGGCTCCGTTCTGTGGGACGTGATCGGCCGTACCGCCAGCCACATGCGCGTCGGCTCCGACGTGCCGGGCCGCATCCACCGCCTGCCCGGCGGCGTCGCCATGAACATCGCCATGACGCTGGTGCGTTTCGGGCTCCGGCCGGTGCTGCTGAGCGCCGTGGGCCGCGATGCGGAAGGCGACGAGCTGGTCGCCGAGGCGGGCCGGATGGGCATGGAGACCGCCCATCTCTATCGCTCCGACGACTTGCCGACCGATATCTACATGGCGATCGAGGGCGCCAACGGGCTGATCGCCGCGATCGCCGACGCGCATTCGCTCGAACAGGCAGGTGACAAGATCCTGCGCCCCCTGGCCGATGGCCGCCTCGGGACGCCCGGCGCCCCCTGGGAGGGGCTGGTCGCGCTCGACGGCAACCTGACCGTCGAGCTGCTGGGCCAGATCGCGGAATCCGACCTTTTCGCCCGCGCCGACCTGCGCGTGGCCCCCGCCAGCCCCGGCAAGGCCGAGCGGCTGCTGGCCCTGATGGGTCACCCTTCGGCGACGCTCTATGTCAATCTCGAGGAAGCCGGCCTGCTCTGCCACGCGACCTTCGAGTCCTCCGAGGCGGCGGCGCGTGCGCTGGTCACGCGCGGCGCGCATCGCGCGCTGGTCACCGATGGCGGCCGCGCCGCGACCGTGGCCACGCAGGACAGCTGCTTCACCCAGACCCCGCCAGAGGTGCTGGTCACGCGTGTCACCGGTGCCGGCGACACCTTCATGGCGGCGCATATCGCCTCCGAGGCCGAGGGCATGGACCCGAACGCCGCGCTGCGCCGGGCGCTCGTCGCCGCCGCCACCTATGTATCCGGAGACAACCCGCTGTGATCGAGATCGAATACTCCCCCGAAGTCGCGCAAGCCCGCGCCGAAGGAGCCCCCATCGTCGCGCTTGAAAGCACGATCATCACCCACGGCATGCCGTTCCCGCAAAACGTCGAGACCGCGCGCCGGGTGGAGGCCGAGATCCGCACCCATGGCGCGGTGCCCGCGACCATCGCGGTGCTGGGCGGCCGGCTGCATGTCGGCCTCACCGACGCGCAGCTCGACCGGCTGGGGCAGGCCAGCGACGTGGCCAAGCTGTCGCGCGCCGATTTCGCGGCCTGCCTCGCGCGTGGCGGCGATGGCGCCACGACAGTCGCCGCGACGATGATCGCCGCGCGGCTGGCGGGCATCGAGGTGTTCGCGACCGGCGGCATCGGCGGTGTGCATCGCGGCGCGGAGACGAGCTTCGACATCTCGGCCGACCTGCACGAGCTGGCGAAGACCCCGGTGACGGTGGTCGCGGCGGGCGCCAAGGCCATTCTCGACCTGCCCAAGACCTTCGAGGTGCTCGAGACGCTGGGCGTGCCGGTGATCGCCTATGGCCAGGACCTGCTGCCGGCCTTCTGGTCCGCGACCTCCGAGATGCCGGCCCCGCTGCGGATGAACAGCGCCGCTGAGGTCGCGGCCGCGATGCGGATGCGCGCCGCGATGGGCCTCGACGGTGGCCAGCTCGTCGCCAACCCAATCCCGGCCGAGGCTGAAATCCCCGCCGAGGAGCTGCGCCCGGTAATCGAGCAGGCGCTCGCCGAGGCCGAGGCGCAGGGCATCGCGGCCAAGGCGGTGACGCCCTTCCTGCTGGGCCGGATCTTCGAACTGACCGAGGGCCGCTCGCTTGATGCCAATATCGCGCTTGTTCTCAACAACGCGCGGCTGGGCGCCGCCATCGCGGTGGAATTGAGCGCCACGCGACGCTGAACCGCTTTGCTGCGCGCGCCGCCCATTGCCGGGGCGCGCGCGGCCCCCTAGATAGGCAGGAGCCCCGACGCGCGCCGAAGGACGAGCCGCCAGTGACCCGCCCGCCGATCCTGCCGCCCGCCCATGGCGAGCCCCCTCGCCGCCGCCATCTACTAGGCCTGCTGCGCAACAACTTCATCGCCGGCGTGGTCGTGATCGCGCCGATCGGCCTGACCGTCTGGCTGATCTGGACGCTGGTCGGCTGGATCGACAGCTGGGTGCTGCCCTTCGTGCCCGACCGCTTCAATCCCGAACAGTATATCGGGATCAACCTGCGCGGCGTCGGCGTCATCTTCTTTATCCTGTTCACCTTCCTGGTCGGTGCGCTGGCCAAGGGGTTCGTCGGGCGCAGCCTGATCCGCCTGGGCGAAGGCCTCGTCGGGCGGATGCCAGTCGTGCGCTCGGTCTATTCCGGGCTCAAGCAGATCGCCGAGACGGTGTTTGCCCAGACCGAGACCAGCTTCGACCAAGCCTGCCTGATCGAATATCCGCGCAAGGGGCTCTGGGCGCTGGCCTTCATCTCGACCAAGGCCAAGGGCGAAGTGGCGCGCAAGCTGCCGCCCGAGGGCGACATCGTCACGGTGTTCCTGCCCACGACGCCGAACCCGACCTCGGGCTTCCTGCTGTTCCTGCCGCGTGCCGACGTGATCATCCTCGACATGAAGGTCGAGGACGCGGCCAAGCTGGTGATCTCGGCCGGGCTGGTGACGCCGCCGGACCGGACACGACCCTCCGATCAGGGCGCGCCAACGCTGGTCACCGGCACCGGGCGCTGAGCCGCCTCAGGCGAACATCGCCCGCAGATCCACCGTATCCTGGCGCCCGATATGGTCCTTGTGGGTGGTGAGGAACCGGTCCATCGCGGTTTCGCCGGCATCGCGCAGCCGCGCCAGGATCACCGGTGCCGGGATCGTCTTGGTCGCGACGTTGAGATCGTTCATCAACGCGTCGTCGCCCACCATGTGGATCAGCACCCGCTTCATCGTTCCTTCGGGCAGCGCATGCCCGGCAAGCAGGCGACGCACGAAATCCACCGCCCTCAATTCGCGCAGCAGCGATGAATTGAAGCTGATCTCATTGATGCGGTTCTGGATCGCGGCACCGTCCTCGGGCACTTCCTCGCGGTAGAGCGGGTTGATGTTCACGATCAGAACATCGTCCGGCAACGCCTTGTCATACAACGGAAACAGCGCCGGGTTGCCGGTGTAGCCACCGTCCCAATACGCCTCGCCGTCGATCTCCACCGCGCGAAACATCGTCGGCAGGCAGGCCGAGGCCAGCACCGCGCGCGGCCCCAGATCCGCACCCGAGAACACCCGGATCTTGCCGCTGCGTACGTTCGTGGCACCGACGAAAAGCCGCGGTCCCGGCGCGGCGCGTACCGCCTCGAAATCGATCTCGCGCAGGATCCGCTCCAGCGGATTGCGCAGCAGCGGGCCGTAGGCATAGGGCGAGAGCATCCGGCGGGTCATGTCGAAGGCGGCAAAGGCGGGCGACCATTCGATCGCCCGTGCCAGCGCCGGAGCGGTGGGCGCCAGCGCCGAGATCCAATCCGACCAGCGCGCATCCGTCACCGCGCCGATCCGGCCCCAGAACCGCGCCAGTTCGGCCCGTGCGCCCTCGCGCCCGCCCGCCACCAGACCGGCCTTGAGCCCGACCGCGTTCATCGCCCCCGCGGAGGTGCCCGAGATCGCCGCGATCTCGATATCCTCCTCGCAGAGCAGCCGGTCGAGCGCGCCCCAGGTGAAGGCGCCATGCGCGCCGCCGCCCTGAAGCGCGAGGTTGATCCGGATCACAGCGCCGTCCAGCCGCCATCGACGCTGATGGTGGTTCCGGTGATCTGCGCCGCGGCGTCCGAGCACAGAAAAGCGCAGGTGCCGCCGAGCTGCTCGGTGGTGGCGAACTCCTTGGAGGGCTGGCGCTCGAGCATCACCTTCTCGATCACCTCGTCGCGGTCCATGCCGTATTTCTTCATGGTGTCGGGGATCTGCTCTTCGACCAGCGGCGTCAGCACGTAGCCCGGGCAGATCGCGTTGGCGGTGATCGGCTCGCGCGCCGTCTCGAGCGCGGTGACCTTGGTGAAGCCGACGATGCCGTGCTTGGCGGCGACATAGGCTCCCTTGTAGGGCGAGGCCGTGAGGCCGTGGGCGCTGGCGATGTTGATCACCCGGCCCCAGCCGGCCTTGCGCATCATCGGCAGCGCCACGGCCGTGGTGTGAAACGCCGATGTCAGGTTGATCGCGATGATCGCGTCCCACTTGGCGGCGGGGAATTCGTCGATTGGCGCGACGTGCTGGATCCCGGCATTGTTGACAAGGATGTCGCAGCGCCCCGCCTGCTCGATCAGGTGCCGCGCAGCGGCGCCATCGGACATGTCGGCGGCGATATAGCGTGCCGTCACCCCATGCGCATCGGCGATCTCCTGCGCAAGCGCATGGTCCTCCGCGCGGTCGGTGAATGAATTGAGGACCACGTCGGCGCCGGCCCGGGCCAGCTCACGCGCGATTCCCAGCCCGATTCCCGAGTTCGATCCGGTGATGATCGCGGTCTTGCCTCGAAGCTGCATGATCGGTCTTCTCTGTGCTGCATCCTGCCCCGATACTGGCGCGCCTACCGAGAAAAGCGAGGGGCAATCGAAGATAACCCCTTGATAAGGACGCCTTGTGTCGATAGCGCGCAAGAGCGCGTCAACCCGTGCCCGATCCCCGTCACATGCCAAAAAAAACGCCCGCACTAGGCGGGCGTTGAGTTATGAGGCAGGTTTCATACAGGCAAGAAACCTATCGAGCAGTGACTCCCTTATAAGCCTTTCGCCGCCATCGTCCAAGCTAAAAGTTTGATAAAGATCAGGGGGGGCTATACGGTCTTCTTCAACTACAAGTCTGGTCAGAAAACCGAACCGACAGGGGGTTTCCAACACGATGACGGCAACTATCTTCAAGCGCTTGGGCGGCGGCACGCTCGCCCTGCTACTCTCCTCAGGGGCGAGTTTCGCCGAGCCGGCACACGGCATTGCAATGTATGGAGAACCGGCGCTCCCCGAGGGCTTTACCGCCCTTCCCTATGCCAATCCCGAGGCGCCGACCGGGGGCCGGATGGCCACCGCGGAGGTCGGCGGCTTCGACAGCCTCAACCCATACATCCTCAAGGGCTCGGTGCCATGGCAGCTGAGCTACCTTATCGGCGAAAGCCTGATGGGCCGCTCGCTCGATGAGCCGTTCACCCTCTACGGCCTGCTGGCCGAATCGATCGAGACCGCGCCCGACCGGTCCTGGGTCGAGTTCACGCTGAATCCCGAGGCGAAGTTCTCCGACGGCAGCCCGGTCACGGTCGAGGACGTGATCTGGTCCTTCGAGACGCTCGGCACCGAGGGTCACCCCCGCTATCTCGGCTTCTGGGAGAAGGTCGAGAGCATCGAGGAGACCGGCGAGCGCAAGGTACGTCTCACCTTCAACACCGACGACCGCGAACTGGCGCTGCTCGCCGGCCTGCGGCCGATCCTCAAGAAGGCGCAATGGGAGGGCAAGGACTTCGCCGAGAGCGGGCTCGACACCATCCCGATCACCTCGGCGCCCTACGTGATCGAGGATTTCGAGGCCGGTCGCTCGATCACGCTCAAGCGTGACGAGGACTACTGGGGTGCCGACATCCCGTTCCGCCGCGGCACCGCCAATCTCGATGTGATCCAGCTCGAGTTCTTCGGCGACGAAACGGCGGCCTTCGAGGCCTTCAAGACCGGCGAGACCAACTTCACCCGCGAGTTCAACGTCGCCCGCTGGGAGAGCCAGTACGACTTCCCGCGCGTCCGTTCGGGCGAGGTGGTGCTCGAGGAGCTGCCGCATGGCCGCCCGACCGGCATGACCGGCTTCGTGATGAACACCCGCCGCCCGGTCTTCCAGGACTGGCGCGTGCGCCAGGCGATGATCGAGGCGTTCAACTTCGAGTTCATCAACGAGGCGATGACCGGCGGCGCGCAGCCGCGGATCACCTCCTATTTCTCGAACTCGCCGCTCGGCATGGATGAAGGCCCGGCCGAAGGCCGCGTGAAGGAGTTCCTGGAGCGCTGGTCCGACGACCTGCCCGAGGGCGCGATCGAGGGTTACGCCCTGCCCGTTTCCGACGGCACCGAGCGCAACCGCAAGGGCACGGCCGCCGCGCTGTCGCTGCTGTCCAGCGCGGGCTGGGTGATCCAGGACGGCGTGCTCACCAACGAGCAGACCGGCAAGCCCTTCGCCTTCGACATCCTGCTCGAGACCGGCAGCTCCGAGAACGCGTCGATCATCGACATGTATGTGCAGGCGCTCGAGCGGATCGGCATCACGCCGACCATCAGCACCGTCGACAGCGCCCAGTACAAGGAGCGCACCGACGCCTACGACTTCGACATGACCTACTTCCGGCGCGGCCTGTCGCTCAGCCCCGGCAACGAGCAGTACTCCTACTGGGGTGCCGACTTTGCCGAGACGCCGGGTGGCCGCAACCTGATGGGCGTGAAGAGCCCCGCGGTGGACGGGCTGATCGACCTGCTGCTCACTTCCGAAAGCCAGGACGACTTCGTCGCCGCGACCAAGGCGCTCGACCGGGTGCTGACGGCGGGGCGCTACGTGATCCCGATCTACCAGTGGAACATCAGCCGCATCGCCTATGACGCCGACCTGCATCACCCGGAAGAGATCCCGGTCTTCGGCGACTGGCCGGGCTGGCAGCCCGACGTCTGGTGGCACGAGGCGGTCGCTGAGGGCGAAACGGCGGCCAGCGAAGAGGCCGGCGGCGAACCCGGCACGGAGACCGCCCAGTGAGGCGTGCCGCGCTGATCCTGATCGCGCTGGCGCTGGTGGCGGGCTGCACGCCCGTGCGTGTCGTCGGCGACGCGGCGGTCGGCACGGCGCAGCTCGGCCTCGGCGCGGTCGATCTCGTGCTCTGATCGGGCCACCGCGCCTGGCCCATTGAAGGGGGCGGACCGGAACCCGGTCCGCCCCCTTTCCGTTGCCGGAGCAAGACATCGGGCAGCATGAGGAGACCCGCGATGAAATGGAGCCACGTGGCCAAGCACTGGCACGCATTCGTGCCCAACATCCTGACGGAATGGCCGGATCTGGACGCCGACGAGGTGGAGGCCACCGAAGGCGAGCTGGGTCCTTTCCTCGACCATCTATGCGAAGTGACCGGGATGAGCCGCGAGGACGCGCGCGACGAGGTCTCCGAGTGGCTCGAAGGGACCGACCCCGCCGATGCGATGATGGACGAGACCCGCGACAACGAACGGATCATCGCCTCGGCCCGCTCGATTCACCCGTCGGAGGATGTCTACAGCGACGATGCGGCTTTCGGCGACGACGACAGCAAGGAAGAGCGCGACTGACGCCTCAGTCGAGCGAGGTGACCCACAGGATGGTGGCGTCCTCCGGGCTGGTCGAGATCACGTTGTGTCCCATCGCGGCGTCGTAATAGGCGCTGTCGCCACGCTTCATATCGACCGGCTCGTAAAACTCGGTGAGCAGCCGGATCGTGCCGGTGAGCACGTAGAGGAATTCCTCGCCGTCATGGCGCACCCATCCGTCGAACTCCTCGAAGGCCCGGGCCCTGACACGGGCCCGGTAGGGCAGCATCTTTTTGACCTTCAGCCCCTCGGCCAGAAGCTCGTGCTCATAGGTGGCGGTGATCTGGCCCTTGCCTTCGCCGGCGCGCGTGGCGACCATCCGTCCCAGCACCTGATCGCGAAGCGGTGGCGTGAACAGCTGCGGCACCGTGATGCCAAGACCCTGCGCCAGCTTCTTGAGCGCGTCGTAGGTGGGTGACATCTGACCGTTCTCGATTTTCGAGAGGGTCGACCTGGCCAGCCCCGCACGGTTCGCCGCCTGCTCCAGCGTCCAGCCCTGCGCGCGGCGCAGATCGCGCACCCGCGCCCCGAGATCGAGCGGCGGCGCGGTTTCCTGCGCGCCGTTCTCGCGAGCGATGCGGACGAGCGAACCGGGACGGGGATCAGAGGTGGTCATGGGACCAGCCATACGATGGCGACGCCGAGACTTGCAACATCGGCGCGCAGCGCGTAGCCCTCGGGCCCTGTTCCGCAGGCCAAGCGCAAGGACCCGCCCCCATGGTGAAGCTCGACATCCTCTCAGACCCGATCTGCCCCTGGTGCTGGATCGGCAAGGCCGGTCTTGATGCCGCGATGGCGGAGCAGCCCGACCATCCCTTCACCATCGAATGGCATCCGTTTCAGCTCAACCCCGACATGCCGGGCGAAGGCATGGACCGGCGCGCCTATCTGGAGACCAAGTTCGGCGGCCGCGAGGGCGCCGCGCGCGCCTATGCACCGGTCTTGGAGCGCGCGGCCGAGGCCGGGCTCGATCTGCATCTCGACCGCATTGCCACCACGCCCAACACGCTCGACGCGCACCGGCTGATCCACTGGGCCGGTATCGAGGGGCGCCAGACGGCGGCCGTCAGCGCGCTATTCAAGGCCTATTTCACCGATGGCCGCGACATCGGCGACCGCGACGTGCTGGCGGACATCGCCGACGCGATCGAGATGGACGCTTCGGTGGTGCGCCGCCTGCTCGCCAGCGACGCCGATCTCGACGGCATCCGCCAACGCGACGCGCATAGCCGCGAGATGGGCGTGACCGGGGTCCCGACCTTCATCGTGGCCCAGCAACACGCCGTGCCCGGTGCCCAGAGCAAGGAAATGTGGCTCAAGGTGATCGAGGATATCCGCGCGCAGATCGCCGCCGGCTAACGGCTGAGAGCGATGTCGAAGCGCGTGGTGCGGAAGCCCCGGGCGAGCTCGATCGCCTGGGTATCCTCCGCCATGCGTCCCCGCTCCTGCGCGAGCCCTTCGGCCGTGGGATCGGTCTCGCGCACCGGCATGGTGATCCAGAGCAGCGGACCCCCCGGCAGGTCGGTGGGTCCGGACAGATCCTGCAGGTAGAGGATCTCCCGCTCCCGCAGGAACAGCGGCAGGATCCCGGCCATGCGAATCTCGTTGGTGACCACCGGCGTGCCCTCCGGGGCGGCGTCTCGCAGCGTGCCGGCCAACCGCGCGTAGTTGAGACCGCGCCAGCCCGGATCGACCCGTCCCTCGTAGAAGAGCAGCGCGGCTACCGACAACCAGACCGCCCCGAGGCCGAGCTTGAACCGCCGCATCCCGCGCGGAGACATGACCGGCGCCAGTCGCAGCAGCACCAATGGCGCGGCGAGATAGGCCAGCGGCAACAGCCAGTGGTTCTGCATCCGCGTGGAACCGCTCACCAGCATGGCGAGGAGCATCAGCCCGATCCCGGCTACGAGCACGCGCCACAGGAACCGGTCGAGCGGCGGCATCGGCGGGCGGGACCGGCCCCGCATCTGCCGGGCCATCACCCCGGTCACCAGCGCGAGCAGCCCCAGCACAGCGGCCAGTGTCACGATCATGGCGATCACCGCTGCCACCGGCGCCGGCAGCGCGCCCTGCGCCTCGAAGCCGAGCTTGCCGAAGGTGCCCGTCGCCCGGTCGAAATGCGCCAGCGTCCAGAGCGCAGGCCCGGCCACGAGGGCCGCAGCGATGACGACGGCCAACCCCACGCCGCGCCGCGACAGGCTCCGCGTCCGGCCGTCCCAGACCACCGCGACGAGAAGCGTCGCCGGGACCATCAGGTAGTTCCACTTCGACAGCATACCAAGGCCGAGCGCTAGGCCGAGCGCAACCCAGTCGCGCCAGCGGCCATTCTGAAGCGCACGCCACAGCAGCCAGGTCGCGAGGATGGTCAGTCCGAGGGTCAGCACCGAATGGGTCAGCGCCCGCTGCGAACGCCACAGCACGTCGGGCAACAGCGCCAAGCCGGTCACGCCAAGCCCGGCCAAAGCCGGCGGATGCGCCTCGCGCAGCAGCCCGTAGAGCGCGCAGCCCATCAGCGCCAGCGTGGCGGCCTTGAGCAGGCCGACCGCAAACACTGTCTCGCCGATCAGTTGGAACAGCCCCCACTGAAGCCAGAAATACAACGGTGGCTGCGCGTCATAACCCAGCCGCAGATCGCGCGCGTAATAGAACGCTTCGGCCTCGTCATAGGAAAACCCGGCACCGTAGAATGGGCGCAGAACGGCGCCCAGCAAGGCATAGCCGAGGATCAGCCCGATCCAGACGAGATCGGCGCGACGCTCAGCCTTCATGCCCTGGCTCGCCGGCGCGGCGTTCGCTCCAGATGAAGTAGATGTTTCGCGCATAAACCAGCAATCCGAAGGCCTGGCCGAGAATGAAGACCGGGTCCTGGCGGTAGATGGCATAGGCCAGAAGCATCGCGCCCCCGGCGAAGGAGAAGTACCAGAAGGCCTCGGGCACGATCGACCGGCGGACTCGCTCGCTGGCGATCCATTGCACCAGAAAGCGCGCCGAAAACATCGCCTGCGCGAGGAAACCGACCGTCAGCCAGACGATTTCCGCCCATCCGGTGCGGGCGATCCAGTCGCTGAACATGGTCATTCGAGCTCCTCGGAGTGAACCGGTCTGGCCCGCGACATCAGCCAGCGCACCCCCAGCATGTCTGGCACGCCCTGCAGGCCGCGCTTCCAGTTGGTGTAATTCGACGCGCCGTGCTGGCGCGCGCGGTCGCCGATCGGCACATAAGCCGTGCTCGCGCCATGCGCCTTGAACAGCGCAGGCAGGTAGCGGTGCTGGCCGTGAAAGAACGGCAGCGCGAGATGACGATCGCGCTCGAACACCTTCAATCCGCAGCCGGTGTCGGGGCAGTCGTCGCCCAGCAGGCGTCGGCGCAGCGCATTGGCGAGTTTCGAGGCAGTCCGCTTCGACCAGGTGTCGCGCCGTTTGGCGCGAACGCCCCCGACCAGCTGCGGCCCGGCGGGGTCATAGGCCGCGACCAGCGCCGGGATGTCACCGGGCGGGTTCTGACCGTCACCGTCGAGCGTCGCGATCAGCGGATGACGCGCGGCCATGACACCGGTACGGACGCTAGCGCTCTGGCCGGCATTGCTGAGGTGCCTTAACACCCGCAGCCGCGGCTCGCGATCGCGCAACTCGAGCAGTCGCGCCACGCTGTCGTCCCGGGAATGGTCGTCGACGACGATCACCTCGCCCAGAAGGTCGCGCGGCAGCAGATCGAAGGCTTCCTGCACCAGCGCCTCGATGTTTCCGGCCTCATTATAGCACGGAATGACAAGGCTGATCAGGCGCTTATCTGCCGATGTTGATGTAGGCGCCTCACTCATGCCTCGGCCTTCGCCTTCTTGGCGGCCTTCACCTTTTCGGCCAGCTCGCGGGCAATACCGAAGGCGCCGCGGATCTTGTCGGCTTCCTTCGACCAGTCGCGCATCACGACGATCTTGTTATCCTTCACCTTGGCCTGGCCCTTCTGGTCCTGGATGAATTCGACCAACCCCTCGGGCGAGACGAACTTGTCGTTATGGAAGCGGATGGTCGCGCCCTTGGGCCCGCCATCGAGCTGGCTGATCCCGGCCTTGAGGCACATCGCCTTGATCCGGACGACGAGCATCAGCGTGTTGACCTCCTTGGGCAGCGGCCCGAAGCGGTCGATCAGCTCGGCGGCAAAGCCCTCCAGCTCGACCTTGGTGGTCAGCTCGGACAGGCGCCGGTAAAGGCCCAGCCGCACGTCGAGGTCGGGCACGTATTCCTCGGGGATCAGCACCGGCACGCCGAGATTGATCTGCGGCGCCCACTGCCCCTCATCCTCGGAAAGCCCTTCGGCCTCACCCGAACGGATCTTGGCGATCTGCTCCTCCAGCATTTGCTGGTAGAGCTCGAAGCCGACCTCGCGCATCTGGCCCGACTGCTCCTCACCGAGGAGGTTGCCGGCACCGCGGATGTCGAGGTCCTGGCTAGCCAGCGTGAAGCCCGCGCCAAGCGAGTCGATGCTGCCCAGCACCCGCAGCCGCTTTTCGGCGCCGGGCGTCAGCGGCGCACGCGGCTTGGTGGTGAGATAGGCATAGGCGCGGGTCTTGGAGCGCCCGACCCGGCCGCGGATCTGGTAGAGCTGCGCCAGACCGAACATGTCGGCACGATGCACAATCATCGTGTTGGCAGTCGGGATGTCGAGACCCGATTCCACGATGGTGGTCGCGAGCAGCACGTCATAGCGGCCGTCGTAGAAGGCGTTCATCCGCTCGTCGAGCTCGCCCGCCGCCATCTGGCCATGTGCCACGACATAGGAGATCTCGGGCACCTCGGTCTTGAGGAATTCCTCGATCTCCGGCAGGTCGGCCACGCGCGGCACGACGAAGAAGCTCTGCCCACCCCGGTAGCGTTCGCGCAACAGCGCCTCGCGCACGGTGACGGTGTCGAACTCGCTGACATAGGTGCGGATCGCGAGACGGTCGACCGGCGGCGTGCCGATGATCGACAGGTCGCGCACACCGGTGAGCGACATCTGCAGCGTCCGCGGGATCGGCGTCGCGGTGAGCGTCAGCACATGAACATCGGTCCTGAGAGCCTTGAGCCGTTCCTTGTGGTTGACCCCGAAATGCTGCTCCTCGTCGATGATGAGAAGGCCCAGATCGCGGAACTTCACGCTCTTGGCGAGCAGCGCATGGGTGCCCACGACGATGTCGACCTTGCCATCGGCGAGGCCGGCGCGGGTCTCGGACGCTTCCTTGGCGGAGACGAAGCGCGACAGCGGACGGACATTGATCGGAAAGCCGCGGAAGCGTTCGGCAAAGTTCTTGTAATGCTGGCGCGCGAGCAGCGTCGTCGGCGCGATGACGGCGACCTGCACGCCCGAGAGCGCGGCGACAAAGGCCGCGCGGATCGCCACCTCGGTCTTGCCGAAGCCGACATCGCCGCAGATCAGACGGTCCATCGGATGGCCGCTCTCGAGATCGTTGAGCACGTCCTCGATCGCCTGCAGTTGATCCTCGGTCTCGTCATAGGGGAAGCGGGCGAGGAACTGCTCCCAGATGCTGTCCTGCGGTTCCAGCCGCGGCGCCGTCCTGAGCGCGCGCTCGGCGGCGATCCGGATGAGGCGGTCGGCAGCCTGACGGATGCGCTCCTTGAGCTTGGCCTTCTTGGCCTGCCAGGCGCCGCCGCCCAGCTTGTCGAGCATCCCTTCCTCGTGGCCGAAGCGCGAGAGCAGTTCGATGTTCTCGACCGGGAGGTAGAGCTTGGCGTTCTCGGCATATTCGAGGAGCAGGCATTCATGCGCCGCCCCGGCGGCGGTCACCACCTCGAGCCCGTGATAGCGGCCGACGCCGTGATCGACATGGACGACCAGATCGCCGGGGCTGAGGCTTTGCGCCTCGGTGAGAAAGTTGTCGGCCCGGCGCTTCTTGCGGGCGCGGCGGATCAGCCGCTCGCCCAGCACGTCCTGCTCCGAGATCACGGTCAGGTCGTCGGTCTGGTAGCCATGCTCCAGCGGCCAGACCGCGAGATGCAGGCCGCGCTTGCCGACACCGGCCCAGTCGCGCACATGGATCGTCTCGGTGAGGCCCTCGTCTTCGATCAGCCCCGAGAGCCGTTCGCGCGCACCCTCGGAATAGGAGGCGATGACCACCGGCCCGGCCTTCATGCGCTCCTTCACATGGCTCGCCAGTGCGGCGAAGAGGCTGATGTTCTCCTGCTGGCGTTCCGGCGAGAAATTGCGCCCGATCCGCCCGCCTGCGTCGATCACGCCGGGGCCGGTGGCCTGCGGAAGCGGCGCGAAGCGCAGCACGCGGCGGCCCTCGGTCGCGGCCATCCATGCGTCATCGTCGAGATAGAGAAGCGCGGGAGGGGCGGGCTTGTAGACCGAATCCATCCGCCCCTTCTGCGCCAGCGCATGGCGGCGCGTCTTGTAGGCATCGGTGATCAGCGCCCAGCGGGCGTCGCGCTGCGGCGCGATCTGATCGTCGAGGGTCACCGGCGCACCGGGGAGATAGTCGAACAACGTTTCCAGATCGTCCTGGAAGAAGCCGAGCCAATGCTCCATGCCCGCCTGCTTGCGCCCGGCCGTCACCGCCTCGTAGAGCGGATCGTCCGTGCCGGCGGCGCCGAACTCGATCCGGTAGGACTGGCGGAAGCGGGTGATCGCCGCCTCGTCGAGGATCACCTCGGAAACCGGCGCCAGCTCGATCCGGTCGAGCTTTTCGGTGGTGCGCTGGGTGGCCGGGTCGAAGCGGCGCGCCCCGTCAAGCACGTCACCGAACATGTCGAGCCGGACCGGCCCGCCCTGCCCGGGCGCAAAGATGTCGATGATGCCGCCACGGATCGCGTAATCGCCCGGCTCGGTCACGGTCGGGCTCTGGGTGAAACCCATCCGCACGAGGAAATCCCTCAGCCCCGCCTCGTCGATCCGGTCGCCGACGCGGGCCGAGAAGGCCGCGCCGCGCATCGTCGCGCGCGCGGGCACGCGCTGGGTCGCGGCGTTGAGCGTGGTCAGCAGGACATAGCGTTCGGGCATGCCATGCAGCAGCCCCGCTAATACCGCCATGCGAGCGGCCGAGATCTCGGGCGCGGGCGAGACGCGGTCGTAGGGCAGACAATCCCAAGCCGGGAAGGTGACGACCGGCATGTCGGGCGCGTGGAACGCCAGGGCCGCGCGCATTGCCGCCATCCGCTTGTCGTCGCGGGCGACATGGATGACCGGGCCGGAGGCCTTATCCGCCTCCTTCAGGACCAGTGTCGCGTCGAAGCCCTCGGGCGCGCCCGAGACGGTGATCCTGCTGGGGTTCGTCTTTGCCATTGCGCTGACCTACCTTTCGCGCCGGTGCTGTCAAGCGCCCCGCGGGGTCAGAACCCCGGCGCCACCGAAAGGTTCTGGTACATGCCGAACATGGCGGTGACGAAGATCGACACCATGCCGATGAGTTGGACCCAGAACCGGTGTCGCGCCAGCCGCTTGCACAGCAGCTCGGCCTCGGGCCGCTCGCGGGCGATGCGCCGGGCCGTGGCGAAGCTCATCGCGCCCACCACGCTGAGCGGCAGGGCCAACAGGGCGACCGCCTGCGCGAACTCGATACCGTACCAGAAACCCAAGAGAAGCAGGGACGACAGGATGAAGGCCACCACGCCGATCAGCCAACTGCCGGCCACGTGCCCGACATGCAGCAGCCGATTGACGTTGATCCGCACCAGATCGACGAGGTCGCGCTCCGACTGGCCACCGAAGCGGCGCGCGCGCGCCACCATGTCGAAGGGGACGCCGAGCACGCGGTGGCTGGCGCCGGACCAGATGAGTGCCAGCATGATCCAGAACCAGAGATTGGAGAAGGATCGCATGTCGATCACTTCGAAGAGAGTCTGGGTCAGTGTCACGGGGGGCGTCATCCGGGTCTTGGCGTTGCGCGCAGCCTAGAGCCGGGCCCTGCCGATGCCCAGCCTTGTAGGCTGCGGCAAACCGTGCCACCCCCGTGATGTGATATGAATGCCCCGCACGAAAGGCGTCGCCATGCAGCCCTATGCCGCCCCCTACCCGCTGTCCCGTCCGCGCCGGCTTCGCCGCAGCGCCGCGCTGCGCGCCATGACCCGCGAGACGGCGATGACGCCGGACAACCTGATCTGGCCGATCTTCCTGCAGGCGGGGCGCGACGAGGAGAGTGCCATCGTCTCGATGCCGGGCGTGTCGCGGTTGACGGTGGACCGCGCGGTGACGGCGGCGCGCGAGGCGCATGCTCTGGGCATCCCGGCGATGTGCCTGTTCCCCTATACCGGCCCCGAGAGCCGCACCGAGGACTGCGCCGAGGCATGGTCGGACGACAACCTGACCAACACCGCGATCCGGGCGATCAAGGATGCGGTGCCCGAGATGGCGCTGATGACCGACATCGCTCTCGACCCCTACAACGCCAACGGCCATGACGGCTTCGTCGTCGATGGCGAGATCGTCAATGACCCGACGGTCGAGGCGCTGGTCAAGATGGCGTTGGCGCAGGCCCGCGCCGGGGCCGACATCCTCGGCCCCTCCGACATGATGGATGGCCGGATCGGGGCGATCCGCGCCGCGCTCGAGGCCGAGGGTCACGGCCATGTCGCGATCCTGAGCTACGCCGCGAAGTTCGCGAGCGCCTTCTACGGCCCGTTCCGCGACGCGGTCGGCGCCTCCGGCGCGCTCAAGGGCGACAAGAAGACCTACCAGATCGACCCCGCCAATGCCGACGAGGCGCTACGCATGGTCGGCCGCGACCTGTCCGAGGGCGCCGATATGGTGATGGTCAAGCCGGGGATGAGCTATCTCGACATCTGCACCCGCGTGAAGGACGCCTATGGCGTACCGACCTTCGCCTACCAGGTGTCGGGCGAATACGCGATGATCGAGGGTGCGGCGCGCCAGGGCTGGCTCGATGGCGACCGGGTGATGATGGAGAGCCTGCTGGCCTTCCGCCGGGCCGGCTGCGACGGGGTGCTAAGCTATTTTGCACTGCGTGCCGCGCGACTGATGAACGGCTGATCACCGCGCGAAACCCGGCCGCTCGGCCTGCCCCTGCGCCATCGGCGGATGACAGGCCGGGCCGGCTGGCCTATGGTCACCCCGATCGCCCGGTCACAAGGGCGGCATGGATTGCATGAGGGGCAGCGACATGGACAAGACGACACGGCGGGGCCTCGTGCTCGGCCTGGGCGCCACCGGCCTGGTGGCGGCCTGCGGCAACGGTGTGGGCAGCGACGGCGCATCGCGCATCGACGCCCGCGTACAGAGCACGCTCGATCACATGTTCGACCAGTATCCGGGAACACGCGAACTGGCGGCGCAGTCGCGCGGCATGTTGGTGATGCCGCTGGTCACCGAGGTCGGGCTCGGCCTGGGTGGTGCCTATGGGCGCGGCGCGCTTCTGGTAGGGCGCAGCGTGGTCGACTACTACTCGGCCACGACCGCGAGCGCCGGGTTCCAGATCGGCGCGCAGCAGTTCAGCCACGTGCTGTTCTTCATGACGGAGCAGGCGCTCTCGGACTTCCGCCGCGCCCCGGGCTGGGCCGCCGGCGCGGACATCGAATACGCGATCAACGATCGCGGCGAGATGCTCAAGGCCGAGACCACCACCTCGCTGTCGCCGGTCATCGCGGTGGTGTTCGCGCAGACCGGGCTGCGGGTCGGCGCGACGCTCGAAGGCACCAAGTACAGCCGGATCATTCCCTGATCCGGCCACGCGCCGCGATCTCGGGCGCGGCGCGAGCCAGCCGATCGCGGTCTCGGTCGAACTCGAGCGCGGCGCGACCGCGCTCGAGCGCTTCATGCGCCATCTCGCGCGCAGCCGCGGCGATGCCGGTGTCGGGATGGTCCTGCAGCGCGGTCAGGGTCTTGAGCATCGAGATCAGCACCTCGACCTGCGTGGCGCCGTCGCGCGCCATCGCCCCGAAGCCATCCTGCATCAGATCGAGCGGATCGAGCGGCACGACCCAGAGCCGGTCATGGATCGGCGTATCGCGGCCATGCGCCATCTCGTCGCGAAACCCGCCGATGACACGGCCGATCCGGCCGATGACGTCGATCGCCGTCCCCGGATCGTTGATACCGGGCGACAGCGCCTTGCTGCCGACCTCGGACAGCATGATCAGGGCAAAGCGCGGATCCTGCTCGACGGTGCGCAGCTCGCCCATGTGGACCGCGCCCCGCACGGCCTCTTCGAGCGCCTCGCCGCCACCCTCGATGTGGGCGATGACCTCGCCGCGATGCACGAAGCGCCCGATCGGCGCGTCGAGATAGACCCGCCCGTCATGTTCCTCGGCCGCGACCTGTAGGCTGTCCTCGTAGATTGCCTGGATATAGGCGGTCCGCTTGGCTCGGATCGGACGTGCGGTGCCGGGAATGTCTCCCGGTTTAAGCGCGTGTCCACCGAGGCAGGGCCGTTCCATCCGTGCCTCGAAGGCACGAACCGCCTCGCGCTCGATCCGTACGGTCGTGTCGACGAGGCTGCCCAGCGCCTGCAGGTGGAGGATCCAGCGCAATATGACGACGACGATCAGCACCAGAACCGCCAGCGTCGCGAGATAGAGCGTCACGATCTCCTTCTCGCCGTAATAGGGGGTGGAGAGCAGGATGATCGCGGCCAGCGAATAGATATAGGCGCCGATGAAGGTGGCGAGCACGGTCTGCGTGGTGGTGTCAGCCAGCAGCATCCGATGCGCCCGCGGCGTCCAGCGCGACGAGGCCGATTGATGGACGCTGACCATCACCGACAGCGAGAAGGTGGTGACCGCAAGCATCGAGGTCGAGATGATGTCGAGCAACCGGTTCAGCGCATCGGCCCCGATCGCCTCTGAGAGTCCGTCGGGGATCATCGGGCCGAACAGCTTGGCCGCACCCAGCGCCACGAAGGCCATGCCGGAAATCAGCGCCACGCGCACCCACAGGCGGCGGGACAGGCGGTGGATCTTGCGCAGGGTGGTGGCGAACATCGGCTCTCCGGCTTGTGGAACGGCGCGGCCGATCCGATGACGGCGCGATCCGCGCCTTGCCACACCAACGTCCTGCCGGAACGAGAAGTTTCGGAGTTGCCCTGCCGATCCGCGAGGCATCCGCGACAAAAAAACGGGCGAAGAGGTGAAACCTCCCCGCCCGGCACCAAGCAAAACCGGTTAACCCCCCAGGTACTCGTAAAAGTAGCCGATCAGACCACCATCAGCCGCGCCTCGTGCCGCTTGAGCGCCTTGCGGGCCGCGCGGTAGTTGTCGATGCCGGCGCGCTGGCGCAGCTCGGGGAACAGCTCGAAGATCTCGTCCCGCTGCTCGGCACCGATCCCCTTGAGCGTGTGATCGCCGGGCTGGAAGCTTTCGGTCCAAGCGCCGTTCGACAGCACGACCTCGTGGCGGTCGAACATGAAGTGGATGTAGCTGGTGCGCGACACGTCGATCGAATGGATGCCCTTCGAGCCAACCAGGTGCTTGGCCGCGGCCAGAACCTCGCTGTCCTCGAAGTAGAGCTGCGCCCGGTCGCCGGTCAGCAGCACCCGGTGGTTCGGCGAGACCATCATGTCGCGTTCGGGCAGGCCGTTGCCCAGCGCGCCCGCGCGGATCATCACCGGCTTGAGGTGCGGGCTGGTCAGGAACTGCGCCGGTCCGACCTGCTTGTGACCGACCCAGCGGATCTCCTGAATGCCGTTGTCGCGGGTGATGATGCGGTCGCCCTCGCGCAGCTCCTCGACGAGACGCTCGCCGCGCGGGGTCGCGATCACGGTGCCGGGCGTGAAGCAGGGCACGACGTTCTCGATCTCCTCGAAGCGGAGCGTGGACCCGTCCTTGAAGTAGACGATGCCGTCCTCGCGGTCGTCCGAGGTGTATTCGATGCGGTCGACATCGGTGCCCGACAGGTCGAGCGTGTCGTAGTCGTCACCGCCCTCGCCGCCGATCACCCGGTCGCCACCATTGCCGCCGACGAAGTAGTCGCGATCGTCATCGCCGAACAGCAGATCGTTCCCCTGCCCGCCGATGATCCGGTCGTCGCCCGCCCCGCCGAAGATGGTGTCATCGTCGATGCCGCCGTCGAGATAGTCGTCACCATCGCCGCCGAAGATGGTGTCGTCGTCGTCCTGGCCGAGGATCGTGTCGTTGCCCTTGCCGCCGAACAGCTCGTCGCGGCCGTTGTCGGTGACGCGGTCACCCCGATCGTCGCGAATGTTGAGGCTGTCGGGGAAGCGCGGATCGAGGCCGCCGCGGATGACGTCGTCGCCGTCACCGCCAAAGACGGTGTCGTTGCCTTCGCTGCCGGTAAGCGTGTCGTCGCCCTCCTCACCGAGGATCAGGTCGTCGTCGATGCCGCCATCGATCCGGTCGTTGCCGGTGCCGCCGAAAATCGTGTCGCGGTCGTCACCGGTGTGGATGATGTCGTCCCCGGCACCGCCATAGACGGTGTCGCGGTCGTCATAGGGATCGGCATCGCGGCCGAGCCCCGGATAGGGATTGTCGAAGCGGTCGAGATCGGCCTCGCGGTCGCCATCGCTCGAGTCGATGCGATCATTGCCGTCGCCGCCATGGATCACGTCGTTGCCGGTGCCACCCAGGATCACGTCGTTCTCGGCACCACCGTCGATCTTGTCGTCGCCTTCGCCGCCGAACAGCTTGTCGCCGTTGCGGCTGCCGATCAGCTCGTCGTCGCCAGCGCCGCCATAGAGCTCGTCGCCGCCGGTGCCGCCATCGAGACGGTCGTTGCCGGCGCCGCCATAAAGCGTGTCGCGGCCGCCATCGCCGTAGAGGTCGTCGTCGCCGTCCTCTCCGTAGATCGTGTCGTTGCCCGCGCCGCCATAGACGAGGTCGTCGCCCTTGCCGGCCTTCACGGTGTCGTCGCCGCCATAGGCCTCGATCCGGTCGTCATCGGGCGCGTCGTCGCCCAGAATGGCGTCGCCATTGTCGACCCGGTCGCCTTCGGGATCACCGTCATAGGCGAGATCGATGAGATCGTCGCCCATCGTGCCCTCGACGATGCCGTCCGGCCCGGTCGGGCACTGCACCCGCAGCGCCACCGTGGCGTCGTCGAAACCACCGCGATCGTCGGTCACCTTGTAGGAGATGGTCACGTCGCCGGTGAAGCCCGGCTCGGGCGTGTAGCGCAGGGAGCCGTCTTCGTCGACATAGACCTCGCCATGGTCGGCCCAGACCTCGCTCACCCGCAGGCTGTCGCCGTCGGGGTCGCTGTCATTGGCCAGCACATCGATGTTGATGGCCATGTCGCGCTCGGTCGAGGCGCTGTCGTCCCGGGCCACCGGGGCGCGGTTGTCGCCTTGGTTGTCCTTCAGGAACTTCTCGATGTTGTAGAAATAGAGCTTCTCGCCGGTCGGCTTCATGTCCTCGTCGAGGAACTGGATCCAGCCGTTCGAACCGTTGCCGTCGCCATCGGGCTCGATGTCCTTGGCGTAGAGGTTGCCCATGCCGCGCAGGTCCAACGTGTCGACATCGCCGAGGCTGCCGTCGCCGCCGCCATAGACCACGCCGCCGCGACCCGGCTTGAAGGTGTCGGCACCGTCGCCGCCATAGAGGGTGTCATAGGCATCGCCGGTCAGGTGGTCGTTGCCATCGCCGCCATGGACCTCGTCGCAGCCTTCGCCGCCATCCATCCAGTCGTCGCC
>Ga0208794_1000554_pt1 | contig 23106 bp, 41 predicted proteins | sample 32_taG_FD_184106 | JGI IMG/M metagenome (GOLD analysis project Ga0208794, IMG submission 184106) | Marine viral communities from the Gulf of Mexico - 32_GoM_OMZ_CsCl metaG (SPAdes) (version 2) | ecosystem: Environmental > Aquatic > Marine > Oceanic | place: Atlantic Ocean: Gulf of Mexico... | reverse complement strand
TCTGGCGTGAGAACTATATGTATGAATGCGATCGTTTAGCTCAGATGCTTTACGTTCCTAACTACCGCGACCCTGTTGCTTCTAGATACCGGTTCGAACGATCAGGCGGTGAGTTTATCCAGGCTATTCCTGGTCCTCCTGATGTATCTCGTGCTGACAGAATATTTTTTAGAGATAATTGGCGCTAAACTAACTTTAGAAAAAGCGCTTAGTTAGCTGTGTCAAGAGCCGCCCGTAACGCTGATTTAGTCCGCCAGGCGAGCGCCATGCTTGGCAAAGTTCTCGGAGGGGAAGAGACAGATATCGGACGTGCGCTCCTGCGTGGAGGCGGCATCTCGCCTGAAATGTCCTCGGCGATCAAAGCTCGACTCAACGCAGCTAAGAAGACTCCTCTTGGTGATGCAGTTGAGGAAGCAGGCGGGATCACGATGGGACAACGGTCAGTCCCGTCAATGGCTGATCTTGGTGCAGCGCCTAAACCTGAGTTCCCTGTTCCTGCAGGTTCTCCCGTAGTGCGGCGCCTTCAGCAACTTCGTCAAGAAATCGGAGCACCTCAAGGTCCTCGCGAATCGACTGCAGCTGACTATATCTTCCAGCCCGCTATTCGCGGTATGCAGTATCCGGCTGGTTCAGTAGCCGAAGGTTCGATGTTCTCAGCGCGTGGCAAATACACACCACCAGGTACCAAAATTGGTGGTCGTCAAATGGGCGGTGATTATCCATATTCTCCGATGCCTCAGGCAGATCCCCCGACCACGGTGCGTATGCCTGAAGGTCAGATGGAGATTGACCTTCGTAGTAATGAGCAAATGCTGGGAGATACAGCTCCCATGACTTCTCCTCCTATTCCTAACGCACAGGGAAACTTAGTTCGTACTGCTGACGGACGTATTGTTCGCTCTCCTGGCGGTGAAGTTGCTCCCTACCAAGCTCCACAAACTCGTCAGTCTCCCCAGATGGAGATGCCTGAAGATCCCATGCGTCCTCAAGGTGTGAGGATGGTGGATCTTAATACTGAGTTCACGATGGATCCGGTTCAGCGCCGTAACGCAGGTTTGCTGGGTGCTGGTTCTCTATTGATTGGCACTGGCGCAATGCTTCGCCGTCCTGAGGCAAACAATCCTTCTCCTGAACCTCTGGTTCCTCCCCAGGTCGCTCCTATGGGTAACACGCCTGAGAGTCCTGTTGGTCAAACCCCCGGAGAACTTCCTTCTACTGGTCTTCAGGGTGAAGTGGAAACACTGATTCCTCCTAACTTGACCCCCGTGGAGTCACGAGCCATTGAAGAGCAAACTTCCGCAGCTCTTTCTCAGCTTCAGCAAAGCGATCCTGCTTCTTCTGCAGCTATTCGAGCCCTTGCTCCTCGTGATCCTTCTTCTTACAAGAATATCGGTGAGTATTACGCAGACCAACGTCGCTTTGTTGAAGCGATGGATACGGGTCGTATGCGTGACATCGTCACCAGCATCGGCGCTTCTCAAAAGAATGAAGCAGCTGCAAACAACATGGAGACGTGGGCTAAATCGAATCCCCTCCTTGCTTACCAACTGGCTACTAGGCAGGGCATGATCAACCCTTCCCAGAACCAGCAAACAGGACAGTCACTCACTACCTCTACTGTCGGTTCTTCACTGGGTGATAACAACGAAGCTAATGCAATCGGTCAAGCCAATGCAGCTGCTTCTCAGGTCAATACAGTTCAAGCAAACAGTGAACTTGAAGCTGCAAACCTCAGACAGCGCAACAACGAAATGATCGACGCAGCTCGTCCCATCGTTCGCCCTCGTCTCAGCTCTTACGAATCATTCCTCCAAAACTTTGGTAACCGCTGATGTTTGATTTTCCTGCCGCACCTGATCTAGCCAGCGCTTATCAGACCACTGAACAAGTGACCCCATCTTCTAATCGGGCTGAGTCAACTACTGATTACATCCGTGCTGCCACTGACATTATCGGCGGCGTGGATGATGTTGTGCGTGCCTTTAAGGGTATGCCCAGGAGGCAGCAGTTCAGCATGACCTTAAATGGTCAAAACCCTTTGATGCCCAATGCGTTCTCCGTGCCTGGTATTACTGAGGGCGATACTCCATATCTGTATAAACCTATCCCAGAGGCAGCCGAAGAGGACTCACAGGCAGTGCCTCTCGCAGCTGAGCCTTTTACTTCAGCTGTCGAGGCTGCTCCGGAGCCGGTCCTCGACGAGAATGATGATCCGGAAGTAGTTGTTTTTGATGAAGAGACTAATAAGCCTCTTCGTTTCCCTAAGAGTTTTCTCGAAAGCCACGATTATCGGATTATTACGGAAGGCGGATCAGTGAAGGGTTATATAAGACCAGACGGAAGCAGAGTCATGTACGCAAATTGAACTACACTGTTAGTACCAAGGAATAGCGTCGAGATCCCATGGCATCTACGTCCACAAACAAGCAACCCATGATGGTGGACCGTCCCTTTTTAAGGGGCGCTACTCTTACCAGCGCGACGCCTATTGTCGACCCTGTTAATCCTGTCTTTCAGAACTTGGTGCAGCTCGTCCGTGTGGGCGACATCCCTTCCGAAGATGGCGCAATCGTTGAAGATATTTTTATTAGTTCGAAAGAAGCTTATCCCGATGACAGTGGGATGCGTGCTGCTTCGTTTGGCATCTACGCTTACATGCCTAACCAGTCAGCTCCTTCGACTCAGATCCCTCTCCAGATCAGTACGTTCACAGTTGGTTTGTCTGGAAGCACATTCGGTCTGATCAGACGAGTAGAACTTCCGAAGATTATCGCACCCACCCCACAGGTAGGTTTTGTTAACCAGACTCGTCCTATTGAACTTGGTGCATCTGAAGCCCTTTATCTAGAGAAAGGCTATATCCTCGCTGTGGGTCAGATCCCCGCTCCCGCTAATGTTTCTATCTCCGGTGGCATGAGTGCTTCGGGTATTGATATTTTTGCTCAAGGCGGTTTTTATTGATCCGTGTCAAAAAGAAAGAAGGGTTCTGACTTTTTCGGGTGGGACCCTTACTCAAACAAGAAGTCAGACTTCGGGTTTGGGGGTGTAAAAGGAGCTTCTTCAGCTAGAAGTCTTGCAAGGCCAATGCCTTGGCATCAAAAATTTAGACCTGATCAGCTTTTAAAAGACTTTAGTCTCCTCTTTGATTACAACTACGCCTCGATGTGGACGAGGTGGAGAAGAGGATACGAGCTTTATATGTATGCGCAACAAGCGTACGTAGGTCTCAACTATTCATTTACTTACTCTGTTAGTGGACAGGCGGGGTCTGGTGGGGCATCCATTCCAGGGATCTGCTACATGTATCCCTCCACCAAACAAGACATGGCGATGCGGATGGTCGTCATCCGCCCAAGGGATAGTTTTAACTTTCTTGACTTTGGTTTTCAGATCGTCGAAGTATTTCCGTGGGACGTAGAGAATCAAGTTTATGGTGTCCGATTAAGTCAGACTTTTGGTGCTCCTATTGCACTCTTCTATGGAGAAGTTCTTTCTGACAGGTTCGACGACCAAGGTAACGCCAAGACCACGTTCGGTAACTACACCGTTGTTGGAGTGGGGACTAAAGCATTTGGTCCTAATCCTCCCAACTTCGCTCCTATACAAGACTCTATTTTTATATCTGTAACTACTTCCACTAGCTGGGACGTAATTGAGAATCAAAAGCTAAAAGCACCTGCTTCACTTCCTGTCGTTGGTCATTATTTTTCCACAGCTATGAGGACAGGGTGTAACTGCCCTGATTACCTTGGTCGGGATGACTTTAATTTATACAAGTATGCACAGCGCAGGAACTACCCGTTCACAAGTCCGCAGGATCTTAAACCTGGTACATACGACCCTGGTGCTTTCGCTGCTCAAGAAGACCGTCCTCTTGAAACAAGAGATAACCCCGGATACACAAGAGATTTTGGCTTCCTTTACTTAAAGGATCTGCTGGGTTTGCCTGAGTACAAAGACGGTAAAGGTGACGTTTACTCTGACCCCAACCTCTTCTTTTATCAGCCAAGGTTCTGTAAACACATATATGCATCGTGGTGGGATCTTCAGAATCGTTTTGCTCCTGATAATTTCCAAACTCCGTACTTGGCTCAACCTACAGATGAGCCTTTAGACGAACGCTACAGAGAGTACTTCTATATAAACCTACAAAAGCAGACAGACTTTTATAACCGAAACGAAAATCTTCAATGGTGGGAAACATATTCTCCTTCCAAAGACGATACACCTACGCACATGATGTATCCGGATATGTATCCGACCGTGGCGAAGGTTCTTAACTTCGGAACTCTCGCTTCAGGTAACTTCGGATCGGTCGTGGCTAGCGGATTCGATATGCAGTTAATCCAAGATTTCAATCCTATTTCGCCTATTAGACCTGATGTAGATATCGAAGACGGAGGAACGTATGCAAGTGGTGCGCCCACAAGTAGTGGGTCTGTTCGTATTCTCGATGGTGGCGAGTATATTAACGGTGCTCCCCTACCACCGTTCTTTAGACCTTTCCTAAACGGAGGTACGTATTAATGGCATCAACACCGGTAACTCTTTTAACCCGTCGTTCGGGTAACTCTGCAGATAGACCTTTCCCTACGACTATCCAAGCAGGGGAGATGGCTATTAACTTTGGTGCTGCCGAAAACGGCATGTACTTTAAAGATTCGGCGGGAAATATTCGCAAAGTTGCAGGTACTCACTACGGGGGAAGTGCTCCTAATAGTGCTGGTGTAGGTCAACCAGGTAACTCTGTTGGTGAGACTTGGGTAAATTCTGCTGCTCCTTATTACTTATCTGTCTGGGACGGAGCTAATTGGCAGAGAATCGGTGCAGCTTTTGCTGACGCTTCTACGACGTCAACCGTAACTATTGCGTCAGGGGCTCTGTCAGCCAACGGTGCGATCTTAGCTTCGGGTGCTCTCAACGCTCAAGGTGCAGTTCTTGCATCTGGTGTTGTTACTGCCACAGGTGTTCCGGTTGCAGGTATCTACACCGGAGCGTTTCCACCCGTGGGAGAACTAGGAACTCTTATTTATCGGAATGATGTGCCGAGCGGACTCTACATTTCCGTTAATGGTGGTTGGGCACTCACCTAAGAGTGCTTTTGAGTTTCCACGCGCCTGCGAACATATGTTTTACAACATCGGCTAAGGCATTAGAAATGTCAGGAGCGCCTACTTCTTCTGAAATGTCGTAGATATCCTTAGCGAGGTAGCCGCACTCCTCAAGGTTTTTTACGTAAGTAACCAAACTTTCGGTTGCTTCGTAAGTAGTAATGGTTTTGAACTTAGGGTAAGCGCCCAATAATCCTTTCTGACACATGGGCATCAGGTAATCCATAGACCTGACTGACTCCGCCAGAATGTCGAAGTCTTCTTGGTGTTGTTGATATTGCTTCTTTAGAAACTTGTGAACCGCCAAAAAGTAAGGCGCTTCGATGTTCAGGTGCAGGAGATGCGCCTGCATGTTTAAGTGAAACAAGAAAGAAGCCAGCTTGACAAGCTCCTTAATAAGCTCATCAGCGCTGGCTTCCTTTTCCTCCGGCGCTTCTGGCTCGACAACAGAAGCTGCTTGTTGAGCTAACTGAGCCTGTTGCTGTTGGTAAAGCTCTTCAAGCGTGGAGTTAGGCATTTACTGTCGACGATCACATCGCCACTTTAGCCTCTTCCTCTTCCTGTTGGTTCAGGTGTTCCTGAAGCGCATCGATGTTGATGCGAAACAGTGATTTCACTCCATTGGGCTGAAGGTTTACGTAACAGGCTTTAGGCCAACCACCAGGTTGTCGGCTTTCGGTCAGAGAAATCCGCTTACGAACGAACCCCGTGGAGCAGTTCAGTAATTCAGCAGTCTGGGCGATTGTGAGCAGCTTCTGAGATTCCATACCAAAGGTGTTGTTGAGTAACCGCAACGACAAAAGGTTAGCACCGTCTCTTAGAAAGTCAGCCTGCATAATCCGTTAAACATCTGAACGAGGTAAGTCTTTAGAATTAGTGCAGACTTCAAGGCGTCATGGCAAGGATTCGTATCGCTGGCGAGACTTTTTCCGGATACAACAAGCCGAAACGCGACGTCCAAGGCGGTAAGAAGTTTGCCGTGGCAGCCAAAGAGGGAGACACCGTTCGCTTAGTCCGGTTTGGAGACGCAAATATGACAATCAAGAAAGACGATCCCGAGCGTCGTAAGAGTTTCCACGCGAGACACAAATGCGACGAAAAGAAAGACAAGCTGTCGGCTGGTTATTGGTCCTGTAAAGCATGGTGAGTACGGTTTAGCAGCGTTTGTCAGTAAAAACTAACCTAGACTGGTGCATATGCGGACGCGTCATGGATGACACTGGTCACGTCAGTGTGAGCCTCACGCTTGAAGACGAATTCACCCTTACCCGAATTAAGAACTCTGCAAAAGAACTCAAGGGCAAAGACCGCGATCAATATCTGTGGGATCGCATTGTTAGGTTTGTTTGCAGGGAGCGAGCCTATAAGTTCGTCGCAGATGAACTCGGAGTCGTCATCGATCCTAATATTGGAGTATTCGACGATTACGAAGAAGATGAAGATTTCGGGTAACGCTCGTAGGTGGCTTAACGCGATATCTGCTGCTGAAGGAACAACTAAGAACGGGCAGGTTCACTACAACATTATGTTTGGTGGGGGTGAATTTAACGACCTCACTAAACACCCAGACACTGTCATAGACGGCGGTAGATATAAAAGTGCTGCTGCAGGTGCTTATCAGTTCATGCCTGGCACCTGGAATAGAGTCTCAGGTGCCTTGAAACTCAAGGACTTTGGCCCTTACTCACAGGATATGGCTGCCCTGCAGCTGATGCGTTGGCGCGGTGTGGATCCTGATCGAGACCCTATAACACCTGAAAACGTTAATAAACTCGCTCCTGAATGGGCTTCTTTACCGACGCTCTCAGGCAAAAGTTATTACGGACAACCAGTTAAGTCTTTTCAGTTCGTATCCAAAGCTGGTGGAAACCCTTACTCAACTCCGCAAGAACCAGCACCTTCGCGTCCTCCTGAGCCGGTGCAGGTAGCGGAAGCTTCTGTTGAGAAGTCGAAAACTATGCAGGGTTTATCTGAAGAAGAGTTAGCTCTAGCAAAGATGTCGGCAAAGCTTATTGAAAAACAAAATCAATTCGGATCTGGTTTTAAAGGTCAGATCAACTCTCCTGACTTCCCAGAACCTCAAGTTAATCAAGAAGCAGCTTTAGCTCAGCGAGTTGTTGACTTTATTAAATCAAGATCTAACCAGCAACAGACGAACCCTTATGGCATGGTTGATCAGGATCCTCTTTCCAATTTTGATTCTCTTATTGCTCGGTCACGTAAAGCAGGGAGTAGCTTTAAGGCAGGTCAGTCTGTTATCTGACTGTATAATTGAGTATATCTAGGTGTAAGTAACATGGGCGGTTACGACGTCGGCAACTTGGGGTTCGGTACCGACCTGGGGTCTAACTACAGCAATATGAGTCAGTACGTATCTGACTCTGGTTTTTCTGACATGGGCGGTGGAGGCGGTAAGCCCAGCGGCGGTAGTTGGTATGAAAAGCTTCCTCAACTTCTGGGTGCAGGCGGTAATCTCGTTCGTTCCTTTACAGGTGGCGGCGATGCTCGAAGTGGTGGCAGCACGATGGGTTATCAAGGAATGGGGCTTGAGCCATTCGATCCCGCACCCGTCGAAGAAGCGACTGAAAAAGTAAATACCGAATACGAAAAGATGCTTTCTCAGATCGGAGGTATCTTCAACGATATCGCTTATCTGACTGGAACTAATCTCCCCACCGCTGTTCAAGGTTTTCGGGAGAGATACCAGGACTACATGGAACCCGCTGCGCAGCGTGGTTACAACATGCTGTTTAACTACGAGCCTAATAATGTGGGTCAAACTCCTATTAGTGATTATGGCGACACAGCAGTGAATAAAATTTTTGGCACAGCTTCTGATTTCAGTGCCTTAAACCGTCCTGGGTATATGTCTCAAGCCCTGAACCCCAGCATCGTTGGCATCGATCCTAAAACTTATCAACCTCAGTTCGATAAGTACAAGCAAGATGCTAAGTCTGGAGATATGTTTGATTACCAAAGTGCTGCGACCAAAGCGCTAATGACAGCGCCAGATGCTCCCGAACGTGAAGAAGTGGGAGATATCGGTCCTATTCCTTACTCACCTAAGAAGTATGGACGTAAGCAAATGGGTAAGTTCTACGCCAACTCTGGCGATGTAGACAAGTTAATGTCCTTCGGCAGTTATTTCGATGCTTAGAAGATCAGCGGTAGAAAGACGTCTCGATCGGAACGTCGGTCGAAGGGAAACCCATATAGATAAAAGTCCCGCGTTTCGTCTTGCGGGAAAACTTTTTTCAGAGTCTGCTGCCAGAAGTGATTTCCGAAACGAGATGCGTCAAGCGATGCAGCGTTCTCGCCCCGTGGGTCTAGGCTTCGGCGCTTACGACGTGTATGGGCCTGACGAGTCTTGGAGTTCTCCCGATAGTCTCAGAGATATACACGGCCCAGATCACTATATTGTTGGTGAAAGTCATGGGTTCGGTTTTGATAGTCCTGAATAGGCGGTAAGTAAAAGATAAAACCGAACACTTTTGAGTGTTTGATGGGTTTTAGTTTTTCATCGTCTTTCAGTAGTTTCGGGTGTTTCTTCAGAATACACATCGGAAGATCTATACCCACTTGCTGCGTGGTTAACAAAGCGACTTGAGTCGAAGTTATAAATATTAGTCCTTCGTCAAATTCTCTTTTTATCCACTTGTTATACGCTACCTCTAGCCAGACACGTTGGTTTGACTTTTTGAAGTAAGTCTCTTTGGTAAAGAGCTTTGTGCTTTTCGGCTGGTCTGACTTAAGAGCTATATCGCGGGGAGGGTATAGATAAATGTTTTTAGATTTCCAGTCCTGGTTTAGACCGTTGTCTTTCCAGTTAAAGTATCTCGTTGCTTGAACTACGTTGTTCGCGTACTTGCTACTTGCTGGGTCTAAACCAATCTCTCCTCCGAATAAGGAAGTAGCTGCTGCAATTAACTCTGGTGGCGATACAAAGTCTTTACTCGCCAGCATTTTCGTAAAACTGAAGGCGCATCTGACTATGTGTAGTTACGTGCTCTGAACCTTCCCAAGCCACTGTCATATAGAAGTAATTAGAACCGTGCCTCGTGGGCTTAGTGACGACGTCAGTAACTACACCGACTTTACGATCGGTGAACTTTTTGATCTGCTTCGCTGAGTTATGCGAAAGACAAATCTGCCCAGGTCGAGGCTTCTCAGTTACTCGATCGCCAACTTTGAACTTGGGCTTGGCTTGACCTTTTCGAGAGTTTGGGTGAGTCACAGGATGAGTCCGTTGGATGCTTCGTCGATACGCTTATTAGCTTCTTCCGCGTCGATCACATGAATATGCATACTGTCTTCTTCAAGTAAAGCGACAATAGCCATTCCTTGTTTATCTTCTTTTTCGATAACGTTAAGTACCTTTGTAAACATGCCGGATATAACCTCATCCATGGCTTCTTGAGCGATAGAAAGATCACTTTCAAGATCTTTCTTCGTCATATACTTACTTTTTTTAGGTTCTTCCGGGTTGAATACGAGACAACCAGGACCACGGGCAGTTCTGTTCTCACCGTAGATGTTGATCATGTCTGCCAAGATAGTCCGGATTATGCCTGCCGAAAGCATCCTTTCTGTCTCGTTGCCTTTAAACAGAGCTGCGATCTTCTGAGCGTTCTCGCTGAATTTAGTCATATTTAAAGTTCTCCCAGGCAGACTGGAGGATTTCATGAACATCATACAGAAACTTAGCAGGATTATTGTCGTTGGGATCTAGCTTTGTGTAGTGTTTTCCTTCTACCAAGCCAGACTTGCCGTTAGAGGCGACGCCTTGGTAGATCAATTTATCTACAGCTACTGAAGGTACCCCTAGCCTCTGAGCCACAATTTTCTTAGAGACAAACGCCGTGGTTCTACGCTGAGATTTATCAGAAGCTAAAAGCTGTAGAGAGATATCTATGTTTGCCAACGCAATAGAAACCTCTTTTAGAGTCTTTGTGAGCTGAGGGGTGTCCATGTCAGTTTGAAATCGCTAGAAGCATAACAGCGTTAGCTGGAAAAGCAAGCAGTAGAGGGCTCCCCTCGACCACCTGACGTCAGGCAATCAGAGCGACTTGCGTGGGGGCCGAAACCAGAAAAAAGCTACCCCAACCCTCTTGGTTCTTACGCTGGTTCTTTCGTAAAAACCAGCGTCAGTCTATAAGTTCTTGGGCTTGTTGGACAAAATCACCAGGTTCGTCGATTAGAAGTTTGACGAGTGTTGAAAACTTATCTTCTTTCTCTGTAGCCGATTCGTTTAGCTTTAACCAGTACCTGTACGCATTGAGTAAGTAGTACTGATTTTGTTTAGCTCGGAGAGCGCTCACTCTCCACTTCTCAAACTCCCAATCGTTTGCATATTTACCGCTGCCGATAGTCATCTCGGCTTTCTTGATATCTATTTGAATATCGATATCGATAATCGTCAGTTCTATAGAAGAAATCTTGGCTTCACACTCGGATCGAGAAGAAGGAGGCTTGTTGCACTCGTATATATAAGGAGGGAGATTCTCGATGACGTATTTTGAATCCCAAGAATAGTTGTTCTCAGCTTTCGTTGAAGAAGCGTTTGAGAATATCGTCGATGAAGATGTTGAAGTCACCGTTAGTGCAGTAGAGGGTGTGAAATTCGAAGGATGTAGCGATAACCAAATCAAGCTTCATGAGTTTACGAAGCTGTGACCGCGTGGTGTTTTCGCACTGACCAAGCGACTGAGAGAGCGTCAGGACGTCAGTGGGTTGAAGGGACTGTAGCTCATAAATTAAGTAGCGAAGCTTCTCGACGCTTTTAGATCTTTTCTTATTTTTTGAATCGATCTCGCAGACAGCTCTATAGAGTGCCTCTCTTGCAGTAGCTGTAGCGCTGTATCTGTCGGAGTGTTTAAGACCAGGAGCTGGAGGAGAAAATCCTTTGCTTGAGGAGTCAGTTTGTTTGCGGGCGCTTTGACTAGACATAAATGGTAGGGGTTGATACAGAGCTTATTTGAGCACCTGGAGCTTATGCAGTGCCCAGAAGGCACAGATTTCTTCCAAAAGTGCTCGTAAACACGTCGCCTGAGGCGAGGGTTGGGTTTGGTGAAGTCGTCTCTGAGGACGCACTCACCAGAGGAGAGCGTGTTTCGGCTGCGGTTCAGCCAAGCGTCGAGTCGCTGCCATTTGGTTCTCGCTGCTTTGAACTCGTTTCGGCAGATCTCGCAAGCCGCAAGGTCTTGAGGGAGTTCAACCCGTGGGTAATCCTCCTTTCGCATAAGGAAGGGAGCAGAGCGCCCACAGCGGCATCTCCATAGAACAGCTGAGCTGAATGAGGAGACATCCCAGTGACCAACAGTGACTGTCTCTAAAGACTGTCCTGTCGGTTCGCAGGGAGCAGGAGGGTCGAGAAGGTGAAAATTCTCCATCGCCCGTACCGAGCGTGGGGTCAAGTGAATGTCGATGTGCATGGAAGAAGTATAGCAGGAACGCTCTCAAGCGCACAGAACAGCACAGAGCGCACAGAAGGGTAGGTATCCTCAAAACATCTAGTTAAAACTTCTTCTGATAAAGAGGAGTTTTTACCTTCAAGCTTCGCCGCCTAGCGGAACTTTATCTCAGAGCGCTTGGCGAAATTTGTGACAAAATCCCGAGCTTTCCCTAATAATATTATTTAATACGTATATAAATAACAGTATTGAGCGAAATTTAAGGGTAAAACTGGTCCGCTTACAGAAACTTTTTGCGATCGATTTTTCTTGAAACGACCGTGGATATGCGGTGTATTGCAGAATGGTTTAATATTCAGGAAATGCTTCTAGACTCATGAATGGTCAAACTGTTCAACTAGAACAAGGAACCTCTTGGCAGCGACTGAAGGAACGATCAGCGAGATTAGGCATACCCGCTTGGAAGCTTGCAGAAGAACAAGCATTTCACAGCGATGACATTAAAAAAAGGTCTGAGAAGAGTTAAACTTCTAGAAGGAGGTTATTTATCGATATGCATCCGCCTGACGAGCAGAATATACCTCCCTGCCCGCTACATGGTGCTCCCCCCAGAGCGCTTCACCCGCACAACTTTTACGGCATAGTCACCGTAATTGAAGAACTTATTACAACGGTATCCGGCGTGGGAACAACTTCCTTTTCTCGCTGTCCCTACGGCTATCCGTCAAATTTTGAAGGTATCGTCAGGGCTCTCGAAGATTTAAACCTTACCGTTAGCGGTATTCAAGGAGGAGGAGGCGGAGGCGGTAGTGCTTCCGGAATCGTCGCTGGTAGTGGCATTTACGTTACCATTAGCGGTACTTCGTTCATTATCAACTCTGCCGCGCTTCCTGTTTATCCAGGTTCTGGTATCACTCCAGAGGCGTCTGGTACTGGAGTAACTGCAGGTACCGTTTTCCACGTAATTACCTCTGGTCAGGGCGGTATCGAAACAGGGTACGACGGAACCATCAATGTCATCTCCGGAGGACCGAACGGCGGCGGTGGTGGTGCCGAGGTTATCGTTGGCCCTTCACCTGGTTCTGACTACCAGACCGGAACTCTCTGGTTCGATACGAACGAGGGTCGCCTGTTCGTCTACGCGTCTGGCGCGGATGTTGCGCAGCCCGACTTCTACCAGACCAACGCTGAGGCGTTGGCGATCATGTCTGAAGTACCTCCGTCAGGTGCTGGCTTGAATGCACCGCCTAGAGATGGATCGATCTGGTTCAACTCTTTGATGGGCTCCTTGTTCATCTACGACGGAGTCAGTTCTGGTTGGTACGAAACTGCTCCTACGCTTACTCCTGCATACGCACCATCTCAGCCTCTTGGTGTTGTTCCTGGTGCTAACTACATCGATAGTACGGAAAGCAACTTCTCGTATTGGGATGGCGCTAATTGGGTTACAGTTTCTGGAGCTACAAGCTAAGCACGGTTTGTCCAAACTCGCTAGAGACCCGAAGGACTGCCCTTCACAAGAGCGTCTTAAGGAACTTTTCGAGTACAAAGACGGTGATCTGATTTGGCAAACAGATAAAGGCCCGTGCAAGAAAGGCAACGTGGCAGGTTTCGTAGAAGGAAACGACTATTGTTATATCACGGTTGATCTCTGTAAATATAAGCGCAGTAGGTTAGTCTGGGCTTACCATAACGGTTGGCCTAAAGACAGAACTATTGTTGTAGATCATATTAATAGAAACAAATCAGATGATCGTATAGAAAATCTTAGGTTGGCGTCTGTTTCTTTGAACGCACTTAACACAGGAGCTAAAGGTTACACCTATGAACCTGGTAGAAAAAAATATAAAGTTATGCTTATGGTGAGCGGGAAGCGTGAGTATTTAGGTCGTTACGACACCGAAGAAGAGGCAAAAGCGGCTTATGATGCCGCCAAGCTCAAATACCACACATCATGGCTAAGTCAAAAGACGGTAATTTCGTAGAAGCCAAGCCCAAGCGCACGCGTCAAGGCAACGGCACTCATTCGAAGGCCAGTCACGGCAGGAAGAAATATAGGGGGCAGGGTAAACGTTGATGTGAACTGATAAAATTAAACAAGTAATAGGGAGATTATGCTTTTAAGCTTTGTCGCTAATGAAGCGATCTCCCGAGGATCCACTGTTGCTGTTCTAGATACACCTCTAGGGCAGATAACAAACATCAACCCTGAGTTCTTCTCGGACTCCAGGGGTGTGGGGATCGCTATCGACACCGTTCCTTCCGGCGGTCTGTGTCGGGTAGTTTCTCGTGGACCCGTTGGTGGTTTTTCTGGTCTGATCCCAGGCGCAGGTTACTTCGCACCGATTGTTCCTGGTGCACCAGTGCGATACGCAGAATTTGTTGATCAGTTCAACGCTATTCCAGCGTCTGGTGCTTACTTATGCGGCGTGGGTAAAGCCGCTACCCCCACAGATTTCCTCGTTAACTTAACTCCTCCTGTCTTTGTTGTAAAAGATTCCTTGAATTGAGTAGAATACTTTCCAGGAGGCTTTGTACATGACTACGCGTTCGATATTCAACCGGCGATACACCTCCTTCCAGAGTGACGGAACTCAAGTTTTCTTAGCTAACGGCCAGGGAAACGTAACCAGCGCAACGCCGATCGTTGAGATTGAAGCTGGTGCAGATATGATCGCTGGCACGCCTGTTTACGCCAGTGGTACCGTCGTCGTCCCTGCTATTGCTGCTAGTGGCGTCAATACCCAGCAGCTTTCTGTCGTTGGTTTTGTAACTTCACCTGTTACTGCTGGTTCTAACGCTGCAATTACTACTGATGGTGTTATCGACCTAACGGCGATCAACATTACTGCTGAATCTTCGCTTTCTGCAGGTCAATATTATTACTTGTCGAAGTATAGAGGCGAAGTAGTTAAGTTCGAGACAGCCTCTGGCACGATCACTGGTTCTGGTGTCGACTCTTACGCTGCTTCTGCTCCTCTAGGTCTGGCGATCAATACTACACAGCTTAGTATTGAGTTAAACGCTCCTATTCTTCTCTACGCCGGAGTCTAGATAATGTCCCAACGCAGACCTTTAGTTCTTGTTAGCGGCGTTCCGTCTCAGTTACCTCCGGGCGACACTCTTTTAGTCCCGACTGGTACTTATTCTTCGATTATCGCCGGTAGTGGCTTAATCGGCGGGGGCCAGATCTCCGATAACGTTCGTGTTGATATTGCTTTAGCTGCAGAGCCTTCAGGTTTAGTCATTACTGATGACTTAAAACTGTCGATGGACGGCGTTGCTCTGTCCACCGCTAATGCAGCTATTGCTTCGGGTAACGCAGCACTTGCTGATGTTCAAGCTGCTCAAGCTTCGGGTAACGCAGCACTGATTATTGCTGTCGAAGCTCAGGCTTCAGGTAATGCGGCACTGGCAGATTCCGCTGAAGCTCTTGCTTCTGGTAACGCCGGGATAGTACTCGCAACTGAAGCTCTTGCATCAGGTAATCTCGGTCTTCAGCTGAACGAACAAGCCCTTGCTTCGGGCGTGTTTGCGATCAGCGTGGCTGAAACCGCACTTGCCTCAGGTAATGCTGCTTTAGTTATTACTCCTGAAGCCTTAGCTTCTGGTAACGCCGCACTTGAGATCATTGCTAACTCGCCTTGTCTCAACCAGGGCGATGCTATTGGTCTGATTATCGCTCTTAGTTAAGTCATGGTACAGCGTCGTCCTCTAGTCCTCAGCGGTAACTTCGCTCAAGAGGCGGATAATACAGATGCTGTACCTATTCTCGGTCAGATTGCGTTTGTTTCTGGTTTCTTAGATCAGACATTCACTTTCACCGAGGATGCGACTCCGGATGTTTATCTTCCTCCTGAGCCTAGTGGCCTGCTTTTTGTTCTTGAAGGTGGAGATTACAAGCTAACTAATGATGGCATAGCTGAATCCCGAGCCGATGAGGCACTTCTTTCAGGTATCGCCGCTTTAGAAGGTGTTGCACCTGCTTCTGCTTCGGGGTTAGAAGCTCAGCGCATCGCCGTGGAAGCCTTAGCGTCAGGCAACCAGGCACTTTTAAATAACCAAAACGCTCGTATTGCCTCTCAGATAGCGGTTATTGCGAGTCAGCAAGCTATAGCGTCCGGTCAAGCTGCCATCGACGCTTCTGCTAACGCTTTTATCCAGACTGGATATGCTATTGCTTCCGGTGAGTACGCCCTTGGCTCTGGTCTTGCAGCTAATAATGATGCTGTCGGTGCTCTTTCCTCCGGCAACGCTGCGTTGACTATCTTGATAACTAATCCTTACGTCGACGAGAACGATTTACTTGGCCTAATTATGGCCCTCTCGTAATTACTCTTCCTCTATACGACCCCACTTATCTAGAGGACATTTTGATGCTCGTAGGCGTGCTTTTGCCTTCATAAAACAACCACATTCTTTGCAGCGAGCCGCAGCCTTTTGAAAACTATCGCACTCCTTACATATATTCATTCGATATTCGTAATCTTGCTTCTTAGCAACCAACGACATTACGAAGCACCGAGTTATGCGGCTGCAGTCTAGTTTTTTTCTGATCGACTGCATGATTGTTTGCTAGACTTTTTCTATAAGCTCCTCTGAGCCAGAAGGTAAATGGCAACTTTTTATAATTCAAGCGCACGCGAAGTAGGTGACGTTGACGAAGTCACTGTTGTAACGTCTACTTCCGATAGCACGATTGTTCTTAGTATTCTCGTAGCTAATGTAAACGGTTCTTCTAACTCAGACGTTACTTGTTCTCACGAAGATGGCTCTAGTACCCTTCAAAACTACGTAGGCTTTACTGTTACCGTTCCTTCTGACTCTTCTTTAGATCTTCTCTCAAATAAATACATTTTACCTAGTGGACATAGCTTGAGTTTCTTAAGCAGTGTCAGCGGTGCTCTTGACGTCGCGGTTAGCTACGTAGAGGTTTAAATGAGTGACTTCAGCAAGAGCTTATTCTCTTTAAACGGGGATGAGCCAGCTCTCCTTCCTACCCGTTTGCGTCTTCCGTCGGGGCTTACTCGATATTCGATCTCAATTACTCTCGAAGAATTAGCTTCTCTTGGTTACACAGGACCGTTTGTGTTGCCAGAGTTAGCACCCAACCAGACAGCCGTGTGGGATTCAGATGCACAGGCTTATGGCCCCCCTTTTGAAATTGAAGAACTGGCTGATCCCGAGGAAGAGTGTGAGGACTCAAGAGTAAGGCGAGAAATTGATTATCTTTTATCTCAGACACCTGATTTATCGAATCCTGATTTAACATCAGATGCTCGTAATGCTTATTATGTTTACTATGGAACTTTGGCTTCTTTGAAAGCAACTAAATCGTTGCTTACTTATGAAGACATGCCTGTTTTAGAACTTCCTCAAATTACCTCTCAGTCAGAACTAGACCAGGCTATTGATAATGCCATCAACACGAGCATCGAAGAATCGACCCCGGATTGGAAGTATATGTATGAAGTTTATGGGTTAGAAGGATGGCACGAGTTCCCTGAGATAGAAGCCAGGTTCGTTAAGCCAGATTTTTGGGTACCTTCTGGCACTATAATTTAATCTAGGAAGCACTTAGAAAAGCATGTCCAAGCACTACGGAGGATATTATTACACCCGCGATTCTGTGCTTGATAGTGCAGCAGCACCTGGATCTTGGGATAATAAAGAACAATACAGACAAAAAGTTCAAAATCTTTGGCCTCAGTCTGAAGCGGCTGGACCCCCACTCGCCGTGGGCTCCTATGCCATAGCTTTATCTAGCGGTGCTTGGCAAACAGAAAACGACGCGCTTGATACCTTCTTTTATTGTGATGGGTCGCCTGTAAGTCGTACCGTTTATTCTGAGCTGTTCAGCCAAATCGGTACAACCTTCGGAGAAGGAAACGGTTCTAGTACTTTTAACCTGCCTGATTTTACTGATCAAGAGAGATATTGGAAGACTGAAACTAACGCCACACTTCCTCCTGGTGTAGCGATATCGGGGCAAGCTGTGTTGCCTTATCATACCCATACTTTCCGGGCTATGATAAACGCTAACAGTCAGCAGACTTCTTGTCAGAGTCCTGGTGACAAGGTTAGAAACACAACCGGTCTTAACAACTCAAGTGTAGGTAATACAGGGTCTACCAATGGTAATCAAGGTAAGCACCTGGCGGCTGTTCCCGTTATTACACACACAGCTACTTCGTTAACACCTATCGGGTTTGCTATTCCTTATCTGGCAGCAGGTGCTGAGGTTGATGTAAATACACAATTACCTGAAGAGTTTTATATGGTTTGCAGCGGTCAGCTGTTAGAAGTTGCTGATTACCCAGAATTGTTCAAGCGTATTGGAACCTTGTATGGTGCATCGGGTACTGCCTTCCAGCTTCCTGACTATAGAGGTATTTTCCTCAAAGCAACTGATGGCATAGATACCCAACCAGTTGTTCCTGCTTCCCCTGGTTATTATGAAGACTCTTTCGCTCAACATAATCACCAAGCTAGATTTAGGAACCAATCCGCTTCTAACGATTGTCCTTCTGGTGGTGATGCCGGTAACGGTGGACTCTCTGGCCCAGCAACGAGTAATTCCAGCGTGGGTACGAACACAGAGAACCGCCCGCTAAATATAACTGTTGCTTGGATTTGCCGAGTACAATAATCAGAGGCGACTAAGTGTTATGACTGTCGGTACTATTCTGCTCTCCGCTAACTATAAAGGCACTTCCTACGAACAAGGTGGTGGTGCCTTCTTTCTCTGTAACGGACAGACCGTATTACGTAGTGAATATACAGATTTAAGTAATTTGTGGCCTGTTGGTACTTTTGGATCAACCGCAATCAACATCATCATCCCTGATCTAAGCGATGGTTACTATTTCAGAGGTTCTGATTTCGGACGTGGTGCAGACCCAGATCAAGCAAGTCGCACAGCTCTATCTGGATCTGGTCCCTTCGGTACAGCTATTGGTAGTGTGCAAACGGCCAATATGAGAATACATACCCACGCGAACGGCACACAGCCTGGAAGAAATAGATCTCAGACTGGTGGTGACCCGAACGGCAGTTACCCTTATCAAGGTCGAATAAACCAACCTACAGAAACAATGTCTAGAGGCAACTCTCAAATTGCTGAGGGTGCTGCACTCAACTCAGCTTTTGACGTTTTCCATATGAAGATGTATCCTTACCTACTAGCGAGGTTCTAGTACCGCTTGATGGATGATTTTATAGGTCGTTATCGTTTTGACGATATAGGGGCCTGTAAAAGAATCATTGAGTGGTTTGAGGCAAACGAGAAGGAACCTAAGCAAGGTATTATATTTAGGGCTAATGGAGAGCCCTACGTAAACTTAGAGGCAAATAACGGCCAGCATTATCACATGCCGTGCAATACGGCTTACCAAGAGAATCCTGACTTTGCTAAATTCTTAACTTTTTTATGGGACTCAGTACAGGCTTATATAAATAAGTACAAAGAGTTAAACAATATGTCTTTCAGTATGATGGAAGACCTTATGGTTGTTAGGTTTTCCCCGCCTGACGGAGGGTTTAAAGTCTTGCACGCGGAGAGAGTTGATTTACCATCTTCCTCCAGAATGCTGGTGTGGATGATGTATTTAACTGATCATGGTCCTGAAGTAGGAGGAACCCGTTTCAAGTACTACAACCACCAGGAACAGGCTGAAGCAGGAAAACTACTTATCTGGCCCACTGATTTTACTCATACTCACTGTTCTGTTCCCGATCCTCATAACGTTAAGTATATACTTACTGGTTGGTACAACTTTATAGAGTGATGATCGTGAAAGCTAAAGCTGATACTACTCTCGCTTCTTATATACGCCTTTTCGAAGGTTTACTGTCAGATTCTTTGTGTGATCGGATTATATCTGAGTACGACAATAATGTTGATTTACTTCCTTGTGAGATAAACGGTAGCGAAGATACAGGCTATATAACTGATGACACTATAAGAAACTCAGAAGGGATAAATATATCCCATAACGGTGTGATTTCTTTAAACCCTGAGACGCGTGGTGCTCTCGATACTGAATTATTTAACTGTGTTACCTTAGGTTTAGATAAGTACACAGACCTTTTTCCTTATTTGGCTGTTGGTGAGGACTCTGGTTACAATTTTTTGAAGTATAAACCAGGGTGTTTCTACAAAGAGCATGTAGATTCTTTTGCCAGAAAGACACTCGGTTACGACGAAAATGGGAGACCTATAGTTCGAGGTTGTCGTGATTTGAGTTGCGTCATACAACTCAACGATAACTTTGAAGGAGGTGGTTTAAGCTTTTTTGGCGACACATACAGAGTTCCAGTAGTAAAAGGATCTATTGTGTACTTTCCTTCTGGTTTTATGTATCCTCATCAGGCTCTACCAGTAACTAAAGGAGTTAGATTTTCAATGGTTTCGTGGTTTCATTAAGCAATTGTGTATAGCTACTTTGACTAAGTAGACTATAAGTGAGCCGTACCATTTTTATGGTCGACTGCGAGAACGATTTAGTTTTCAACCTTCAATGTCTTCAGAAAAGGTCTGCTAGAAAACGTTTTCGACGAAGTATCTTGGATGAGTGGCCCGAGTGTGCCTACTGCGGGCGGCCTCACCCAACAACTCTCGATCATGTGGTCCCCCGAGCACGAGGGGGTAGCCAAGATCGAAAGAATCTAATCGGCGCTTGTGGGGCTTGTAACCTCGAAAAGAGCGACATCGATTGGTTCGTTTGGTACCGAGGCCAGGTTTTCTGGACATCAGAAAGGGAGGACAAGATCTTAAGTTGGTTGAACCAACCGGATCTTGAGCCTCCCATTCCTGTATGTACTAATTGGATGGAACCCCGTGGGCTCCTTTTACCTACAGTTGCCTAGCTAAGGCTTGGTCTACTCTGAAAGAGGTGTAGTTTAGGTGATCGAAGTAGTGATCTTTGTAATCACCTTCTTGTTGTACGAAGTGAAGAAATACCTGACAGCAATAACTGCCTTCGAATCTATCTCTAGCGTGAATAATTTTAGGTCCTAGGTAAATTATCCCGTCGCCTGGTTTTAGGGATACATACTCTCTATTTTCTAAATTCTCAGAGTCGCAAAACCAGATATCCCAAACTTGATCACAGTCTAGGTTTAACGTTACAGATAATTCGCAAGCGGGCCTATCCGTGTGGGGGACTAAATCGTCTCCTTCTCTGTAAATACGTGCATATGTGTATGTAGGAAATAATTTAGTCTCTACTATTTTTTCTATATCGTTTAGTTTATCTAAACTAAGAGAGACAAAAGGCAGAAAGTTATAGTGACAATATGTATCAGGACACAACGAATCACCTCCGTCCTTAGGATTCTCTTTTTCAAATTCGCAGAAACTTTTAGCTAAGTTTTTAGCCTGCTCTACGGGTATGAGGTTCCGTACTATTAAGTACTTGTTGTCACTGAGTTTACTGTTCATTTTAGTAAAAGTTATAAGCTATTGAAATTCTCTCTACTTCGTGTGTTTGGTCACTTACGACTGAGTGAAGTATATGACCAGGGAAGAAGAAAGCTCTTCCTGCTTCTGGTATAAAGGATTTAAACGTATCGTCGTCCCCTGCGAGCGCGTTATTGTGATCTGGTCTGTATAAAAGTAGGTTTCCAGGGCCTTTAGGCACCTGTGGATAATAAACAGCCACCATTTTTGTATTTCCGTGACTGTGAGGTACGTTAAAAGAATTCTTATCACTTATATTTGCCCACCAAACAGAATTGTTGACAGAAAACTTATGTTTAATAACTTCAGGCAACACCTCGTTAATAACATCTCTGAGATGTTTTTCTAGTTTGCCGAGAGTTTCTTTTTCAGTTTCTCGAAAAGCTGCACTTTGCCAGCCTCCACAGTTACTGCGTGACCTACCTTTGGGATCTTCTTCTCTGAGTTCCTGGCATTCTTTAACCGCGCCCTCTATATACTCTGGAAGAGCGCAGGAGAAAATAAACTGAGGCCATAGCAAGTCGTACGCAGGGTCCGCAATAACTACAGCCATGCCTTGTGCTTAAGCGATCAAAGCTTAGTGCAGATCGCTCGGTTTAGACAAGTCTGTACTACTTTTTAGCCAGCTTACTGACGATACCTGCTAGCTTCTCGATTACCTTGTACGCCTTGCCGTAGATCTCATCATCTTTCGGCGTGGGAGTCAGGTTTACAATTGCTAGTGCGAGGAGGTGGATTGCTCCTGCGACACCAACAATCTCGGACCAGTTATTTAGAAGATAGTTCATACTAAGCTTACGGTTATACTTGTACTATAGCTTCTACGTTTTTATGCCCGCCATACTTGAAGACGCCGTTAAATCGATTATGAAGGAGAACCCTGATATGAAAAAGGGTTCTGCTTACGCTATTGCCACCAAATCTCTTCAGAAATCTGGAGATTTAAAAGAAGGTACTGTTACCGCTACCGAGAAAGGTAAGCGTCGCGGCGAAATGAGCAAGCGGACCAGGGCAAAGACTCGCGCTAAGAAGTACAAGATCGAGCGCGAGAAGGCTCGTAAAGGAGAAGCAAAATCACGCGATGGGCGTGACGAACGAAGTACCTCAGGGCGCCTGTGAACTTGGAAAAACAGCATCAAAAACTAATGAAAGTGAATGTCAAGGCGTGGGAGTGTACGTCTAGGGAAGAGGCGCAAAAAATTCTAAGGAAAGAAGCTAAAATTAGGAAAAAGCTGGAGTCTTAAATGCCTGGTGTACCCATGAATGACCCTGGTTCCTACTACCCTTCCGAAATGGAAGAGGACGTAGATCAAGAGACCAAGATGCTCGGCAAAGATCTCCTTTCTCGTAAGTTGATGGAGATGGAAGAAGAGGTCGACAATGGCTGAGACGGCCAAGAAGCGAGACCCTAAAAAATGGGCTCGTGCTAAGGCCAAAGCCCGTAAAAAAATGGGCGGTCACTCTGCAAGGGCTATGCAACTAGCCACCAAGTACTACAAAGATGCAGGTGGTACATACGAGGGCAAGAAATCTTCGAAAAATAAGCTTTCGAAGTGGTCCAAAGAGGACTGGGGCACTCGTGAAGAGTACGAAAAAAGTAAAAAGGATTAATGGCTGATCGAGCCCGCGAAAAAGGACGCACTGAGCGGTATCTACCGAGATCAGCGTGGGCTGCGATGTCTAAAGAAGAGCGTCGCGCTACGGATGAGAAGAAAAAGCGAGCTACACAAGGTAAGCCTGTTAACACCCATGTAGCTAACACGAAAGCAGCTAAACGAGCTAGCGCTAAGGCTCGTGCTTATCGGAAGTCCAAGGGGCGCTAAGTCGCATAGGACCACCTAGCAATTCTTGGGCCTCTGAGCCGTCAGAATTTTCTTCGGTAAAAATGAACTCAGAATCTTTTGCTTCCTGAGTATCCCAGTACGCATGTAGCTCTTCTATATCTTCGTCTAGTTCTTTGATTGTGATCTGAGTGCGAAACTCAGCCCAATCGTCTGAGCAGTTGTCCCGAACCTTCCTAACCCAGGGCTTGTGGGTAAACCCTGGGTTGAAGTGGTCTATAAACAGAATTAACTGATAAATAAAAGCGTTAAATCTGTTGTAAGGCATCAGTTGTCGGGGAACG
>Ga0208794_1000553_pt1 | contig 23141 bp, 30 predicted proteins | sample 32_taG_FD_184106 | JGI IMG/M metagenome (GOLD analysis project Ga0208794, IMG submission 184106) | Marine viral communities from the Gulf of Mexico - 32_GoM_OMZ_CsCl metaG (SPAdes) (version 2) | ecosystem: Environmental > Aquatic > Marine > Oceanic | place: Atlantic Ocean: Gulf of Mexico... | reverse complement strand
CCTTCTCCTCTCTCTCACGTTCTTCCCTTTGACGTTTCTCTTCCTGTGCCTTTTGACACTTTTTTGACTTCTGATGTCTTTCAAAATTGTCTTTTCTTACTATAGATGAACAATGTTCACACTGTATTTTCGCTGTGGTCATATTTACTTTTTTATTATAGTGATTTTATTATCTTTAAATATATTCGTCATTTCTCGTCATTTCTCGTCATTTCTCGTCATTTCTCGTCGTTTATCGTCGTTTCTCCAACCTTCTTATTTTTCCAGTTTAATTTTCAGTTTAAATTGTGATTATAGAAAATCCACCAATTCTATTTTTTTCTATTTTTTTCTATTTTTTGGTCTAAAATTCATTTTTAGAGGGAAAATTAAGGTGGGAAAAATTCACCAATTCTATTTTTTTCTATTTTTTTCTATTTTTTGGTCGTTATTTTTTCCTGAAATTTCCAATTTTCAGAGATCCAAAATTAGGCATTTTTAGAGATAGATTTTAGACTGAAAATCAAACTGGGAATTTCATAATTTACAGATGACAAAATGAGATTTATTAAGATATAGAATTCTCAACACACAAAATTTTGTGTGTAGTAATAATAATGATATTATTTTCTTTAATTTTCTTCTTTTATAGTTTCTAAATTTTGTTCATGTTGTATATCAAATACAAGTTTATGATTGAGTATATTGATTTGTATATTTTCCATAATATCATCTAAGAGATTCAGTAGTATAGAGAATACATTTTCATATATTTTCTTTTCAACAAAGTCTGGTAAATAAGATATATTCATATCTTCATTTTTCAATATTTTGTCTACATAGTTTTCTATAGCTTCCTTTGATATGGGTGTTTCAATTTTCATTCCCACTTTCTTCAATCTAGGTTTTTCTTTCTTTTTATCGTTTAAAACGTCTTTCAGATATTTCACCTGTTTTTTTAGTTCTTCATTTTCATTGACAATTTCAGCAATGATATCATTTTTACTGTCGCATATACCCATTGTTTATTAAATAATTTATTATTTAATAAACATCATATTTGTTATAAGCAGCAATGTTTATATTTTTTACCACTTAGACAAGGACATTTTGAGTTTCTACCTATTTTTTCTCTGTCTTTCCAGTTTTTAGTTTCTCTTTTAACTTTGCCTTGAGTGTTCATACCTAAAATATTTCTTATTTCATTTATCTGTGTCATGGTATCTTCTGAGTTCGTATTGGATAGTACATTTTCTAATTTCTTAATTCGGTCTGGTCCTAATTGTTCAGGGGATAGACCAAATTGTTTTAATAGTGGTAATACGGTTTCCATTGATTTATTTTATATCTTTTTATCTTTTATATCTTTTTTACTCTTTTATTCCCATTGTGGAGGTAAACTATTGTAACTAGGACATAAAGCTTTATAATAAACATTTTTAGTTCCGTTTGGGTTAGTGCAAAAGGTACCATTTTTGAATGTTCTCATTTGAACTGGTGTTGGGGGTATAATTTTTCTCATAGGCATATTTTGATGTTGATATGCAGTCATGTAATTAGAAGGATTCATTCTAGTCTTTTCTTCTATGGAAAGAAAAGAAGAAAAGAAAAAAATGATTTATTACAATACTTTACACATAGTAAGAATTAAACCATTATGACCGATATAATAAAAAAGGAAATTGAATCTATTTCATTTGGAGTGTATTCCGCTTCAGAAATAGAAAAGTTCAGCGTTTGTTCCTTGGATTCCATTAAAAAATCAGGTTATGGTTCTGTGTACGATCCACGTATGGGAAGTACAGAGTCGGAAATAATATGTGAAACCTGTAAAGAAAATGCGAATGTATGTCATGGTCATTTTGGTCATATTAAATTGTATGAACCTATATTACACCCTATGTATTATCGTAAGATTTTATCTTTTCTCCAATGTTTTTGTAAAAAATGTTATCGTTTATTGTTGACTGAAGAATATATAAAACTGAAGGAATGGGACTGGAATGACAAGATAAACAGATTCAAAAATATCATTGAAGTATGTAAGAAAATTGAAACGTGTTCTCGTCCAGAATGTATGTCGGAAAATCCAAAAATTAAATTCACTCCAGTTGATGAAACCTTTACGATGATTTTATCTGATGTAGCTGTATCCCTTTCACCTATAGAAATAATGAAGATATTTAATAACATTATAGATGATGATGTGAGACTTATTGGTTTAGACCCTGAACTTATTCACCCTAGAAACTTAATTATCACCTTGTTACCTGTTTTACCTCCGATAGATCGTCCTTATGTAAAGGCAGATGGAAATATTTGTGATGATGACCTTACAAATCAATATATCGATATCATTAAAGCAAATAATGCTCTTCATAAACTAATGTCCACCGATAATAAATGTGGAAATGTGGAAATGAAAAAACAAAAATACCTAAACACCATACGGTTTCGTATATCAACTACATTTAACAACTCTCATGGTAAAGCTAAACATACTGCAAATGGTAGAAGTATAAAAGGTATAAAGGAAAGATTAACTGGTAAAAGTGGTATTGTTCGCAGTGGTGTTCTGGCGAAACGATGTAATCATACCGCTAGAACTGTCATTGGTCCTGAACCCACTCTCGGTTTAAACCAACTTGCCGTTCCAGAATTTATAGCCGGTAAATTGGTCTATCCGGAAAGAGTTTCCGTACTTAATATAGAACGGTTACAGAAAATGGTCAATAGTGGTTTAGTAAAAGTGGTGGAAAAACCAAACGGTGTTCGTATCAATATCAAACGATACAGAAATGGAACTTATGTATTCTGTGGAGATAAAGTCCTCCACAGTGATGGCACTGAAACAACTGTCACGCAAAGCAAAGGTTTCATCATTAATAAGGGTGATAGAATTGTCAGGGACGGAAAGTTCATTGATAAAACAACACCTTCTAATAGACCTTATCCTATTGAAATTGGATGGATTGTAGAACGTCCTCTTCAAAATGGAGACTGGGTTCTCTTTAATAGGCAGCCGACCCTACATAGAGGTTCGATGATGGCGATGGAAGTGGTGGTTAAACCTTGTAAAACTTTTCGGTTTAACTTGGCCTCCACTGCTTCCTTCAACGCAGATTTTGACGGTGATGAAATGAATATACACGTTCCAATGTCGTTAGAGGCGACAGCGGAATTGAGGGAATTATGTAAACCAGAAGATAATATAATAACGGCACAAACGTCGTCGAATATCATAAAGATTGTTCAAGATGCCCTTCTTGGTGCGTATAAGATGACATTAAAGGATGAAACAGTGATAACAAGAGAGCAATTTTTTCAGTTGACGATGAAGTTGTCTTTGGAATTCAATGAAGTTATAGAGGGAATTGAAAGGGTGGAAAAGTTATTGAAACGATTGGGGAGGGAAAATCAGTTGTATAGTGGTAGAACTTTGATATCGTTATTTTTACCTGCTGATTTCATATATACTTGTAAAAATGATGCTTCCGTGGATGAACCAACGTTGGTAATTTATGAGGGAGTATTGTTGATGGGAGCTATAAATAAGAAAGTGGTAGGTTCATCTTCGTATTCACTGATAACGTTGTTAAACAAGGAATATGGGTCGGATATTGCTAGGAAGTTTATTGACAATATCCAATTTATTTCTGTTGCTTGGAATTCATTGAAGGCGTTTTCAGTGGGATTAGGAGATTGTTTAATCGTGTCCGAAGACCAAACACGAGAAGTTCAGAATGTGATAGACCGTTCATTTATAGAGGCAAATACAATGAATGAAACAATTCCACATAAGGGACGTAAAGAGGTGAAGATAAACATAGCACTTAACAAGGCGAAAGATGTTGGGTTGAAGATAGCAAAGAATGGTTTGAAGAAGGATAATAATTTCATTTCCACTGTGACAAGTGGTAGTAAAGGAGATTACTTTAATATTTGTCAGATAACAGGTTTGTTGGGACAACAGAATATAAAGGGAGAAAGGATTAGGAAAGAACTTAATAATGGAAAGAGGTCGATAGTACATTATCCTCTGGAAGAAAAATGTGTTACACCTTTGATGAATTATGAGTCTCAGGGGTTTATATCTTCATCTTTTATCAAAGGTCTGGAACCACGAGAATTTTATTTCCATGCAATGTCTGGAAGAGAGGGTATAACAAATACAGCTATGTTGACAGCAGTTTCAGGATACCTACAGAGAAAAATAGTAAAATTGACAGAGGATATTAAAGTTATGTATGATGGTACAGTGCGTGATGTTCAGGGTAATATTTATCAAATGTCGTATGGTGATAATGGTTTAGACCCTCTTAATATGGTAAAAAAGAATAATATGGATATGTCTTGTGATATCGAACGTATTTGTAATAAGTTAAATCTACAGTATGAAAAAAATATAATGGTTAAATAAATGAATTTTGCTTTGGAAATTATACTATTAAGTGTATTATTGATAATAATACTAACCATATATTTAAATTTTAAACGAATTAAAGACGCGATAATGGGAGCTCTTTTGAATAAAAATGCCCCATGTGGTAAAATTAAATGTGATATTATAGAAAAAGATTTACCTTTACCTCCATCTATAACAGATTATAAAAAGTATAGTAAGGAAATCGGAAAATATAGTATGGATTTAATAGGACGTATAGAAAATTCTGTTGAAAGAGAAGATGAAATTAACATTCCAAAGGGTTTAGTTTTGGATACTGTATATAATTTAGGTGATAAACATAAATTATTAATGATTTTAAAAGAACCTTCGAGTAAGAATAATCGTATATGGATAATATTCAGAGGGAGTAAAGAGTATCGTGATTGGATGGAAGATTTTAAAGTTGAGTTTGAAGAACAGTTTGAATCTGGTGTAATGATACATAAAGGTTTTAATGATTTTTTCAGTGTTATTAAAGAAAAAGTAACACCAACGATTTCTAAATATAAAAGTAAGGAGATTATCGTAGCTGGACATAGTTTAGGTGCTGCTCTTTCTACATTGTTTGGGTTAGAATTGAAACGTAATGATTATAATAATATTCATGTTTATAATTTCGGTTCTCCTAGAATAGGAAATTTGAAGTTTAAAAAATTAGTTGATGATACAGATATAGCAATTTGGCGACATGTTAATACTGAAGATGTTATACCTACATTACCATTACCTGTAACACCTGATTTAGAAGAACCTTCAAACCCTTTTGTATATACACATTGTGGAACAGTGATAAATTTTTCCACTAACTGGGGATCTTTAGTAAATAATCATACAGGAGCTGTATATATTGATCATTTCAAATAAAAAATTTTTAAACGTTTTACATGTTTAAAAATTTATAAAATAATTACAATCTGTTCAATGTATCATCGTCAGATTTGGGTTCATCTTCGGGAACAGGTTCACAATAATTGTCTGCCTTAGGTTCTGGAAAGTATAGAATTTCATACTTTGTAAATCTTTTAGTTGTATAAGGAGTTAAAATCTGTAGCTCTTCATATCCTAACATTTCAGGTGTGATTTCGGTATTATGTAACTTATAATCTGGACCAAAATATGGAATCACTTCATCTTTTACATTATTTCCATCTTTATCTAGAATAGCAACAATTTTACACGGACCATTCAATTTCTTCGATATCATAATAAAGTCTTTCCCACATACTGAATATTTAACTTCATATGTATTTTTTAACTTGGGGTGATTTGTAACAAAAATGTTGTTCAAAAAACGGTAAAAAACACGTTTCAACTTTTCACATGAAAAGTTGATATAAAAATAAAAATTATTCATTAAAGTGGTAAACATCTTGCTTTTATATACATTCTTTTTTTGTTTAAATCAATTTATAGAATACACATGTAACACTAAATCAAAAATGGAAAACATTATCAAGATTAAAGAATTAGATCCAGAAATTATTCCTCCCCTCACATCACGTATGAATGAACCTACATATCATGGTGGATGTAAATTAGTAGTTGTAGGAAAACCTGGTGTTGGTAAATCTACACTTATAAAGGCATTATTGTATTCGAAGAAACATATGTTTCCAGTTGGAATGGTTATGTCTGGTTCTGAAGACTCTAACCATGCATATGAAGAATTTATGCCTGGAACTTTTATATTCAATGAATATGATGAAGATAAGATTAGGAATTTCATCAAACGTCAAAAACTTGCCATTCAACATATCTCAAATCCTTGGGGTGTTATGATTTTAGATGATTGTACCGACGATCCACGTGTATTCAACAAACCGCTTCAACAGGCTTTATATAAAAAAGGGCGACACTGGAAGATGCTTTACATCCTTTCGTTACAATACGCGATGGACGTAAAACCATCGATTAGAACCAATGTAGATGGTGTATTTATTTTCCGTGAACCTCTCCTCAAAAACCGTCGTTCCCTGTACGAAAATTACGCTTCCATCATCCCTGATTTTACCATCTTCTGTGAAATGATGGACCAACTCACCGATGATTATTGCTGTATGTATATACACAACGCAACCTCCACAAATGAATGGACGGATTGTGTTTTCTGGTGGAAAGCACCTATGGTTCCAAAAGACTGGAAATTCGGTTGTCCAGAATTATGGGAATTCCACCATGCTCGATACAATAAAAACTATGTCCCACCTCTAACTGGTATCTAAAGATGGAAAAGATGGAAAAAAATGATTTTTTCGATGAGTTTATGTTGACTTTAAGGGTATAACATTCACTACACATCTGTTAAGTGAAAATGAACCTTTTCTTCAATCTACCGAAAGAGCTCGTACAAATGGTGTATCAGTTTGATAATACGTATAGGGATAAATTCGATGAAGTGGTGTTTGAATTTTCTTTAAGACATAAATTCACACCGATAATGAATGCGATGAAGAATGATCTGGGTGAAGATATACTGTATATTATGAGTGAAATTGTGGATGAAGTGAGACATAATATTAGTTCAGATTGGGATGATGTAATGGATCATCCTAGGGGTGAACTAAAAGAATTAATGTTTGATGAAATAGAGAATGGTGTGCACGTAGATGTATTGGATAAGATTTTGTTTAGTTTAATATAAACGACATTATAGTGTAAAAATGGGGTTAGGTGGTTTTAGTGGGAAAAGAGTTTAAAGGGTTAAATTCCCTTTATTTTTAAAAAAATGAATTTTTATGATGCTTTCAGTTTGATTTTAGGGTGTATCTTCAAGACAACAATGTCTTCAATGGATAAAACACTGCAAAATATTACTGACTTACAAAGTCAAATTGATGATTTGGCAGAACAAACAAAATTGGATGAGCAAGACTACATTGATTTGTGTAATTCAATGAAGACATTATTTAATGAATACAAACCATACAAACCACTATCTCAAAACGAAATGGAGTTTGCCATAGTGGAAAAAGATCGGGAAATAGAAATGTTAAAAAGATTCATACATTCAGAACCACAAAGAGAGGTGAGAGAAAGAGATTTTATGATAGGTATCCTATCAAAAAACATAGAACGATTAGAAAGAGAAATTACCAAAAATAGATGTCAATATATTATGAGAAGTGGTAAATTCTCGGGAATGAAATGTTTGAAACCGTGTGATGGAGACAAATGTAATCAACATAAAAAATAAAATAAAAAAAAGAAAAAAAGAGGAGAAAACCTCTCTAAAAAACAAAAAAAAACAAAGGGTTAAATTCCCTTTATTTTTATGATGAAAAAAACAAGGGAAAAAACAAAGTGAAATGACTTTGTATGGTAGTGAAAAAAACAAGGGAAAAAACAAAGTGAAATGACTTTGTATGGTAGTGAAAAAAATGAAAAAAAAGGTAAGGTTGACACCAACTAAGTAAATTTAAAAGATTGTTCTATTTATTATTTATAATAATGTTTTGGAACAAGAAAAGGATTATAAAGGTTGTATTAAGATGTACAACCTGTTTCCCTCATTACTATAATAAAAACATGAAAGATGAATTTCTAGTTGATTTTTTATCTTTCATAGATAAATTATCAACTCGTTTTTCTATTTCCGGTAATGTTTATGTTTCACAGGATTTGGAAAATATCAAATTTGTTATATATGGTGTTCAGGATAAAATATACAAGTTTCATAAAAACATTGAAAATCATATACTTCAAATATCAGTAGAAGATATAGAAGATGACTTTTATAATGAAAAGCATATGTATAAGAATTTAGGGGTGAAGATAAGATATAGAATTTAAGTCATTTTTTGTTAATTGCAATATAAAAAATCAATTTGGTTGTATTAAGAAAAGATGGAAGAGTTTTATAATTTAGATTTGAACGAAATGTTTTCAAAGACAGAATCGTTTGAAGAAGCGACAAAGATAATGTTGAATAGGAATGTATTGACTAAAACAAAAAATATGTTAAGTGAAGTGTTAGAAACGGATACGAGTGGTTCGATAGGTACAATCGATATCAATATTTTAGTAAGATGTTTCCTATCATCTTATTTAATATCATGGTATTCATATGATGTATTTGGTTCTAGTGATATAACATCTTTTACTATATGTGAATTAGAGCTGATATTGCTTTCGAAAACAATAACTGAATCAATGCCTACAGTTGAAGAATTATTTGTATGGAATGAGAAGTTTTTAAAGTGGAAAGAGAACGATAAAGATTCACAAATAGAGATATTATGTCAAATGTATCATGATTACAGTAGGAAAATCGAAGATGGTGATGAAAAATTTCCGATTGAATACATAGAAGGTTTAAAAGGAATGCAACAAAAGATATATCATCAATTAGATAAACTTGTTGATGATACTAAAAAGTGTTTAGAAGAAAATCCTTATATTGAAATACAGTATGATGAGACTGTATCTCGATTGGTAGATACTCAAATTAGAAAGTTATGGTGGGATGATGTGACTAAAAAGATAGAAAGTGGTGATTTTTCAGATATAGAACATGTTATTGATGATATTTGTATTTATATGTGTGACTTTAATCCGACGAATTCATCTGAATATAAGGAATTGATAGATGGTGAATTCATAGTGCAGAAACTTTCAAATGGTGTAATGAAAACGATGGAATTGGGTGAATTGTTTTGCTTTGTACTTACAGAATTGAAAAAGATAGATGCTAAAGATAGTGATGTTATTAGTGATATGTATATTACACAAATGAAAGGACAGGGTGAAATCAAAGATATAGTTGATTGTATGAAATACATATTAAACAGACTTGAATTTATAGAGAAGTGTAAAGAAGTCATAAAGAATGCTAGAAACTAAATATAAATTTATTTTTAAACCGTGATTGGTTTAAAAATATTCATAAAGTTATTTACGCATTTTCGATATGAGTTAGTATAATGGTTTTATTCTGTATAATCAAGTTAGTTTCATCTTCACATTCACAACATTCAATGTAGTGTTTATGATAATCAATGAAATATTTATTGAAAGGTTCTGACATTCCGTTACAGGTAGTGGTGTCTATAGTGAATGTACCATAAGTATCTATTGTATCTTTTATCTTTTCATATGATTTATACTTTAATTTTATAATCATTTCACTCTGTTTCATATCTACTGAAAAAATATTACTGGAGTGAGAGATAATGACAGGTTTTATATATTTTACTTTATAAAAGGGTGATGTGTTTTTTTCGAACAACTCTTTCATAGTGCTGCAAATGTTGATGTAATCAAAATCTTTAACCGAATGTTTGTTTTCATCGATATAGTTTTGCACTTCGTTTAGTAAATTATCCATTTTGAAAATGTTTTGTCTTTAAGAAAGAGTGTTTACAGTTTAATTTTTCATTTTTTTTTGAAAAACATATAGAATGAATTGTATAACAAAACCGGTATTAACCTTTATCTTATAATAGATTGTCCAATTCATTTGCTATCTCGTCTTCATCCATTTCTATTTCCTCTAGATTAACACCTTCTTCTTCTAATATGTTTTCCAAGTTATCCATTATTTCATCCGCTATCTCGTCTTCCCCCATTCCCGGTATTTCCTCTATGTCCAATTCGTCTAATAAATTATCTTCTAGATTCATAATCCAATTATCTTTACGGTAATCTAAGTTTTGTGTTTTTTCAATCAGGTCTTCTTTTCCATTTTCAGAGAGCCAAAATCTTGAATATCTTATAACATCAATATATTCAACCTCCTCTATGGTTTGTGTAATTGGAAGAACAACAGATAGAGCATATGAAATAATATTTATTTGACCACCTTTAGAGCCTATGAAACCTAAAATCCACCCCATTGGGTTATAATTTTCTATATTAGGGGTATTTTTAGCTTTTTCAACGATAGTCTTGATTTCGACGTCTACAATTTTCTTTCTCAGAGAAGAATTGTTTATTTGGTTTATATAGAACTTTAATTTATCCCAGAATTCACCTTCAAGACCTATAAAGAAATTATCACGTTGAACTCTTTCAACGTCTGTATACGCAGAAACTAATTCATCCACGTCATCTCTATATTCATAATCATCTACAGAACTTTCATCATTTATATAATCAAAATTGTATTCATTTTCTAGATCCATTATCTTTTTATAGAAAGTAAGAAAAATCGTTTTAAAACAATATTAATATTATATATAATCAGGAAATGAGTAATCTTGTGGTATTTAAATCTATTTCTAATTTCGTTAATGAATTGGAAGGAGTGTATGGAGAAAAACAACGTTCATTGGTTCTTTATAACCATTTGATAAATAAAACAACAATTGTTCACGATAAACCAATTCAAAAACATGTTAACATCTTTAAGGAATTTTGTGTTAATAACAGAGATGCTATTTTGGATAAAGATAAGAGTAAAATAAAAGGTGGTATTATTGAATACTCTGAAAAGGTAAAGGTTGATATTAAAAGTATCTTAGATGAAGAATCTGATCGAGAGAATTTAAATGTCATATGGAGTCATCTTCTTACTTTACTTGCAATGGTTGACCCAACAAGTAATGCAAGAAAGGTTTTACAAGAGGCTGAAAAAACTGGTAAAGGTGGTAATGAAATTAACTTTTTAACTGAAATTATCGACAAAGTTGAAAAGAATGTTGATGTTTCCGATACAGAAAATCCAATGAATGCTATTAATGGTATTATGCAGTCAGGATTGTTTCAAGATTTAGTAGGTGATTTAGGTAAAAAGATAGATGAAGGGTCTTTAGATGTTGGTAAACTGGTAAATTCTGTACAAGATATTGTTTCTCAGCAACCAGGTGGTAGTGATATTATATCTACGATGATGGGAACACTATCACAATCTTCAGGGAACGGTGATGTTGCCACAGCACAACCAGCTATAGACCCTAATATGTTGATGTCAATGATGTCAATGTTACAACCACAAGAAAATAATAAAATTGAAGAGTTATAACACTGTTATACATTTTTAAACTTATATAAAGTTTAAAAATTGTTATTTATAAATATGAATTATAATCTTGTAATTTATAAGGTTGACACATTGTTTCATTGAATTGTTTTCTATACAATTCAAGTGAGTAGTTAGATTTAGTATCGTAGAAACACTTTCCTTTAATATGTTTACATATATTGGCTGATTCCAACGATGGTAGATTTTCTTCGGTTCTACGACGATTACTATCTCTAATGTTTATTATTCCTAGTTGATACATTTGATTTATTTTATGTAAAAATATTTTAAACATATATATTATTCACTATAAGAAATGTCTAATTACGGAGAAAGAATTGATTTAGGTGGGTGGGAACCTGAACATGATAATGTAAAGGATTTGTTTTGTTCTTACTTTAACAATCCAGTATTAACAAAGATTAAAGACGTGGATAATACTAGTGTATATGCATGTAAAATAAAATCGTTGTTGTTGAATCATAAGACTAGATATATTATAGTAAGTGTTATAAATGATAATGAACAAAAAGGTGCTACAAAAATGTTATCAGAATTGGATTGGATTTCATTTCAAACTAGAGAATTGGAATCGTTCATGTCATGTTCAGAACATACATATAAACCTATCAAGACAAAATATGATATCAATAGTTATAGGATTAATATATCTAATCGAAATGACACACATTGTGAATACAACTGTGTTAATCTTCCTATTACTATTACTTTATTGGTTAATAATGTAGCATCCGGTAGACAATATCAAAATACTGGAACTTTAGTTCGTGCTATAGAAACTTATCAAACAATAATAACGTGGAAATATTAACTATTTTATAGAGTTAATAATACACTATAAAATGATACAAAGATATAAAAGTCAAAATAGGCCATATTCACAACACGAGTATAAAGATTTATTTGATGGTATATTATATAAATATAATATTAACAAACATGATTGTATATATCATGATAGATGTGGACATCGTTACTTAACTAATAATAATAATGTAAACTGTATGGTATGTTATAGATTACAAAACAAGACTGATATGGTGTTATATGATTTAATTGATGATTATATTCGATTGTTTCCAAATGGGTATCTTGAAGATACTATAACACATTATCATTATTATATATTCAAATCATTCTATATATGGTTGTACGGAAAACGGTGTGTTGGAAGGAATCGTTTATTATAATTTTCATAATAGAAATTATAATAAGATAAAGAATGAATAATAATGTTTATTGTGGTAATAATAGACTTAACACAACTGGTAATCCAATAGGAACTAGATATCTATGTTTAAAAAAAGGTATAGGAGTCGGTAAATCATTACCTTGTGATGGTACAATCAATGATCAATATGAAGCTATAGATACAAGGAAGGTATGGTGTGGTCGTAGAAATTCTTTACCAGCTGGTTATGATATTTTGGGTAATTTACCAATGTGTCTACAGAAAGGTGTTGGTATGGGAAAATATGAAAAATGTTCAAATGAAAAGTATAGTTTTTATAAAAGTTATTTTTTCTGGATACTTGTTATAGCTGTTATTTCTATTTTAATATTTATTTTTATTCGTATTCGTAGAAGGAACTCCCATGAGCATCTTGACGATAAAAAGAAGGAACGTCGTCAGGTATAGTAAGTAAGTCATCATTCCTTCTATCGTAAATGTATTTGTAATTTATCATCGTGACTGATATTATATTTGCAATCATTATCATTACTAAAAATGAAATCTGTGATGTTATTCCAGCTATTAATATAACTGTATCTAATTCAGAATATATTGCAAATAAATTCACCAATATCATGCTTACACGACGAGAGTAATATAAATTATTACTTTTAGGATCTTGTACACAGTTGATAATCCATGGATATGTAACTTGATTTACAATGTTATTCATCATTTGGTGAAAGAATGTAAAACATAATATCATATTAAACGTTTTCACATCATCGACTTCAATACCCGCAAATTTGATAGGAGGACCCCATTTGTAATAATCAGAAGAATAAACTCCCTTACTGAAAAACAAACTTGAAACAATAATAACAATAACCAATGCAAAAACTTGTACGTGTAAAGCGTATCCAATAAAAGATTTTGTAATCATTTTCCGTAGTTTATTCTGTTATCTTTCTAAATTGAATTTAGCCATAAAAAATTCATTTTATTAATAAATAAAAATGATAAGAGAAAATTTTTGTGGTGCTTGTATGGCAATACCATATGCTTTAGCAGGAACAGGTATTAAATCTGTCTCTAATCAAGACACGAAAAAATCAAGAATAATAATGCTTGTTATTGGTATAATATTTTTATTGGTTTCAACAGGCGTTTTCATATATTATATGAAAACATGTAATGAATGTAGATAAAAAAATAGATGAATGTAATAAAAAACAGAGAGATGGATAAGAAAGATAATAGATATAAATCTAATACTATTATAAATAAAGATATTTTACAAAAAGAGAGAGGTGAAACAATCACTGCTAATATAAACAAAAATGTCGTACTACCCACTGAATTAGATGGAAGAATTGTATGGAAAGATTTTCTAGCACCTGTAATTGACCAAGGTAATTGTGGTAGTTGTTGGGCTTTCGCAAGTGTTCAATGTTTACAAGATCGTTTTACTATTCAATCTAGTGGTAAAATAAGAGTAGATTTATCACCTACCAAAATGATTATTTGTGATGAAAATTTCAGTATGGACAAATATTATGAAAAAAATAAATTTGGATTTTCATGTTTTGGTAACACTCTTTATAACGCTTGTAAATTTCTATATTTATATGGTGTAACAACAGAAACATGTTTACCTTATTTTTCACCGATTGGACAAGATGTAAAGTTCAAATCACTGAAAAATGTGTCAAATATATATAATATACCATTTTGTTCTTATATTACTGGTCCTTATAAAGATTTATGTGTTGATTTCTTCTATGACGAAAAAAGAAATATTATCGAAGGTACTCCATCTAGAAGTTGGAGAGCATATGATGTATTCTGGATAAAATATGAAGGTGATGATTATAACATAAGATATACTATATGGAAATGGGGACCTGTTGTTACATCAATGGATGTTTATGATGATTTTTATGACTATCAGGAAGGTACTATATACAAACATTCTCCTTCGTCTACATTAAAAAGTGGACATTCTGTGGTTATAGTTGGATGGGGTGAAAGTGAAGGTAATAAATATTGGATTTGTAGAAATACTTGGGGAAAGGATTGGGGTGAAAATGGATATTTTAAAATACAAAGAGGAACGAATGAATGTTCAATTGAACAAAATGCAATGGATATAGTACCAGATTTCTTTTATGAAACGGAACAGAAAGATATAATAGCAGAAACAGAATTTGTAGAAAAACGGAATAAATTAAAACAAGAACGAGATAATAATGATATTGACTATACTGGTTTTAGTAAAAGGGTTTTAAACAGAAGTGATTATTTACCCTTCTTACCTATTGAAAAGGATGATATTCCAAACTGGATTACATTTATAGCAGCCGATGTGGGTAAAATTAAGAATGATAATGTATGGTGGTGGTTAAGTCTTTTTATACTTTTTACCATAGTGTGGACAATTAGTTTAAAAATATTGATTAGATAGTATATAAATGAGTTCTAAACAAAACGAACAATATACATTATGGAATAATCCTATGATGGAAGCAGCAAGGAAATCATTGACAGATGAACAAAAATTACAATATCGTCAAATTGGTGAAGAGTTATATGGTACTATAGATTTTGAAACAGGAGGGTATTTCGATGAAATCGCTCCACCGTTGACGGAAGCAGCAGCTTATATAAAAGAATCTGTTAAATCAGGTCTTCATCCATCTTTACTCAAAGAAAACGAGAAAATGATATTGAAAGATATATGTGGTGAAAAATGGTACGAGGAATTTGGTTATTGTGAAGAAGATTTAACAGATATTGTAACTTTAGACGTGACAGAAAATACAGAAAAAAATACAATGTTGTAATAAAACAAAATAATAGAAAGATGAATAATTACTTTACATTAAACACTGCTTATAAATATCAGTATGAAAAAACATATAACGATGATATAGTCGAAAATTTCAATGTTTCGTATGCTGTAAGACCTAGTATGGTTGCACCATCTAAATGTTGTGGTTCTACAGTTCAAAGTGTACGAAATCACGATATGGATACTGTACAAAATCCATCACCTTTAGGACCACCTGACAAAAATGTTCCAATAAAAGAATCTTTTTGTCATTGTCGTAACCCTATGGCTATGATGAAATATGATAATAATAGTGAATTACACGAAAATAGTAATCTACCTCATCACTCACAGTGGAAACAAACATTATAATTTTTCAATCTTTGGTTTAATTATAACAGGATTTTGGAGTCTTATTCTGTTTTGATTTTCTTCAAAAAAGTTCCAAGAACAATTATGATCAAGTTTATGTTGTGGACAATAAATATTTCTACATTTACAAGTATATACATCGACCATTAATCTTGGAATTTTTTTATTACATACAGAACACTTTACCTTCATTTATTTATACGTATTGTATGTATAAATAAATATTAACCTAATTTACGAAATATTTTATAAATAACATTGTATAAGGATGTTTTAGATATCGGATTTACTACTGTATAAAAATCAGTTCCTGAATATATATTTGTGTCGATCTTTTTTCTTATATCGTATATAAATATAATAGGATATTTATTTTTATATATAATATTCATTATTGTATTGATTTTATTACTGGATATTTCAATCTCAGATATATTTATGATAATAAAAAGAAAGGCTGAATGTATATGTAAAGTCTGAATAGCTTCTTCAACTGTCATACACTGTATAGGTAATAGATGTAAATTTGTCAGTATTGATGACATCTTCAATCTGTTTTCAATATTATTATCAATACACAAAACATTTTTAGATGTTAATTCAGTCTTTGTACATTTTTGTAACTGAATGTTTAAATCATCAATTGTATTAACAGGGAAGTTAAATTCAATATTAATCATATCATCATCATTTGATTTTATATACATATCACCTTTTACAATATTTAACAATTGTTTAGACGTGATAAAGTATATATGTTCATAGTAGTCCAAAGAAGATTTTATTATTCCGTTACTATCAATGATTTTTTTATCATTCCAATATTGTTCTATGATGAAAACAAGAATATTTTTATTTTCAGTCTTTTTACCTTCTATAGTAATCTTAACATAGTTATTTTTAATCAAATACTTTTCAGATAATCTTAATATACCTAAAATACATTGTTCTATTTTATCACTGTCTGCAAATATATATTCAGGTATACTATCGTCGATACTAAAAATGATGTTTACACCATTTAAATTCATTCTAGTCGAATTGTTCATATTTTCTATAAAATCATGAATATTGAATATCTTGGGGTTATATAGTAAAAATCCACTAGATAGTTTATAATGATCTATCAAATCATTTATAGTCTTTGTAACTTGTAAAGAATGTAATGTTATATCTTTACAGTGTATTCTCTGTTCATTGTCTAATTTTGTTCTAGAAAGTAATTGTGAACTAACTAAAACAGTACTTAAGTCTTGTTGTATTGTATTGGATAAAGATGATAGTTTTTTCTTATCACATAAGTTATTTTTAAAACGTATCAACCATTTAAACACATATTGTTTTATTTTGTCTTCTATATCATTATCTTGTATATATGATGTTATTATTTCCTGTATTTCTTTAGGGTTTATAAATTTTATATTTACAAGTTTATTACCGTCGTAATAAATGTGATGTTTATACATATTATTGAGAGAATCTCTAAAATCATTTGTAGATAACATAAATAAACATTCATCATCCCCATCAAGGTGTATAGATATATTATCACAATTAATTATATTGTTCATTTCTTGTATAATATCATTAAACGTTGATGTTTTCATTTATATTATTGTGAATTATTTTTCAATCGTGTTAATTCGTATATAATAACAGGATTTGTGGTTTGATCGTAACTATATCGTCTATTTGAACCTGATGGAAACTCTATACTATTATCCTTCTTATCCTTCTTATCCTTATTATCCTTATTATCCTTGTCATAATCCTTATTATCCTTATTATCCTTGTCATAATCCTTCTCATCGTTTTCATCATTCTTTGATATTTGATCATTTTGTAAATTAACTTTTATATTCTGTAAGTTCAAATTCTTTATGTCACACATATTTTTTGTCATTTCTACTATATCCTTCTTATTTATAATAGGTGCTTTCATGAAAATATCTTCAAACTTTTGTTGTACATTATTAATATATTCAGATGGTTTTACGTATCTGTCATTTTTTGTCATACTTAGACATAACTCAATATTCTTTTCTAATGAATTGTAGTCAGAAAATGCTTTTTTATGTTGTGATGCATTTTCATCGAATTTACCGAATTTTATAATAGTTGCTATAACACCAGATATAAAACCAAAAATAGAAATCATGAGAGGATAAATGATTTCTGTATCTGGATTTACTATTGCATCTACAGCTCCCAGTATACCTGATATAGGTCCTATCACAATTCCACAAATAGTTAATATGTTGAAATATCTAATATTGTTTATCGAAGTTACAGCATGAACGTTTTTGTATACACTTATGGTATTCATAATATTAATAAGAACGTTTTCTATATTGTCGTTCCACTTTATATTTTCAATAATATTATCACTGTTAATGTTGTCATCCATTTTACTTGAATATTATTTTTTTACTATAAATAATAAATGAAAAGAAATTCTTTACAACCTATAATAATTGGACTTACAATATTAATCTTTATTATTGTTATTGTAACAATTATATTATATAACAAACCTAAGAAAGAAGGTAAGAAAGAAGGTAAGAAAGACGTTGAATCATATAACGGTTATGAACAAGATCCACATACATTGGATAAAGGATTCAAAGTAACAGGGCAAAAGTTGTGTTCTGGAGGACCTTATATGGTATCAAGTGCTCCAGAAGAAGTAAAGCAATCATGTTATAATTATTCATATGATGATATTTCAAAACATGATTGTACTGTTTCTGGATGGAATGGACAACCAACATCTTTTGTAAGAACTATAATGTCAAATGATACATGGAAGAATGAAATGTGTTAAAGGTAGTGTTAATTATCGGTAAGAAAGGAACAATGATTAATAATAAGAAGATATGTCTTGCAATGATTGTGAAAAATGAGGTAAAGGTGATAAAAAGATGTATTGATTCTCTACGTAAATATATAGATTATTGGGTTATTATAGATACTGGTTCCGTAGATGGTACACAAAAATACATTACTGAATTAATGTGTGAATATAATATTCCAGGTGAACTACATGAAAGAGAATGGGTAGATTTCTCAACAAATAGAAATCAGAGTCTTGAAATAGCTAAAACTAAAGCACAATTTAGTTTGATTATTGATGCAGATGACTATTTGAAGATAGAGGATGGTAAAAACCCATTTTCACAACTTAATGATACTGTGACATCATGTGATTTAAAATTCACTGTTTATAATGTCCAATTTAAACGAAAACAGATTATAAACAATGATTATAATTGGATGTATGTAGGTAAAATACATGAATCTTTATTACCTGTTTCAAATACAAAAAGTCATGATACTAATGTTATATTAATGTCTGATATTATGGTAATAGCATCTACTTCTGCTAATAACGGTGATCCATTAAAGGTACGTAATGATGAAGAGTTACTGAAAGAAAGTATTAAAGAGTGTAATTCACCAGCACTTATATTTCATTATAAATCGCATTTAGCAGAGTTATATATAATTAATAAACGTTACAAAGAAGCAAATATATTACTAGATTCTCTTTTAAAAGATGAGTCGAATGTATTCGACAACAAAGAAAAGTATATTTATAGTGTATATAATTGTGTTATTTCGAATAAAACATTATCAGAAAAAATATTCATGTTAATAAAAACATGGGAAATGGATGTTAGTAGATTAGAAGCTGTATACTATATTATAACTTTATTGTCAGGAGAAAATATGTATATATTCGCCTATAACTTCTATAAAATGGCTTTACAGTATATAGATTGGGAAAAAATACACATAAAGAAAGATATTTATATATGGGATTGGAAAATACATCGGCAATTTGCATGGGTGTGTTATTGTTTGTATAAAAATGATGAAGCCTTAGAAACGGTAAAAAAAATAAATATTGATACATTAGACGATGAGACTCGTAAAGTAATTACAAAGGAAATAGAATTATATAAAAAACAATAATTGAATTTAAATTGTATTGAAATCAATTTAAATTCAGTATCGGACTATAAAACAAATTTACAAATTGGTAGAACCGTAAGCACTATCAAAATCTAAATAACATACACCACCGTCGTTACATAAAGGTCTTCCTATTGTATAGGCTGGAATATCATTCTCTCTTTCTTTAATTTTACTATTTCTTCTCGGATTGGTTTGTTGTTGTGGTTGTTGTGGTTGTTGTGGTTGTTGTGTTCCTAATTTATTTTGTATACTACGTGATATATCAATAATAAAAGATGAAATATCTTCAATTGTATGAGGACCTTTATACTGCATATAAGGTTTTCCATTTACAAATAATACTATATATGGAACTACCTTTATGGGTGAAATTGTATTTCTAGACATTATAACACATTTTTTATTGTTACTCACATTGATCATACCAAATTCACACCCACCTACATTACCAGGAATTTTCTTAAATAATGGAATTAAATCTTGACAATAAACACATTCGGTGCTATAAAAAAGTACAAGACAAAATCCAGGAACATTTGTACACAAAATAGAACCTTTTTGTGTATTCATAACTTTAAAGTCGTCAGATGATAAAAATAGTAATCCACTCATTTTATTTTTATTAAGATATCTGAGATTGTTTAAATCATTAAATACAAATGTATATAAAAAAATAAAATAGAAATCAATAGAATAAAGATGATACAGATAGATACATCACAATCAAATGTACCTCTTAGCAATAATTATCAATATCCTATTACTATAGAGGGGGAAGAATATAATACTATTACTCATTATGTGTTGTGTCAACTCTTGAATAATATTCCTTTACGTACAGAAATTAATCAATGTGTAATTGGTAAAATACAGGAAAAATGGAAACAATTCAAATCAGATGAAGAAAGACAATATATATATGACTGTTTGTTCGATGTTTTACAATATAAACTAAATACCGATGAGGAATTAAAAAAGATTCTACTACAGACTAAACAGAAAAACATAAAATATATAACAGATGAAGACGATGTTTTCTGGGGGTGTAAAGATAATAAAGGTGAGAATTTCTATGGTAACGTTCTTACTAAACTTAGATTTAAATTGGAACAGGAAATAAAGGATAATAACATTTTCCTATTGTATTTCTGTGAAAAAAATATGGAAAGAGAAATGGATAATGGTAATATACTAACTGAATATGAAAAAGATACTCTTGAAGATATATATGATAAATTTAAACATTGTTCATTTCCTATAACACGTCAAAAAGTAAAAGAGTTGTACAAGAAAAAGTTGTATGAACCTTTAGCATGGAATGTAAAAGATATGATTAAACAATTGAGGATAAAAAATATAGGTAAATGTAATAAAATAAACAAAGAACTTCGTTCTACTAAAGTTGTTATGTTATACATTGAATATATTATTAGAAAATTATACCCAGATATTAGTGATGACGGTGTTAAAGTTAAACGTCTTCAAGATTTAGTATTGAATAACTTTACAGATGGACAATTATATAAATTAAAGAAACGATGTTTTAGATTATTTGAAAATGGTTTCCTAGCTAACAGTTTATCCGATAAAATCGATGATATAATATCTGTAATACCAAAACATTGGGGTGAAGATGAAAGTGAAGATGAAACCGAAGATAATACAGAAAAGGAAACCGAAGATAATACAGAAAAGGAAACCGAAGATAATACAGAAAAGGAAACCGAAGATAATACAGAAAAGGAAAATAAGGACGTAGATAATAGTAACATCGAAAATGAAGTTGAAGATGATGAAAAATTAGTAGAAGAAACAGAAGAGGATATTTATATTTATGATGAACCTAAACTTGGTGTTATTTACAATAAGTTATCTCTTAATCATATAAACCCTTTTGATGTAAAAATTAACAATGATAATGTAGTAATGTTTAGTATACTATATCACTTATGTTTCAAAATGTTACACTTATTGGTAATTAAGATAGAAAATGATTTAGATGGTGGTATACAAAGTTCAATATATAGTACAGTAAAACAATTATTGACATCACCACCTGAAAATATTTCAGATGATAACTACAAAGAAGGTATTGAATTGTTGAGTTTATATATGCAACTATTATCTGAATATAATTATTCGATGATTGAAAAGCATTTAGTTATTGGATTGAACAAGAAATTCGAAAGTAAAGAAATGAAGGATATATTAGATTCGACAGGAAATCAAGATATTCATTACGATAGTGATATTGGTGTTAAGGTAAAGAATAACTTTATAGGTAACCATTTAATTAAACTTAGATCAATGAATAAAAGTAATTCTGTATTGGAAAAGAATAAAACACTTCCGAATGACATTGATAAATGGATCACCAATCAATTATCAGATGAACTGGTAAAACAATGGTTCATAATGAGATGGAAGGACTTCAATAGTATAATTAAAATAATTGAGAATAGGATAGGGGTAACACTATCTGGTGATAAATTAAGGAAAACGTTAGATATTATATTCAATAGTGTAGAAGGTGAAAATATGAACCAGAAACCTTCAGATATATGTACTATTATTTCTAACGATAATGAAGAACAGTGTGCAGAAATATGGAGGAGAACATCTGTTCCCTTGTACTACATATACAATAATTATGGTAAAGATGAGAGTGTACTAAACATACTTGTACAAAATGAAAATTCAAATCGTAACGGGAAAACATCTCTCGAAACAAAAGAAATATTTTTAGCCTTGATGTCAATATTAGAAAAGGTTAAAATAGTAAATAAAATATATGAATGTGTAGATGATATAGACACTGATATTAAAACATCAACGGATATACTATTAGGAAGACAATGTAATAAATTCAGAGAATACACCGATGAAGAGGAGTATAATGAATTAGACGATAGTTGGGTTAAAATTCATATCGGTGATATTGGACATCATAGTGACAGAACAATAATTGAATTTAAACATGCAGTCAAAAACATATATTATAGTTGTGTAGACGATAAAATTAAATTGAACAGAGTTATGTTTTTTAAATAAAAATAAAATGATTTAAGAAAGCCATAATAATAATATAACAGTAAATTAAACATATGACATCTTCGAACTTATCAAAAAACATCAATGTCAGTATAGAAGATAAATTCCAAATGTTTATCGATAGTGTAACTAAAAAATATACTATTGATAAAGATGAATTGATTAAATTATGGAATTCTCATACAGAATCAACTAGTTCCAGAACTGTTGAATCTTTAAAAAAACTTACTGTTCCTAAACTGAAAAATCTATGTAATCAGAACGGTATAAAATATAAAAAACAAATAAAAAAGGATGAAATAATTCAATTGATTCTGAACCCACCCCCTCC
>Ga0208794_1000552_pt1 | contig 23151 bp, 33 predicted proteins | sample 32_taG_FD_184106 | JGI IMG/M metagenome (GOLD analysis project Ga0208794, IMG submission 184106) | Marine viral communities from the Gulf of Mexico - 32_GoM_OMZ_CsCl metaG (SPAdes) (version 2) | ecosystem: Environmental > Aquatic > Marine > Oceanic | place: Atlantic Ocean: Gulf of Mexico... | reverse complement strand
CCCAGCCGCTTGGATGGATCATCGGCCCAGACAAAGGACACAAAGCTCTTTTTCTGCGCGATGTCGTGGCTGAGATGGGTGATGGTCATCGTCTTGGCCATGGCGGCTGTCCTCATGGTCTGGCGGGGCCGGGGCGACCCATCGCGGCCGCACCCGTAGGCTCTGGACGATTATTCGGACGGGAACTTGGTCATGTCCATCCAGACATATTCCCATATGTGGCCGTCGATATCGGCAATGGCGCGCGAATACATGAAGCCATAGTCGTCGGCCGGGCGCTGTTCACGACCGCCGGCCTTGAGCCCGGCCTCGGCAATGGCGTCCACCGCTTCGCGGCTATCGCGCGAGAGGGCATAGAGAGCGCCGATCTGGCTTTTTGCGTCGGGAACGGGCTGCTTGGAAAAGCTCTCGAACTTCTCATGGGTGAGAAGCATCACATAGATGGTGTCGCTGATGACGATGGAGGCCGCCGTTTCATCGGTGAACTGCGGATTGTGATCAAAACCCAGCGCCTTGTAATAGGCCATGGCGGCAGCCAGATCGCGCACGGGCACGTTGATGAAGATCGAGGTGGTCATCGGGTTTCTCCCTGGAACATTGTGTCGGACAGACAGGAGCACATGCCCCCGCCAATTCACTTGCACCGACGAACCAGCCGGGTCACTTTCGACACTATCGGAATTTCGGAGGCAAAATGAAGACGGCGCTTACCCTGTCCGGGTCCATCCGCAAGGGGTCCTATAACCGCATCCTGCAACAGCATATGGGCCGCAAGCTCACCGAGGCGGGAGTGGCGGTCACCGAAATCAGCCTCAAAGATTTCGACATGCCGATCTTCAATGAAGATCTTGAACCCGATCACGTGCCCGAAGCTGCGGTGACGCTGGCCGAGATGTGGCGCAGCCACGACATCGTCTTCATCGCCACGCCTGAATATAATGGCGGGGTGCCGCCGCTCCTGGTCAACACCGTGACCTGGCTGTCGCGCCAGAAGCCAAGCGTGTTCCGCCATGCCGTCTTCGGCATTGGCGGTGTCTCTTCAGGAAAGTATGGTACCATATGGTCCTTGAGCCATCTGCGCGACAGCCTCACCAAGGTGGGGACGCTGATCGTACCAACCCTGCTCGGCATCGGTCCGGCAGAAGCGGCATTCGACGAGAACGGCGATCCGGTGGAACCGGCGATTATCCGCAAGGTTGACCAGATGGTCGCCGAATTGACCCATTTCAGCCGGGGGTAGACTTGCGCGCGCTCTATCTCACCCATCCCCAGGTCCGGATCGATGCCGCGATACCCGTGCCGCTCTGGGGGTTGTCGGATCAGGGGCGGGCGCGCACCGAGGCCTTTGTGACGCGCGGCGTGGTGCCCGAAGGCGCGATTGTCTTTTCGAGCCGTGAAACCAAGGCGCTGCAAATGGCCGAGCCGATCGCGGCGGCGGCCGGAACCCCGGTGCTGGCCGATCACCATATGGGCGAGAATGACCGCTCCGCCACCGGCTTTCTGCCACCGGCGCTGTTCGAGGAAACGGCAGACCGCTTCTTCGCCTTTCCCCAGCAGAGCATTGATGGGTGGGAGCGCGCCATCGATGCGCAGGCCCGGATCGTTTCGACCGTTCGCACCGCTTGCGCTTCCGTGCCCGCCAATGGGGTGGCGGTGTTTTGCGGCCATGGTGCGGTCGGTACCTTGCTCAAATGCCGGCTGGGCAATCGCCGCATTTCGCGCGAAGAAGACCAGGGACATATCGGTGCACCCGGCGGCGGCAATGGCTTCATCTTTGATCTCGCTGCCAAACAGCTTCTCACCGACTGGACGCCGATGGAGGAAATCGAGCCGGACTGGTGGGGATAGCTGCCAGACGATGTGTGCCAAACACGGGCCGGAACGGCCCGCGGTGCTTTACCGCCCTGTCCAATCCTGCAAATCAAACAGCTCCAGCGCATCATTGAGCGCCGGGGTCAGCCGGTCGAGCCGTTCGGTTTCGCCGGTGACATCGCGCAGCCGCAATGGTCCGGCCATCGGAACTGCAGCCACCAGCGTAGCCCCTGCCTCGCTCAAGGACACATTGCGGGCCCGCCGGTCCGCGGGATTGGTGCGCACCTGGCACAGGCCCTTGCGCCGCAGATCGTCAATCGCCTGACCGAGCGTTGCCGGATGCGCCAGGAGCGCCTTGCGCAAGGCGGCTAGCGGAATATGGGGGCGTTCGGAGACGATATGCAGCACCGCCAATTGCAGCGTGGTGATCTTGTGGTCGCGCTTGAGCGCGGCTTCAAAAGCCTTGAGCGCGCTGTCGAGCCGCATCCAGGCCACCATGGCCGCCAATGCCTGTTGCTGCATGAGAAAATCCGGAAAACATGAGCAGAAAGCGGCTTGATATGATGTCATAGCACTGCGCCGCAAGGTCATTATGCCAGCATAGTATCAAAGGAAATGCTTGCGCTCGGGGGCGCGCTATGCGAGCGGAGAACAAATCAGCGAAAGGATGGGAATCATGGCTGGCCAGTTGATCGTGGGCCTCGACGTTTCGTCTCGCGCAAGCGCCGAAGAAATCGTTTCGCTGCTGGGCGACAGCGTCGATTTCTACAAGATCGGCTATCAGTGCTTTTATGGCGCCGATGGCTACAATCTGGGCAAGGCCCTGCTCGCGGCCGGCAAGAAGGTGTTCTTCGATCTCAAACTGCTCGATATCGACAATACGGTCGAAAAGGGCGTGGCAGCCATTGCCGAGACCGGCGCCACCATGCTGACCGTCCATGCCTATCCCAAAGCCATGCGCGCGGCGCAGAAAGGCGCCGAGGGCTCAGGCCTTTGCGTGCTCGGCGTCACCGTCCTCACCTCGATGGACGATCAGGATGTCAAGGACGCCGGCTATGCCCGCGATGCGGCCGGGCTCGTCGCCCTGCGCGCCCAACAAGCCCGCGAGGCCGGCATTGGCGGCGTGGTCGCTTCGGCCCATGAGGCCGAAATGGTCCGCACCATTGTGGGGAAGACCATGGCCATCGTCACCCCCGGCATCCGGCCCGCCAGCGCCGATCTGGGCGATCAGAAACGCGCCATGACCCCAGGCGACGCCCTCAGCGCTGGAGCATCCCACCTCGTCGTCGCCCGCCCGATCATCGCGGCGCCAGACCCGGCGGCCGCGGCAAGGGCGATACTGGCGGAAATGAACGGGAAACGGGTGAGCGTGGCCTAGGTCAGCTCAAGCGGGAATGGCGTCGGCTGCCAATAGGGTTCAAGGCCGAGTTGTTCGACTCGCGATGCTTCCCACTGATGCAATTGTGCTCGCCAACGCGAACGGTCGTCACCCCGCAAGCCCGTGCCTTTGGCTCAGCTCTTCGAGATCGAGCTGGGGGCGGGCGCCGATATGGGTGATGACTTCGGAGGCAGCCAGGCACCCGGTCTTGAGCGCTGCATCCATGGTCTGGCCGCGTGCCAGGCCGAGCAGGAACCCCGAGGCAAACAGATCCCCGGCGCCGGTGGCGTCCACCACCTTATCGACCGGGAAGGCAGGGACCGAAATCACTTCGCCATTAAGGACGGCCATGGCGCCCTCGGCGCCCATGGTGATGGCGGCGACTTCGGCGTCCTTGGCGATTTCGCGCACCGCTTCGCCCAGATCATCGGTCTGATAGAGCGATTTGATCTCGTTCACATTGGCAAAGACATAGTCGATGGTCTTGGAGCGGATGAGATCGAGGAATTCGGCACGGTAGCGGTCGACGCAGAACGGGTCCGACAGGGTAAAGGCGGCGGCGCGTTCGTTCTTGTGGGCGTAATGGGCGGCCAGCACGAAGGCTTTCTTGGCTTCCACAGGGTCCCACAGGAACCCTTCCATATAGGTAATGGCGGCGCCGCCGATTTCGTCGGGATGGATATCGCGTTCGGTCAGTTCATGGCAGGCGCCGAGATAGGTGTTCATGGTGCGCTCGCCATCTTCCGACACGAAGATCATCGAGCGGGCGGTCAGCGCGCCATTTTTGAGGCGCGAGGTGTTGTAGTGTACGCCAATCTCGGTCAGGTCGGCTTCGAACACATCGCCCAGCGGATCGTCGGCCACCTTGCCGACAAAGGCCGCGCGGCCACCGAGCGAGGCGACACCGGCGGCGGTGTTGGCGGCCGAGCCGCCCGAAATCTGCTCGCGCCCGAGCGGCATCTTGGCATAGAGGTCTTCGGCCCGATCGGTGTCGATCAGGTGCATGATGCCCTCTTTCATACCCTCGCGCTCGATGAAGCCGGGTTCCACCGGGGCGATGATATCGACGATCGCATTACCGATGGTCAACACGTCGAAGCGGGTCTGGGTCATGTGCGGGTGGTTCCGGCGTTGCATAAAAAGCCGTAGGCCGGTTTAGAGCATGATGGCGCAGGGGGCAATGTTCTTGGCCGCTTCCCAAAGGGAGCCGGCAGAGCAGACGAGCACTTCCTACAGGGACGAAATAATCTCTTCGATCAGCGCTTCGGTATCCTCGCCGGCGCGAATGGCGATCTGGCTATCGAGCAGCAGCACGGCCAGGCCATGCACCTTGGCCCAGGCGGACAGCGCCTTGACACGTTCAGTGCGCGGATCACCGCCGACCAGATGACGCAGCGTGTCGAATGCGGCATCGGCCGCCATGCGCAGGCCGGGGCGGCTGTCCTTCTTCAGTTGCGGCGAGAACATCAGCCGGAACAGATTGGCGTTCTGCAACGCGAAAACGACATAAGTCTTGCCCATGGCCGCCATCGGGTCGTCTGGCTGGCTGGCCGCAACCGCCTCCATACGCGCGGCAAAGCGCTGGAAGCCGGTCACCGCCAGTGCTTCGAGCAGGGCTGCGCGGTTATCGAAATGCCGATAGGGGGCGGCGGGCGATACCCCGACGGCTCGCGCCAGATCGCGCAGGCCCAGGCCGGCTTCGCCCTGCTGTTCGAGGATGACCAGTGCCGCCTCCAGCAGGGCCTGGCGGAGATTGCCATGGTGATAGGGGCTGTTGGTGGATGTTGACATGGTTCACATTTATGCGTTTTATGTGATCACTGTCAACATAAAAGGCCCGGCCATGGATTCCGACCTCATTCTCGCCTCCGCGCATCACCTGGCGGTCTTTACCCTTGTTGCCATCTTCGCGGCCGAGTTCGCGCTGGTCCGGCCCGGTCTCCACGGCGCCCGTCTCAACCAATTGGCGCGTATCGATGCGGCCTATGGCGCGATGGCGGGGATCGTCATTGCCGTCGGCATCCTCCGGGTCATTTTTGGTGCGGTGGGCTATGAGTATTACATCGCCAACCAGGCCTTCTGGGGGAAAATGGCCGCCTTCCTTGTCATGGGCCTGCTGACCATCCCACCGACCATCGCATTCCGGCGCTGGGCGAAGGCCGGGGAAAGGGACAGCAATTATCAGCCGCCCGCCGGTGAAATCGCCGCAAGCCGCCGCTTCATTCACCTGCAGGCCGGGGTGTTGTTCCTGATCCCGATCTTTGCCGCCGCCATGGCGCGCGGCTATGGAAGCTGAAAAGGCAAGACCGCGTCAGCGTCGCCCGGGCAATGGCGTCTTGGGCTCGAAACGGCACCATTGAGCAATCGGGCAGCGCCAGCATTCGGGCTTCCGCGCCTTGCAGATATAGCGCCCATGCAGGATCAGCCAGTGATGGGCGTGCAGCATGAAGCGCTCGGGCACTTGTTTGCTCAGCGCCTTTTCCACCTCCAGCGGAGTCTTTCCAGGGGCAAGGCCCGTGCGGTTGCTGACTCGGAACAGATGCGTGTCGACCGCGATTGTGGGCTGCTTGAAGTAGATATTGAGCACCACATTGGCGGTCTTCCGGCCCACGCCCGGCAGCGCCTCCAGGGCCGCGCGATCGGCCGGCACTTCGCCATCATGCTGATCGAGCAGGATTTGCGACAGAGCGAGGACATTTTTGGCCTTGCCGCGATAGAGCCCGATCGTCTTGATCTGCTCGGTGATCTGCTCAAGGCCGAGCGCCACCATCGCGGCCGGGCTGGGGGCCAGTTCGAACAGACGTTTGGTAGCCTTGTTTACCCCCACATCGGTGGCCTGGGCTGACAGCACCACCGCCACGAGCAAGGTGAAGGCATTGATATAGTCCAGTTCGCCCTTTGGTTCGGGTTCGATTTCGTGAAAGCGGGTAAAGACCGCCTCAGCATCGGCCTTGCTCAGCTTTTTCACTTTTTTGGCAGGTGCCATTCTCTCAGCCCCGATTTTCTGCCAGTATTTCGGCCAAGAGGAGCCATGATGCAAGTCACCACCACCAGCCCGCTCTTTGCCGCCACATTGAGGCCCGACCGGTCTTTGCGCATGGCCGGTGGCTGGCTGGCCCTGGTACTGGCTGGCATTGTCGCGACGCCATTCCTGATTGCGATGCCAGAATTCCTGGCTCCCGGGCTGACCGCACTGGCCCTGGGGACGGCTGGGTTGACACTTCTGAGCCTGCGCCAGTCGCGCCAGGCCCGCATCAGCCAGCAGATCACGCTCTGGGCCGATCAGATCGAAATCGCCACGACGCAGCCGGGAGCGGAAAAGACGCTGCAGCGCTTTGACCCCGCCCTGGTGCGGCTTCGGCTGGAACGCGACAGTTTCGAGCGGACCACGGGGATTTTCCTCAAGTCCGGCGATTCCGACATCGCCCTGGGTCCGTTCCTGTCCACCGCCGACAAGGCCAGCTTTGCCCGCGCCTTCGGCGCCGCCTTGCGCAAAGCGCGGCGGGCCCGTTAGCGGCGGTCAAATCCGGGTCGCTATAGCTTTCGCCGGCGGCTAAGAGGTTCGGGAGATTTCGATTGAAGGCCCGGACATGAACCAGCACCTGACGCTGACGCCGGACAGCGATTACGACACGATCCGCGCCGCCATACGCTACTTGAGCGAGAATGGCCCCGACAGTACCGACCTTGCTCGCTTCGCCCGCGCGCTGGGCCTCAGCGAACGGCAATTGACCGATCTCTTCCGGCGCTGGTGCGGCCTTTCTCCCAAGAGCTTTGCCCAGGCTGTGGCGCTCGATCATGCCAAGAGCCTATTGCGCGAAAAGGCCAGCGTGCTCGACACCACTTATGAGGTGGGGCTCAGTTCAACGTCGCGCCTGCACGACCTGTTCGTGACCTATGAAGCCATGCCCCCAGGTGTATTCCGGGCCGGCGGCGCGGGCATCGACATGGTCTGGGGCGTCGCACCGTCTCCCTTTGGCCTGGCGGTGGTCACGGCCACCGATTATGGCATTTCTGGGCTGGGCTTTGCCGATGCTGACACCAGCATTGAGGCCGCCTTTGCTGATCTGGCCAATCGCTGGCCCAATGCCCGCTTCACGCGCAATGACGCACGCATCGCGCCCTTGGTATCTGGCATTTTCGAACCCGCGCGCTGGTCGGCCGAGCATCCGGTGCGTTTGGTGCTGATCGGCACCGATTTTGAGGTGAAGGTCTGGGAAACGCTGCTCAAGATTCCCTGCGGCAAGGCGACAACCTATTCGGATGTCGCGCGGACTATCGGGCGGCCCACCGCCTCACGCGCGGTCGGGGCGGCAGTGGGCAAGAACCCGATCAGCTTCGTCGTGCCCTGCCACCGCGTGGTGGGCAGCTCTGGCGCGCTTACCGGCTATCACTGGGGCGTGCCCCGCAAGCGAGCAATCCTGGGTTGGGAAGCCGGGGTGATCTCGGCGGCGCATTAGCCGCCTGTCGCCACTGGCACTGCTGCGCATACCATCCGGTATCATCGCGTGCGCCCAAGCCATTCGAGCACAGCTCTCATGGCCTACGGCTCTGCCATTCGAGCACAGCTCTCATGGCTTACGGCTCTGCCATTCGAGCACAGCTCTCATGGCCTACGGCTCTGCCATTCGAGCACAGCTCTCATGGCTTACGGCTCTGCCATTCGAGCACAGCTCTCATGGCCTTCTCGCCTCAAATCTCCCCACCGGGGAGATTTGCCCTGACGGGACGGCTCGAAGTTTCACGTGAATCGAGAAACCGGGGAACTTCCGGCACGGTCAGGCTTTGCCCCCTTTGTTCACAAAGCAAGGCCAGCATGACGGACATCACCCGTGCCATTCTGATCGGCATTCTTGCCATTGTCTCGCTGATGGTCGCCTGGCAGCTATCCGCGATCCTGCTGCTGGTCTTTGCCGGCATGCTTTTGGCCGCCTTGCTCGATGCCGCCGTCCGGCCGCTCGACAAAATCGTCCCGCTGCCCCGCGCCCTGATCGTCGTCCTGGTGACGCTGCTGATCGCCGGCCTGATCGCGGCTGGCCTGTCCTGGGGCGGGTTCAGCCTGTGGCAGGGCTTTGACGAGCTCTGGTCGATGATCAGCAAACAGGCCACCGAGCTCTATGAGCGTTTCGGCGAGGATCTGGGCGACCAGCTCTCGAGCGAGGGCAATTCAATCATGCAGGACCTCCTGCCCAACCCCGCGGACCTGTTCAGCCAGGCCGGGTCCATTTTTGGGCTAACCCTGGGCGTACTCGGCAATATCGTGATTATCGGCTTTCTCGGCCTGTTCTTTGCTATCAACCCGGCCGGCTACCGCGATGGCGTGCTGGTGTTGATACCGGCAAAACATCGCCAGCGCTGGAAAAACGCCTTCGACCACACCGGGCAAACGCTGCGGGGCTGGCTGGTCACCCAACTGGCCGTGATGATCCTGATCGGGTGCCTGGTCTTCACCCTGCTGACACTGCTGGGCTCGCCCAATGCCCTGTTGCTCGGCCTGCTGGCCGGCTTTCTCAACTTCATACCCTATCTTGGCCCGATCATTTCCGCCGTGCCGGTGCTGTTGACGCTGGCCGGGCAGGATATGACCGTGCTCTGGATCGGGGCTGTAGGCCTGCTGCTGATCCAGAATATTGAAGGCTATGTCATCACACCGCTGCTGCAGCAGCGCATCATCGCCCTCCCGCCGGCCTGGTCGCTCACCATCATGGCCATCATGGGCGTATTATTCGGCCCGATGGGCGTGGCTCTTGCCACGCCATTATTCGCGGTCAGCCGCACTTTGACGCAGAAGCTCTATATCGAGCCACGCGACACGCATGAACACCAGCTCGGCCGGGGGACCTAGAGCGCCAGACGCTCCACCAGCTTGCCGTCCGGGCCGATCTTGTAAATCGTCGGTTCGCCAGTGCCGATTTCGCGGGCCAGGATCTCGTCCGGCGTCAGTCCCTCGATGGCCATCACCAGCGCGCGCAGCGAATTGCCATGGGCCGCCACCAGCACGGTCTTTCCGGCCTTGAGCAGCGGCACAATCTCGGCCTCGTAATAGGGCAGGGTGCGTGCGGCGGTGTCTTTGAGCGATTCGCCGCCCGGAGGGGGCACGTCGAACGAGCGCCGCCAGATATGGACCTGCTCCTCGCCCCATTTTTCGCGCGCGTCATCCTTGTTGAGCCCGGCCAGATCGCCATAGTCGCGTTCGTTGAGGGCGATATTGCGGGTTATAGTGACGTTCTGGATGTCCATCTCTTCCAGCATCAGGTCCAGCGTGTGCTGGGCCCGGCGCAGGCCGGATGTGTAATAGCAATCCGGGACAATGCCGGCGGCCTTCAACGCCTTGCCTGTGGCGCGTGCTTCGCCCTCACCCTTTTCGGTCAGGTTGGGGTTGCGCCAGCCGGTGAAGAGATTTTTCAGATTCCACTCGCTCTGGCCATGACGCACCAGGATCAGCGTTCCGCTCATTTTTTGGTCCCTTCGATCGAGAAATTGTCAGTCGTTGAGGCCGAGCACATCGGCCATGGAATAGAGTCCCGGTTCTTGCCCGGCCGCCCAAAGGGCAGCCCTGACCGCACCATTGGCATAGATGGTGCGGTCCTGCGCGCGATGCGTCAGCTCGATGCGCTCGGACTGGCCAGCCAGGATGACCATGTGATCGCCAATGACATTGCCGCCGCGCAGTGTAGCAAAACCGATCGTGCCCGCTTCTCGTGGACCAGTGTGGCCATCGCGCACGCGCACGGAATTGTCCTTCAAATTGATATTGCGACCTTTCGCGGCGGCCTCGCCCAGCATCAACGCGGTGCCCGAGGGCGCATCGACTTTTTTGTTGTGGTGCATTTCGAGCACCTCGACATCATAGTCGCTGAGCGCCTGGGCAGCTTTTTCGACCAGCACAGCCAGCGCCACCATGCCGGGGGAGAAATTGCCCGACTTGACAATCCGCGCCCCGGCGGCGCCAGCCGCAGCAATGGCGGCATCGTCCTGCTCGGTGCAACCGGTCGTGCCGATAATGTGAATGAGGCCGCGTCCGGCCGCCTGCTGCGCCAGCGCCACACTGGCCGCCGGCGCAGTAAAATCGATAATGGCGTCGGCAGAACCGAGCAGCGCGGCAGCGTCATCGCTGACCGACACACCCAAAGCATCAACACCGGCCAGAGTTCCGGCGTCCTTGCCGATTGCTGGGGAGCCGGCGCGGTCCAGCGCGCCAACCAGCGCAACGCCGGGATGGGCGGCAATGGCTGCAATATTGGCCACGCCCATGCGCCCGCCCGCTCCGGCCACGATGATGCGTAATGTGCTCATGCCACGAACTCCCTCAATCCTGCCCCGGCTATAGCAGTGCCGTGCCGCCCCGCCAACCGGGATGCCCGGAACCTTCTGCCTGTGTTACGATTCGGCAAAAGCAAAAAGAGAAAGTGGACCCGTCCATGACCCTCACCAATGTGTTGGCCGGCATCGCTGTTGAAGATCTCGGGCATTCCCTGGTCTGGTATGAATATCTGTTCGGCCGACCGGCCGATGCACGCACCATGGTCGATGTGGCCGAATGGAAGCTGCCCGGCGGTGGCTGGGTGCATGTGATGACCGATGAAGACCGGGCCGGTGCCAGCGTCGTCATGCTGATCGTCGACGATATCGAGGAAGAACTGGGCCGGCTTGAACTGCATGGCATCAAGCCGGTTGCCAAGGCCATCGGCCATTTCTTCAAGACCGCCAAGGTGCGCGATCCGGATGGCAATCTGATCATCCTCAGCCAGCCCCAGCAAGGGACGTATTAGACGCGTTTGAGCTTCACCTCTTCCACCCGATGATCCTTTCCCTTCTTCAGGATCAGATCGGCGCGGCCGCGCGTGGGCAGCACGTTTTCGAGCAGATTGGGCAGGTTGATCGTCTCCCACACATTGCGGCCGAACTTGCCGGCCTCTTCCTCGCTCATTTCCGAGAACTTGCGGAAAAAGGAGGTCGGATCGCGGAAGGCGGTTTCACGCAGGCGGAAGAAACGGGTGAGATACCAGTCGCGCAGATCGTTCACATCGGCGTCGATATAGATGGAGAAATCGATGAAGTCCGAGGCAAACACGATGGGCTTGCCGTCGCGCGGCAATTCGCCGGGCTGGAGGATATTGAGGCCCTCGACGATGAGGATATCGGGGCGGTCGATGACGACCTGTTCGCCCGGCACCACGTCATAGACCAGGTGCGAATAGACCGGCACCGAGACCCTGGATTTACCCGACTTGATGTCAGCTAGAAAATTGACAAAACGCGGCCGGTCATAGCTTTCCGGAAAGCCCTTGCGCTGCATCAGCCCGCGTTCCTCAAGCACCCTGTTGGGATGGAGAAATCCGTCGGTGGTCACCAGATCCACCTTGGGGCTCGATGGCCAGCGGCTGAGCAATGCGCGCAGGATGCGCGAGGTGGTCGACTTGCCCACCGCCACCGAGCCGGCCACGCCGATGATGAAGGGCACCTTGTCACCCGGCGTGTTGAGGAAGCGCGAGGAGACGTGATGCAGGCCCTGGATCGCCTCGACATAATAGGCCAGGAGGCGCGAAAGCGGCAGGTAAATCTCCTCGGCCTCGGCCAGCGAGATCGGGTCGGTCAGGGCGCGCAGCCGGTCGATATCCTCGGCGGTCAGCGTCATGGGCTGGCCGTTGCGCAGATCGCTCCACTGGTCCTTGGTAAAGCTGCGATAGGGATCGAGAGGGGGTGTACGCTTGGCCATCAGGCATTGTCCTTGCGGGCGGCCTTTTCGGCCAGGCCCGACTGGGCGGTGCGCGTGTCGAGTTCGGCCATCACTTCGGCCACCGGCACGCCCTCAGCTTTCAAGACCACCAGCAAGTGATAGAGCACATCCGCGCTTTCCTTGACCAATTCGGCGCGGTCGTGGGTCACCGCGGCAATCACCGCTTCGGTCGCTTCCTCGCCCAGCTTCTGGGCGGCCTTGCCGGTGCCGCGGGCGATCAGCCTGGCCGTATAGCTCTGCTCGGGCGAGGCGGCGGCGCGAAGGGCGATGCGCGCTTCGAGTTCTTCAAGGGTCATGGATGTGGTCTCCTCGGGCGGACCATTGGTGGAAATGGCGCCGCCCGCAATAGAACTTAAGCCGCGCTGCCGGCTGCCTTGTCGAGACGCATGGCAATGCCATGCTCGGCCATATAGGCCTTGGCCTCAGGGATGGTGAAAGTACCGAAGTGGAAAATCGAGGCGGCCAGCACCGCGCTGGCATGACCCTGCTTCACCCCATCGACCAGGTGTTGCAGCGTGCCGACGCCGCCCGAAGCAATCACCGGCACTTCTACCTGATCGGCAATCGTGCGGGTCAGCTCGAGATCAAAACCGGATTTTGTGCCATCCCGGTCCATCGAGGTCACCAGCAATTCGCCGGCGCCGCGCTCGACCATTCTTGCTGCAAATTCCACTGCGTCGATGCCGGTCGGCTTGCGGCCGCCATGGGTGTGAATTTCCCACTCGCTGCGATTGTCGCCGCCGACCTTTTGACCCAGCCGCTGCTTGGCATCGACCGAAACCACAATGCACTGGTTGCCAAACTTGTCGGCGGCGCGGGCGATGAAATCGGGATCATTCACCGCAGCCGAATTGATCGCCACCTTGTCAGCTCCTGCCAAGAGAAGCTTCCTGATGTCCTCGATGGTCCTGACGCCGCCCCCGACCGTGACCGGCATGAAGCAATGTTCGGCCGTGCGCGCGACCACATCGAATATGGTGTCGCGGCCTTCATGGCTCGCCGTGATGTCGAGAAAGGTCAATTCGTCGGCGCCCGCCGCGTCATAGGCCATGGCCGCTTCCACCGGATCGCCGGCATCAATCAGGTCGACGAAATTGACGCCCTTGACGACGCGGCCCCCGGCAACATCGAGACAGGGAATGATACGGGTCTTGAGGCTCATGGAGTTTCCGCCTTCTGCATTCGCCGCCAGGCTATGCGATGAATGATGAGAATAACCAACCAGACGATCAGCGCGCCACCGCCAAGGGGCATGGTGACCAACGCGAACAGGCCCAGAACAAAGAAGAAGCTGATGGCGCCGCCAAGTTCCATATTCCCGACCAAGCAAGGATGCATCTCGTGGTCGGTCAGAGTGCAACCATTAACCTCGGCCAACAGGCCAGAAAACAGAGCCGAAAGAATCGGCGCCAGTGCGAATAGAGTGATCACGCCGAACAGCAGCCAGTAGACCCGCCAGGGGAAGATTACCGGCCGACCCGTGCTCATGCCGCCCTCAGCTTCGCCAATGCTTCACGTGAATCAATGCGCCCGTCATAGAGGGCGCGGCCGGAAATGGCACCTTCGAGTACCTGATATTCAGGCCGGGTCATGCGCTCGATATCGTCCATGGAGGCAAGGCCACCCGACGCGATGACCGGGATCGCGGTCGCCCGCGCCAGCTCCAGGGTCGAGTCCCAATTGATTCCGGCCAAGACGCCATCGCGGTCAATGTCGGTATAGATGATGGCGGCGACGCCCGCACCTTCGAAGCGCTTGGCGAGCTCGATCACCGAGAGTTCGGAGGTCTCGGCCCAGCCCTCGACGGCCACCATGCCCTTGCGCGCGTCAATGCCGACGGCGACCTGGCCGGGCCATTTCTTGGCGGCCTGTTTCACCAGCGCCGGATCGCGCACCGCGACAGTGCCGAGAATGACGCGGGCCAGACCCTTGTCGAGCCAGTTTTCGATATGCCCCAGATTGCGGATGCCGCCGCCCAGCTGCACGGGGAAATTCACCGTTTTGAGGATCGCTTCGACCGCCGCGCCATTGACGCTCTCACCAGCAAAGGCGCCGTTGAGATCCACAACGTGCAGATATTCGAACCCCTGGTCCTCAAAGCTCTTGGCCTGGGCCGCCGGATCGTCATTGAAGACAGTGGCCTCATTCATGTCGCCCAGCTTGAGGCGCACGCACTGGCCGTCCTTGAGATCAATGGCAGGAAACAGGATCATGGATTGCTCCGACTATTCTTCTCCCCCTCGGGGAGAAGGTGGCGCGCAGCGCCGGATGAGGGGGATGGCACAACGCGCGTGGAGGCAACCCCCTCACCGTCTCGGCTGCGCCGAGCCACCTCTCCCCGAGGGGGAGAGGAATAGAAGGTGCCCGCCGCAGTCACGGTGTCCACCCCAGAAAGTTCTCGATCAGCTTGAGGCCAAGCGCCTGGCTTTTTTCCGGGTGGAACTGGGCGCCGAAAATGTTGTCGCGGCCGACGCAGGCAGTCAGTGCGCCACCATAATCGGTGGTGGCGATCAGCGTGTCGGCGTTGCCGGTCTTGAGGTGATAGGAGTGGACGAAATAAGCGTGCAGCCCATCGGGGCCGGTTTCAATCCCCTCTAGCAGCGCATGGGGGCGCACTACCGTGATGGTATTCCATCCCATATGCGGGATCTTCAGGGCCGGGTCGGCGGGCACTATCTTTTCGACGGCGCCGGGGATCCAACCCAGACCCTGAGTCACGGTCTTTTCGCGGCCTTCGCTGGCCAGCAATTGCATGCCGACACAGACGCCGAGAAACGGCACGCCGCCCTTGATCACGCGCTCTTCGAGCACCTCGGCCATGCCGGCGACGGCATCGAGCCCGGCCTTGCAGTCGGCAAAGGCGCCGACGCCCGGGAGCATGATGCGATCGGCGGTCCGCACGATATCGGGATCAGAGGTCACGGTAATCCTCTCGCCCTGGCCCCGTTCGGCGGCCATGCGCTCAAAGGCCTTGGCGGCCGAGTGCAGATTGCCCGCGCCATAATCGATGATCGCGAGCGTGCTCATGGGGTGTTCTCCGGGCTGGCAATGCGGGCCAGATCGGCCTCGGGCGCGTAGCGATATCCGGCCGGGCCGTAGCCGCGCCGCTTCAGCGCTCGTAGCCGTGCGCCCGGTGCGGCAAAGCCAAAGGCGATGGCGAAAAGAATATAGAGCCAGATCACCGCATCGGCGCCGATATAGGGGGCGGCGAAAACCAGCGCCACGATCGCCAGCACAAACAGCACAAGCTGACCCCAGAGCCGATGGGCCAGCGCATGCACGGGCGGCAACAGCGCGGCGAACCAGGAAAACTTTTCGGGCACCGCCTGGGGCAGGGCACCGGTATCGGATCTGAGAATGGCGTAGAGGGTCACGGGACACTCCAAGGGCAAGATGGCGTCCCCTTAGTGCAAAATGCACAGAGGGGGAAGGGCACCACAGCTTAACGGTGTCGTCATTGCCGGGCTCGTCCCAGCAATCCATCTGGCAACGGCATGGACCACCGGGGCAAGCCCGGCGGTGGTGTGAGAGTGGTGAGCGCCCGTCAGAGCACGCCCTTGGTGCTGGGCACGCGGTCGGCCATGCGCGGATCGATCTCGACCGCGTCGCGCAGGGCACGGGCGACCGCCTTGAACATCGACTCGGCCAGATGGTGGTTATTGTCGAAATAAAAATTCTCGATATGCAGCGTGATGCCGGCATTGATCGCCAGCGCCTGGAAGAACTCGCGGAACAGCTCGGTGTCGATCTCGCCAATCTTGTTCTGCGAAAATTCGGCCTTGAAGACGAGAAAGGCGCGGCCGGAGACATCCAACGCGGCGCGCGTCAGTGTTCCGTCCATAGGCAGGTCACAGCTGGCATAGCGACGGATGCCCTTCTTGTCGCCCAGGGCCTGCTTGATCGCCTGGCCCAGCGCAATGCCGACATCTTCGACGCTGTGGTGAAAGTCGATATGCAGATCGCCCTTGCAGCTCACATCCATGTCGATCAGTGAGTGGCGGCTGAGCTGATCCAGCATGTGGTCAAAGAAGCCGATGCCGGTCTGCATTGTATGCGCCCCGGCGCCATCGAGATTGATCGAGACGGCAATCTCGGTCTCGTTGGTCTTGCGGGCGATCTTGGCGGTACGCATGGGCTGTCTCCGAAACTCGGCGCTTGACTAGCAGATAGGCAGGTTCGCGTGAAGATTGGGTTTAGCGCGCCATGGGCACGTCTGTTGCAATCTGGGCTCGCACCCCTAAATATCAGCCAACAGTTCGGAGTATCTTCCCTTATGAGTGACAATAGTTTTCCCGGCTGGCATGGCACGACGATCGTTTCGGTCCGCAAGGGCAACAAGGTCGTGGTGGCCGGCGACGGCCAGGTCTCGATGGGCCAGACAGTGATGAAGCACAGCGCGAAAAAGGTGCGCAGGCTGGCCGATGGCAAGGTGATCGGCGGCTTTGCCGGCTCGACTGCCGATGCCTTCACCCTGTTCGAGCGACTTGAAACCAAGCTCGAGCAATATCCCGGCCAGTTGATGCGGGCGGCCGTGGAACTGGCCAAGGACTGGCGTACCGATCGCTATCTGCGCAAGCTCGAGGCCATGATGATCGTGGCCGACAAGACCGACACGCTGGTGCTCACCGGCACGGGCGATGTGCTGACCCCTGATCACGGCGTCATCGCCATCGGCTCAGGCGGCAATTACGCGCATTCAGCCGCGCTCGCCTTGCACCAGGCCACTGAACTCGATGCGGAGGATATCGCCCGCCGCGCCATGAAAATCGCTGAAGAAATCTGCGTCTATACCAATGGCAATGTGACCGTCGAAACCATCGAGCTTGGCGCGTGACCTTGACCATCCGCCGCCTGGGCCCGGAGGATGCCGAAGCCTATCGCGCCATAAGGCATGAGGCACTGGCCAATCATCCCGAGGCCTTTGTCTCGACAGCCGAGGGCTTTGCGCGAAAATCCGATGCGGAAATTCGCCAGACGCTGGAAGGCCTGACCATTTTTGGCGCTTTCCTGCCCGATGGATCGCTGGGCGGCATCAACGCCTTCCTGCGCAATGAGGGTGCCAAGGAGCGTCATCGCGGCTGGATGATCCAGGTCTATGTGCGTCCCCAACACCGGGGAACCGGCATGGCGCAGGGCCTAGTCGAGCATCTGGTGGAGCATGCCCGGAACCACGTGCTGCAGATCCATCTTGGCGTCTGGTCGGAAAATGTCCCGGCCATCAAGCTTTATCAGCGGCTGGGTTTTGACATCTATGCGACCGAGCCCCGCTATCTCTTCGTGAACGGTCGATTTATCGACGAACACCTGATGGTGCGCTTCCTGGATCGTGACGGGTCCAACAGCAAGGCACCGATCGAAAGTGACCAAAATGAGTGAAACCAATTTTTCCCCGCGCGAGATCGTTTCCGAGCTCGACCGCCATATTGTGGGCCAGGCTGATGCCAAGCGCGCTGTGGCCGTGGCGCTGCGCAATCGCTGGCGCCGGCAGCAGCTCTCGGCTGATCTCCGGCGCGAAGTGACGCCGAAAAACATCCTGATGATCGGGCCCACCGGCGTCGGCAAGACCGAGATCTCACGCCGTCTCGCCCGCCTGGCGCAAGCCCCTTTCGTCAAGGTGGAGGCCACCAAGTTCACCGAGGTCGGATATGTCGGTCGTGATGTCGAGCAGATCGTGCGCGATCTGGTCGAGGCGGGGTTGACGGTCTTGCGCGACAAGCGCCGCCGCGATGTTCAGGCCCAGGCCCATCACAATGCCGAAGAGCGCGTGCTAGACGCGCTGGTCGGCACCTCGGCCACGCCCTCGACCCGTGAAAGTTTCCGAAAGAAGCTCCGGGACAACGAGCTCGACGACAAGGATATCGAGATCGAGATGCAGCCCTCGCCAGGCAGCGGCGGATTTGAATTCCCGGCATGCCCAATGGCGGCATCGGCATGATCAATCTCTCCGACATGTTCAAGCAGGCCATGGGCGGGCGCGGGGTCAAGCGCAAGATCAAGGTCAAGGATGCCTATGAGCCGCTGGTGGCCGAAGAAGCCGACAAGCTGCTCGACCAGGATCAGTTGAAGGCCGAAGCCATCGAATTGGTCGAGAACCACGGCATCGTCTTCATTGACGAAATCGACAAGGTCGCACAGCGCGAAGGCGGGGTGCAGGGCGGGCCATCGCGCGAAGGCGTGCAGCGCGATCTCTTGCCGCTGATTGAGGGCACGACCGTTGCCACCAAATACGGGCCGGTCAAGACCGACCATATCCTGTTCATTGCCTCGGGCGCCTTCCACGTCTCCAAGCCCTCGGACCTCTTGCCCGAGTTGCAGGGCCGCCTGCCGATCCGGGTAGAGCTGAAGGCGCTGACGCGCGAAGACTTCATCGGCATTCTTTCAGACACCGAGGCGAGCCTGATCAAGCAATATGTGGCGCTGATGGGCACGGAAGGTGTCACCCTGAACGTGACTGATGATGCCATCGAGGCCATTGCCGATGCGGCCGTGAAGGTCAATTCGAGTGTCGAGAACATTGGTGCACGCCGCCTTCAGACCGTCATGGAGCGGCTGGTCGAGGAGATTTCCTTCGACGCACCCGACAAGGCCGGACAGACCATCACCATCGACGCGGCCTTTGTGAAAGACAAGGTCGGCGTTCTGGCCGGCGACACGGATCTGAGCAAGTTCGTGCTGTAATGGGGACAGAATAACCCAAACAAGGCCTGGCTTGGACTACCGCTTTCTTCCTGCGCGCTTGACCACTTCATCGCGCAGGAATTTCAAATCCTCGGGGTCCAACCGGCCGATATCATCGCGCAGACGATTGGTCAGTTCGGTGGCTTCTGGAGCCATGCCGCCAGTATCTATGGTCACCTTGGGGTCGGAGATTTCGGCCAGGCGCTGGAGCTCCTCGGCCTCGTCCCAAATGACATTGAAAAAGGCGATGATACGATGAAGCAGGAAGCTTGTGGGTTGGCCGCGCTTGCCGTGTTCCAGCGCCGAGAGATAGGCGCTCGATACATTGAGCGCGGCGGCCATTTCCTTGAGGGATATGCCGCGCGCGTCCCGCAGGGCTCTAAGTTTGGCGCCTAGCGGGGTCACTGGCGCCTGAGGCGCACATACCACGCCCCCTCTCCGCCATGGCCGCGTGCCGCCACGCTCCAGCCTGACACCAAGTGCGACAGGCCCGGTTCCGAGAGCCAGATGGGCAGCATGGTGCGCAAAATTCCCCGCTCGGTCATGGCCGCGATATAGTCGTTATCGGTTTTGACACCCTTGCCGGTGATCACCAAAATGGTTCTATCGCCGCGCGCCGCGCGGGCCCCAATATAGCGGCGCAAGGTTTCGCGCGCCTCCGATTGGGTCATGCCATGAAGGTCAATCTTGCCTTCAATCTCGATCCGTCCGCGCCGGACTTTCTTGTGGATGGCAGGATCGACGGTGCGTTCGGCGCCTGGCGTGCCCGGCATGGGTGCCTGATAGGCGGGCAGGAATGGCCTTCCGGCCCGAACCGGCTTGGGGGGCGCTTTTACCAGAGGCTCGGGATCGGCTTGGGGCACGGGCAGCGTGCCCGCGCCCATCTTCAGCAGACCCTTGCGGCGCAGCGGCTCGACCGTCGCGGCAACGCTGGTCCACAGGTGGAAGTCATGCGGCAGGCGTTTCGAGCCACGCTTGGACATGGTACGGCCCGCCGCAACAAATCAATCAAGCTGACTGGTGGCGATGACCTTCCAGTTCGGGTCGCGCGATTTGGGGTTGCGTGAAAAGGTCCACTCGTCCGCAATGGTCTGGACCTGGTCAGCATTGCCCTCGACCAGATTGCCGTCCTTGTCACGCGTCGCAGAGACCACTTCGGCATGGAAGTCGACCGTGACATTGACGTCCTTCTTGTCGAATTCGGCGTCAACAATGGCAATGCGGGGCAGGCCGACAAAGGTGAAGTCCACCGTCTTGCCTTCGCCTTCACGCTCGGTAATGGCGCGCTGGAAGCTATCATAGATGGGCTTGTCGAGCAGATTCTTGAGCGTCTGCCGGTCGCCTTCGGCAAAGGCGGTGACGATCATCTCATAGGCCTGCTTGGCGCCCTCGAGGAAGCTCTTGGGCGAGAAGGTCGGATCGGCCTCGGCAACGGATTTGAGACCGGTAGCCAATTCGGCATTGCCGGCTGCCGCCTGCTCTATTTCAGCCTCGAGCTTGCGCGCGCGCCGCTCATCGTCCAGGTCTGGCTGGGCCGCGCGCGGCCGGATTGGCACCACCGTATCTTCATTGGCCGTCTGCTTCTCGGTCGGGGTCGAGCGGCTGCGGTCAATGGGTGGTCGCTCATTGCCGGTGCGGGTGCCCAGCACCGAACGCAGCCGGAACAGCACGAAGACTGCGACGGCAATGGCAATGAGTGTCGGCAGGTCGAGGAATTCAGCCATGAAGCAGGCACCCTGAAAATGAGGCGTCGACAAAAAAGTGAGCGCGAGCGCTCGTTCCGCGCCGCATCTGGCCTATATATAGGCAAAGCTTTAGCCCGAAACCAGTTCACGATGGGGCGAGTTGCGTTTTTGCCGCGCCCGAGGTGAACAAAATTGCTGCAAGGAGCCAAATGTGGCCCGCCTGATTGCCCTTTCCTTCCTGGCCCTGCCGCTTCTGGAAATCGCCGTCTTCATTCTGGTCGGCCGCGCGATAGGGCTGTTTCCAACCCTGGCGCTGGTGATTCTGGCCGCGCTGGGCGGCGGGCTGCTGCTGCGCCAGCAGGGCCTGAGCACGCTTTCGCGGCTGCGCAACAATGTCAACGCGGGCACCATTCCTGGCCGCGCCATGTTCGACGCCATGCTGATCGGCTTGGCCGCAATCCTGTTGGTGCTACCCGGCTTTCTCAGCGATGTGCTGGCGCTGGCCCTTTTGGTGCCCCCGCTGCGGAACTGGCTGTTTTCCGCCCTTGCAAGCCGGGTCCGGGTGGTTGAAACCACCACCAGCTATCGCCGCTACGATGAACCAGAGACGACATATGACGTCGATGCCAAGGTGATCGAACATCGGGATGAGGACGATCCCAAGCCCCGCCAATAGGTCTGCTTGGCTTGTTCCAATGGGCCAAAAGTGGTAGCCACACGGCCACAATTGCTTTGAATACAGACATCAAGAAGGACCAGACAATGGCCGATGACACCCAGGGCGCGGCAGCGCCGCAGCCCGGCACCGCACCCAGCATGAATCTTGTGGGTCAGTATATCCGCGATCTCTCCTTCGAAAATCCCGGCGCACCCGGAACGCTGCTGGGCGGCGGCACCAATCCGGCTTTCAACGTGTCGATCTCGGTCGGCGTGAAGAAGCAGAGCGATGAAATCTATGCCATTGAGCTCACGCTTAATGCCAAGGCCAATCGTGAAGAGACCGTGCTGTTCAATGTCGAACTGGTCTATGGCGGCATCTTCCGCATCAAGAACGTGCCGGAAAATCAGCTTTCCCCGCTCCTGATGATCGAATGCCCGCGGCTGATCTTCCCGTTTGCGCGCCAGGTGCTGGCCAGCGTGACGCAGCAGGGCGGCTTCCCGCCGCTGATGATGGAGCCAGTGGACTTCTCCGCAATCTATCGCCAGAATCTGGCCAAGCTGGCTCAGCAGCAGGGCGGCGCTCAGGCTGCCGATGCCGCCGCCGAGACGCCCAAGCCGAACTGATCGGTCATATCGGCTTCAATGAGCTAGGCCCTGGCTTCTGCCGGGGCCTTAATTTTGGGGCGGGTTCATCCTACTCGGCGGCAACGCGCTGCTGATACCTGGTCCAGATGGCGTTTTCACCCATCTTCTCAATGAAGGCGTCGTGAGCCTCTGCTTCACTGGCGCTGAGCCGGCTGGGTAGCGGGACGGGACGCTGGGCCACTGCAATACGGGCCTGGCCCATGCCACTGGACGCTGTTTCGACCTCGGCCACCAAGGCCAGGCTCACCTGCTTGCCACCGATCAACTCAAGATAGACTTCCGCCAGAATTTCGCTGTCGAGCAGCGCGCCATGCAAGGTGCGGCGGGAATTGTCGATGCCGTAATGCTTGCACAGCGCATCGAGGCTGACGCGGGCACCCGGATGCTTTTGCCGGGCAACCATGACGGTGTCGATCACCTCATTGGTCAGGCGCGGCAACCCGGCCCATTCCATTTCGGCATTGAGAAAGCCCATGTCGAAGGGCGCGTTGTGGATCACGAGCGTCGCATCGGCAATGAAGGCCCGGAAATCTTCAGCCACCGCCTTGAAAAGCGGCTTGTCGGACAAAAACTCCTCGCTCAGCCCATGCACGCGAAAGGCCTCTTCAGGCATGGAGCGTTCGGGGTTGATATAGACGTGAAAAGTCTTGCCGGTGGGGATGTGGTTGATCAACTCGACGCAGCCGATTTCCACCAGCCGGTCCCCGCCCTGCGGTGAAAGGCCCGTGGTTTCGGTGTCGAGCACGATTTCCCTGATCATTGGTCCTGCCGTTCTGCCTTCAACTTGCCGACCAGTGCGGCGACTTCGGCCTCCATTTCGGCGATGGGGAGGCCGGTGTCGAAGAGCCAGTCGGCGCGTTCCTTCTTTTCGGCCTGTGGCATCTGACGGGCAAGCAGCGTCTCCATCTTTTCCACGGTCATGCCCGGTCGGGCCAAGATACGTTCCCTTTGCACTGCCTCATCGACATAGGTCACCGCAATGCGATCAAAGCCATAATCATGGCCACTTTCGAACAGCAATGGAACCTCGACGGCAGCCAGGGCATGACCCTGCGCTTCTGAGTCATCGAGAAAGTCAGCAATGGCGCTGCGCACCATGGGATGGACAATGGCTTCGAGGCGCTGGAAACCAGAAGGATCGGAAGACAGGCGCCGGGCCAGCTCCCCACGGTCGATGACGCCATTGTCCGCAACGCCTGGGAAAAGCGCTCCGACCGGCGCGACAGCCGCACCCGAATAAAGCCGCGCCACCGCTTCATCGGCGGAAAACACCGGCACGCCGCATTTAGCGAATGCTGAGAGTAGGGTGGATTTTCCCGTGGCGATCGAACCTGTAATGCCGATCCTGAGCATGGCCTAGTGATCCAAAGTGGCTTCGATACGTGCCCGCAGGTCCGGCGTCACCACCGGCTGGATGCCGAACCAGGCCGCAAATCCGGGCACAGCCTGATGCAGCAGCATGCCCAGCCCATCCACCGTGGGCAGGCCGCGCGCCCTTGCGTCGGCCAGGAGTGGGGTTTCGAGCGGACTATAGACTATATCGGTTACCAATG
>Ga0208794_1000551_pt1 | contig 23208 bp, 8 predicted proteins | sample 32_taG_FD_184106 | JGI IMG/M metagenome (GOLD analysis project Ga0208794, IMG submission 184106) | Marine viral communities from the Gulf of Mexico - 32_GoM_OMZ_CsCl metaG (SPAdes) (version 2) | ecosystem: Environmental > Aquatic > Marine > Oceanic | place: Atlantic Ocean: Gulf of Mexico... | reverse complement strand
TATCAACCACCTATAGATACACCTATTACAATTGAACAAGCTTATGATAATTGTGATACATGTTTAGCTACTCTATTTCTTTTAACTGATTGTAATGATCCTGAAACTACTATAGTTACCGATACTAATTTAACTGTATACTTAGGACAATATGTAAAAGTTAAAAACTGCGAAGGTTGTTTCTTTGTAGAACCTTACACATTAGTTCCAGAATTTATAGAAAGTGTTGAAGTAGAAGAAAACTTTGATACATGTTTTGCATGTAATCAAGTACCTCCAAGATGTTCTACTGTATTTAATAATAGTACAGAAGATAGGACATTTACTTTTATAAATGCTAATGGTGATCCAGAAGAAACAGCAATAGTTAAATCAGGACACTTTTCACTTAGATATTGTGTTCAAACATGGGAAGAGCCTGATAGCTTTATATATAATTACTATGGCGACTGTACTGTATATGAAGATGAATCGGGTACTAAAACAGGATTCTGTGTACAGTATTTTCCAAATAACAGAAAGGTAAAACCAGGATATAATACACCTATATGTTCTGCAGAAAAGTATGATAAGATAACATGCAAGTTTGCAGATATAGCATATAAGAAAGTACTTGAATTAAGATATGGTATATCTAATTGCTGTCCTGAGGAAGATGAGAAGTGGTTAATTAAAAAAGAACTAATAGAATTACAGGCATTAACAGATCCTAATTATAAGTGTGAACCACTAAAGGATTGTTGCGGAAATACCGCATCTAATTGTTCTTGCAATTCTTAATAAAATTTTGTATATTATAAATAACAGAAAGTATGAAACCTTTAAACTTAGATAATAAGCCTTGTAGTCCAATCTCTTCCAACTGTGTAGTATGGCAGGGACCTGATATAGAGTGCATCAACTTATGTAAAGGAGACACTGTTTCTGATGTGGTTTTTGCATTAGCTACAGAGCTTTGTACAATTCTAGAAACTTTAAAAGTTTCAAATTATGATTTAACATGCTTTAACTTACAAGCATGTGATCCAAAAGACTTTCAAGCACTCATTCAATTTCTTATTGAAAAGATCTGTGAAAATCAAGGAATAACACCTGAATTAAAAACAGAAAGTGGATGTCCTGATTGTGTAGTAACAGTAGCAGATTGTTTTGTAACAGGTACTCAAACTACTATGCAATTAGTAGAGTATGTCAATTTAATAGGAAATAGAATTTGTAGTATAGTTATTGAAATTTCAGAAATTAGAGATTTAATTACAGATCTTTCTATTAGAGTAACAGATTTAGAAAATCAACCGTTACCTTCATTTCCAGAGTTAACTGTTCAATCAAACTGTGATATAGGAACAGTACCTGCTGGTACAGATAGTCCAGTTCAAACCATTTTGCAAGAATACTTTAATGCAGTATGGTGCGACTTTTATTCTATTACAGGAGGTACAGCAGCATTAGATACTGCTATACAAAGTCAATGTATTTTAAATACAGACTTTACTCTAGTTGATCCAGCTCAATCTTTTTCAGCGTATTATCCTGCATGGGTGGCTGCTCCAGCTACAGTAGCAGATACTATTACTAATATATGGATTGCACTTTGTGATGCTTATAATGCTGTGCAAGGTATTAGCACAACGGGTTCTACTTCAAACTCAGTTGATGTAACAATATCTAGTGGAGTTATAGAAGCTAAGGTAAATGATACAGGTTGGGTAGATTTAAATGGATTTGCTCATCAATCTGCAATAGGTTTGCCACAATGCCGAAGAATTGGTAATGTAATTCACTTTAGAGGTCTTGCTGTAGTACCATTAAGAAACACAGCAGGTACAGGAGTTTTATCTATAGCTGATGCTGATACATATAGAACCCACTTTTATGTAAGTCCTTATGTAGGAGCTAATGGAGTATTTATTGATGCAGATGGTATTTTATACTTTAACAATAATGGAGCAGGTGCTCAATCAGTTATTCCAATATCAGTACTTGATGTAGCAACTACTTTAGATAGTAGTTATAGACATCCTAGATTTTATTTAAATAGAGATTTAGCAGTAGAAACATATCTAGGTTCAGGTATATCTGGAACAGCACTTTGCGGAGCAGCAGGAACATTAAAAATAAATTCTAATAAAACTTTACAATTTGCTCCACTATCTACTTTAGAACAAAGTACCTTTGATACTGCAAGTATGGTAGGTAATTCACCTTTAAGAAATATAACAACTAGATTTACAAGTAGATCTTTTATGTTAAACTATGGAGGTAATACTCCTTTTTATGATGGTTCTGATTCAACAACTACTTCACCTATAATAAGTGCTGGTCAAAGTCTTGTTGCGGGTGCTTTGTATACTATTATTGTTAGAGATGGGGCAGATGACTTTACTTTAGCAGGTGCAGTAAATAATGATCCTGGAACAAGTTTTATTTCAACAGGTACTCCAGCATTAACAGGTACTTCACAGTTATTATATAAATATAGAAGTGAAACAACTTTTTATACAGACCCAGTAAATGGAGTAGGTACTCAATGGCCAGCTATTGCAGATGCTGCTGGTTTAGATGCTAGTATAGCAGATAATCTTGGAGGATTTGGAATTAACTTAGATGGTCTAACAGCTTATGTAGATGTTTGTACTACTGATCAAAAACCAACAATTTGCCCTTAAACTAAATGAAAAAAATTAAAAATTATATATATATAAACTAAAAATAAAATAAAATGGCTTGTTCAAATTGCAATACCCCCAGTTGTGGATGCTCAGGAACTTATGTAGTTTCTCAGACATGTCCACCAGCATGCTCAGAAGTATTTAATGCTTCGTGCATTGTCTACACAGGAGTAGACTTAACTTGTACTGATACTGTATCAGGATTAACTAGTACTGTAATATCTAGAAATGATTATTTAGATACTGCACTTACTGCATTAGTAAATTATATCTGTTCTAGATTTAATCCTGCAAATCTACCATCTAGTGTGGTTGTGTCAGGAGATGATTTTGTAGTTGTAAGTGCAGCTACAGTAGGTTATGTAACTACTTATACAGTTACTCTAGATCCAGCAGGACTTCCTTCGGCTTCAATTGTAACTGCAGGAGAAAATGTTACTGTTACTGGAGATGGTAGCGGTGGAGATCCTTATGTAGTAAATGCAGAAAATGCTATTGTAATTAGCAGTAGTGATATTATAACTGTAGTTCCTCAAGTAGGAGTACCTAGTACTTACACAACTACATATGACATTGAAGTTAATGAAGAGAATTTACCTGATACTATTTTAGAATCAGATACTGGACATGTTTATATAACAGAAACTCAAAACTCTCCAACAGCGGGAGATACAACTTATACATTAGAAGTTGATGAAGTTACTGTAGAAACAACTGATGATAGACTTGCTGTTGCTTTAACTTCTGCAGGTGGTGCTCCAGGTTATGAAAGAACCTTTGATGTTACTGTAGATGATACTGAAATGGGTATATGGATTATGGGAAGTGTTGTGAATAACACGGATCCATTAACAGCCCCAGGTCTTATTGCTGGTGCAGGTATAGCACTTGCATTTGATCCTGTTTTATCTCAAATAGAAATTTCTAGTACATTTGTAGACCCTGATAGATGGGATGAGTTATCTGATTTTGTAGGTACTACTATTCAACCTAGTTTACCAACCTCTACTCTTGCATTTTTAGCAAATCCAGCTACTGTAGATGCAGGTGGTGATGGTATATCTGCGGTTCTTGGTGGTATTCCTTCTGCAGCAGAGATCCAATTTACTAATACTGACCCAGGTTCTGCTCAGTTAATCTTTGGAACTGTTGCAGTAGCAGGACAACCTGATGTACTTGCAACAAGTAATACTGAAATATTAACACTTGTAGAAGGTGCAAACATTGGTCTTGTAACTGACAATGTTGCTAAATCTGTTACAATTGTAAATGAGATTGACTTTGTATTCTCAAGCGTAGCTGGTGATACAGGAGTTGTTCAAGCAGCAAATACTGTTGATCAAGTTCAATTTGTTGGAGGAGAATCTATTACAACTACAGCTGCAGGAGGTGGTCCAGCGACAGTCACTATTGATTGGGATGGACTTACAATAGGTGCAGGGTTATCTGGAAGTGGTACTAGTATAGATCCATTAGTAAATGCTGCTCCTAACGTAGACCAAAATATTTGGGAAACTATTATATCAGATAGTGGTAGTACAACTGCAAATTCAACTACAGATAGTTTAACAGTTGCTGGAGGTACAGGAATTGATACATCTATTGTAGGTGATACATTAACAATTGAAAATACAGGTGTAACTACTTTAATTGCTGGTAACGGTGTAGCAGTATCTGCTGCAACAGGAGTAGTAACAGTTAGTGCTGATCTTGTAAGAGATGATTTAGATGGAACTGCTCCTAACTTACCATATACAGCAGGTTCAGGTCCAGCTACTCTTACTCATGCTGTAGGAGAAACTTATGTTAATGTAAGATGTTTTAATGGTTTAGTAGATGTAACAAATACTACAACAATAACAATGGTAAATGCAACTGACTTTACTATAGATAATAGTACTAGTAACATTACAAATGTATTAGTTCTAGGATAATAAATATTGTCGCAGTTTGTTGGTTATCTGTGGCTAACAACAGGAGAACCCTCACACAAGTGGGGGTTTTCTTTTTTTGTATATTTGTATACTTGCTAATCTCGCTAATTTTTAGTATATTATTTACATAGTATGGAAACATTTAGAACACCAGACTTAAAAGCTCCAAGATTTAGAGCAGAGACATATGAAGTTTTAAATAAAGAGTTCTTTGATAGGTTTAGAAAAAAGTATCCGAAGTATAAAAACTACAAGGATAAAGAGCTAAGATCAATTATTAAATCTTTTAATAAACTAATCTTTGAAACAGTAATAGATAACAGAAATGGTGTAGAGTTACCAGAATCACTAGGATGGTTATTTATAGGAACTTGTCAAGCTAGTCAAAAAAAGAATATTGATTTTGCTAAATCTAAAAAGTATGGTGTAAAGGTTTCAAACAAAAATTGGGATAGTGATGGTAAACTAGCTAAGATATTTTTTACAAATGGTAATTTAAAACATAAAGTAAAAAATATAGAGTTCTGGGGATTTTCAGGATCTAGAGAATTCAAAAGAACTGTTGCTAAAACATATCCTGAAAATTGGAATAACTACATAGTAGTAGATCCGCAAAGAAAATTAAAACTAGCTTACTCTAAAAAAGTAGCTAATGAAATAAGACTGAAAAAGCAAGAACATGCTTTGAAAGACTATAATGAATTTGACCTATGAGCACAACAGTTGGAGAAGCAATATCACGAGTAAGGAATACTCTTAAAGCTGTTAAGGAAGATCCATTTTTAACAGATAGAACTATTTATTATTCTATCATTAAATACGGTCAGTCTCTTATGAAGAGAGAAGATAATCAGCTTAGACTAATGAAGATTAGTAACATATTCAAAGTATTACCTTATGCAGAACTGATTGAAGTAGATAAAGTAGAAGCTTCTTGTGTAGGTGTACATTCGGGATGTTATTTTAAAAGAACTAAAGAAAAAGTTCCAGATCTTCTAACAGGTATACAGGGACCCATATTTAGAACTGTTTCATCAATTGATGGTTCTATAGAGTTATTTAGAACAGATCCAGGTACTTATGTTTCTATGACTAAATCAACTACATTTAAATATAATAAAAGAAAATACTGGTGGTTTCTAGAAGGTTACCTTTACTTTCCTGATCTTGATTGGGATGCTGTTAGAATTGAAGCTATATTTGAAAATGATGTAGAGAAATGTGATGATGAATGTGTTCTTAGACAAGAGCAGGCTCTTAATATACCAGATTATTTATTTTCTGAAATAGAGCAATACGTAGTAAAAGAATTAACTATGACTATGCAAGTACCAACTGATGGGGCAGATGATAGTCAAAACACACTTAGATAATGGATTTTAACTATACATTAAAATATAGAACCTTTGATCAACTCTTAGAAGATGTAACTATAGATCTTAATACATTTGCTTTAGAGAATATGATTGAACCTCAGCAGCTTATTAAGCTAGCTAAAAAAATTAATTATGATTTAGGTCTTAGAATTAATCAGCAAAGAGAAGTAATTTTAGATGTAACTCACGGTAAAGTAAAACTACCAGATGATTTTTATACATTTAACTATGCATTAATCTGCGGAAATTTTGAAAGAAAGGTGGGATATGATGGAGCTGCAGGAGGAACTAATATGCAAGAAATGAAAATTACAGATGGTCAAGTTCCTGTAACATATAGCGATTTTCCTAAAGATGTTCCTGATCCATGTGATACACATCAACCAACTTGTTGTTGTGATGATAAAGGAAATGTAGGTACATGTTTAGTACACAATCCTCATCAACCATATGGAGATGCTTGCGTAAAGCCTAGAGTTTTTATGAACTGCAAAGGTGAAACTTATGAGTTAATTCAAGTAATTAATACTACAGAAACTTTAGTATACCATGAATTGCTTCCTTTAAAAATGAAAGCAAGTCAAAATATTGATTGTGAGTGTCCAAATCTATATCACAATACTGTAAATGAAGGATGGATTAAACATGGCTTTTTATTTACAAATTTTAAAACAGGAAAAGTATATCTAAATTACCAAGGTCAAATGGAAGATGAAGATGGTAATTTACTTGTTCCTGATCATGATCTTTTAAATGAATATTATGAATATGCATTAAAGTCTAGAATTCTTGAGAATCTTTATTTAAATGGAGAAGATGTTGCACAAAGAATGCAGTTAGTAGAACAAAGACTAAGAGGAGCTAGGAATAATGCATTAAGCGTAGTTAATACACCTAACTTTAGAGAACTGCAAGAAATTACAAAAGCAAATAGAAAAGCAATGTATGCTAGATATTATGATATGTTTAGATCTTATCCTCCTAATGTACTGGCAAGAACTCGTGTAAGAAATAATATTCACAGCAATGGCTAAGAAAAGGTCTAATAAAAGCAATCCTAATACTACAAGTATTCAGACAAATACCTTTATAAAAGGTATGAATAGAGACTCTGATCCTTCTTTTGTTGAACAGGGTATGTGGACACATGCTAGAAATGCAAGTAATAATACCTCAACTGGTGACTTAGGAACTTTATCTAATGAAGAATCAAATGCATTATGTGCTAAAGTAATGCAAACAGTTCCTGAATTTAATAAGGATATTATAGGTGTTATACATTTATATAGTGATAAGTGGGTAATATATAGTGTATCTTATGATCTATTTGATAAAAAACCAATAAGTTCTGAAATAGGATTATTTGAAGAAGATCTGTGCAAATACAGACCAATTGTAAATGATCCATGTTTAAACTTTAATAAGTTATATTTAATAACAGGTGCATCTAGATTATTAGATGATTGTTCATGGGAAGTATATTGGGCAGATAATTTGAATCCAGATAGACACATGAATATAGGAGATCCAAAACTTTGGATTGAAGAACCTTATACTTTCATGGGTGGGGCAAATGGATCTACTACAATCAATTTTTACTCTAACGGAACTGATAGACTTTTATGGCCAGGAGTTCCGTGGGTGCAAGACTGTGAAACTACACCACCTGTTGAAGTGGATGAAGATGGAGATGGAGATCCTGATAGTACAAGATTAGAATGTAGAATATGTAAAGATCTCAATCAACTTGATTGTGATCAACTTAGAATAGCTAGATTATTAAAAACTCCTTGTTTAGATATAAGAAAAGGACAACAGCCTGGATCACTACCTAATGGATCTTATGCAGTAGTTGCAGCGTATACTATAGATAAAGTAAGAGTTACAAACTATTTTTCTGTTTCTCATCCTCAACCTATTTATTTTGACCCTGACTTAAGAGGTTCTATAGAAGTAGATGTAGATGTAGATGAAGAAGCCTTTGATGAATTTGAATTAGTACTTATTAGATTTACAAATCAAAACGAAGATAATAGAAGTATAGGTTATTACTCTACAAGAACTAAAAGAGTTATTATTGATTTATTTACAGATCAAAATCCTAATATAGATAAAAGTACCATACTTTTAAAAGACTTTGTTTTTGAAAGATCTGAACAAATTGTTGCTGCTAACAATTATTTGTTAAGATTAGGACCTACATCAAAGTTTGATTTTAACTATCAACCTTTAGCAAACTTAATTCAAGCAGAATGGGTTTCTGTAGAATATGATGAAAAGTATTATTTTGACGGAGGTAATAATGCAGGATATCTTAGAGATGAAATATACGCTTTCTTTATTAGATGGGTATATGATACAGGAGATAAGTCTGCATCATATCATATTCCAGGAAGACCCTCTGGTAATTATATAACTCCTGCACCATATAATGTAGCTACTACAGATACAGCTACCTTAGATGGAATTAATAGTTTAGGTACATCACCTTTATATGATGACGACAAAATATTTCATGTATTAAATACAGCGGCTCAAACTTCTACGGCTTCTCAAACTTTACCTGATGGAGGAGAAGTAATTGCATCAGGTAAAATGGGATATTGGGAATCAACTGAGGTATACCCTGATGATAGACCTGACATATGGAATTCAAGTTACTACTGTTGGACAGGATCAACCTCTACAAATTATGATCTTTGCGGTAAAAACATAAGACATCATAGATTTCCAGATAATGGATTAACTCCTAATACATATCACTTTACTAAGAATGCTGATGGTGATTATAAGATTAGGCTAATGGGAGTTAGGTTTAAAAACATCATTATGCCAAAAGATAATGATGGAAATAACATACCTAACATAGTAGGTTATGAAATACTAAGGGGTTCTAGAAACGGTAATAAAACTATTCTAGCTAAAGGTATGATAAATAACTTTAGAAACTATAGTATACCTGGAACACCTGAACCAATTGCAGGAGGATCACCAGGAACAATAGGATTATATGCAAACTATCCATATAACTGTTTAATACCAGAAAATAACAGAACTAGTATTCTTGCATCTAATTTAAATTATGCAAATTATAAATACAATGATCCATTTATAATTAGAAGAGCAGTAGATTCAGATGATCAAGATCCATATAAAAGATTAAAACAGAACGTTCCTATTGACATTCAATCTTTTCATTCTCCTGACACTAGTTATAATAATCCAGCTATAACTGCTTCAGAAATGAAAGTATATGGATGGTTATATGGACAGGCTACTCAAAGATTTATTGAACCAGAAAAACATCCTGAATTTAAATTACTTGATAACAGTGTAGTTCTTATTGCAGCTATAGGAGGTATCATAAATGTAATACTTAATACAGTTAGTGAACTTAAAATTAATTATCCTTCTCAAAATTATACTGTTCCTAGATATGCGACTATAGTAGGTAATAACACATTTGGTACAGATTTTAGCAATCCTTTTTATTCTAATACTGTTGATATTGCCTTGGAAGGTGTACCACCTATTATTCCAGGTTATAATGATTTATGGAATAAGGCAATAGAAAATAGAGCTGATGGAGGTGCTTTTTTTCAAGCACTAGGATTTAATCAAGATAGCTTACCTGACGCAAATAAAATTTTAAGGCAACAATATGCTACTACTACAGGTACTTATACTACTCCATCTTATGAAAAAGCATATACAAGTTATGAATTAATTCCTCAAATTTTTCAAAATGCTAACCTCATTCCTGGTATAACACAGTTATCTCAATCTTTATTTTATTTTCAAGAAGGAGCAAAAGATACTATAGATGTATTATATGCTATTGTAAGAACAAGACAGTATGCTCTTCAGTTAATAGGTCGTGGTGAATACAGTGAATTTAGAACTTATTCAACTGCGCCAAATTCTTATAATCAATCTACTAAAGATAGATTTAGATTGCCAGTAGGATCATATGTAAGAGATCAATTATTTCAGTTTCCTACATATCAAGCGCAAAACTATGATTATAGTTTACCTGATCAACCATATACAGGTGAAGTTAATTATAGAATAAATAACTTATTAAGACCTGACCTAGTAGTAATTAGAACTACAGATGATAATGAAAATCCTTCTGGTCCACATTTTATAATACAAGATAATCCAAGCTTGTTAGGTCCAAGTCCTGAAAGTGTAGATCAATCTTCTATGACATTAGGATTATTAAATAAAACTCCTGGTTATGGTTGGGATTTATTTAATCCTCTTACAAATAATGCATTCTTAGATAGAAATAAATCTAATGAATTTGAAAATACTATAGCTAGTTACTATGTAGGATTAAAGTTTACATTCAGAAATCTTTACAGACAATTAGATTCTATTGTTCAAGTAATGACAACACCATGTGAACAAAGAATAGACTTTACTCAAAATTCTACAAATCCAAATACTATACAAGTTATACCACGCCCTGATCTTTGTGATTTAAATTTTACTCAAACTATAATTAAAACAACTCCTATATTTTTTGGAGGAGATACATATGTTACAAGACACACTGAAAAAACTATAATGCCTTTCTTCTATGAGTGGTTATATGGTCAGTCTGATAATTTTAGATTTAACTATTTTAGAAGACAAAATGTTCCAGAACCTAGATTCATGGTAAACAGTAATAGATGGGACTTTAGTGATCTTAATTTTCAAAATCTTTATCAATCTATAATATCAGGTGTTCCTGATACAGGAGAAGGTTTGCTTCCAAGAGATTATTATGATTTAGATAATGTTAACTATAATGAGCAGTTAAATATTACAGGTCTGTATCCTGGTTTAATAGGAGTAAGAAATTCATACTTTTATACATCAGCTTGTGGTATAAAAGACTTCTTTGTAGAAAGTGAAGTACTTACAGACTTTAGATTTGCTGGCAGAGGTCCTGAAGAAAAGTCTTACAATAAATGGAGCTTTACAGATTTCCAAGTATTATTTAGTCAGAATCCTGCAATACTAACTAAAGGAAACTACTTTAGATATGATTACTCATTAAGTGCGGCAAGATTCTTATTTAGTCAATATTATAATAATGGAGCTTTACAAGGTACAAATTATGATCCCGAAGTAGCAGAATTATGCTATACAAGTTTTCCAAATAGAATACAATATTCAAATCTACTTTCAGAACATTCAGCATATGATGCTTGGTTAATGTTCTTAGCTCTAAATAAAGTAGACTTTAAAAGCGAATTAAATTCTGTTAGAACTATTGGTAAAACAGGTTTGTTTGTAACATTTAAAAATAATAGTCCTTTAGTATTTCAAGGAGTAGATCAAAGAGAAACTTATATTGGTGTAAAAGCTACAATTGGGGATGGTGGTTTATTTTCAACTACTCCTCAAAATGTTGTAGTATCAGATCAACCGTATCAATATGGTTCTTGCCAAGGAAAGTTTTCTGTAATTTCAACACCAGCAGGAATATATTTTATATCACAAGAACAAGGTAAAATATTTACTTATACTTCTAACGGGCTACAAGAAATATCTCAAAAGAATATGAAATGGTGGTTTGATAAATTTTTACCATTTAAGATTTTAGAAGATTTTCCAGATTATCCTCATACAGATAATCCTGTAGCAGGAGTAGGTTGTTCTGCAAGTTATGACAATAGTAACTCAGTATTATATTTTTCTAAAAGAGATTTTCAACTTAAAGATGAATACAAAGGAAAATTAACTTTAGATCCAGACACTAATACATTTAGTGTAGAAGGTGAATTAAGATCTACAATTATACTAGGAGATAAAAGATATTTCCATGATGCATCTTGGACTATAAGTTATGATCCTAAAAATCAATATTGGATATCTTTCCATGATTGGGTTCCTGGATTCTACTTACCGAGTAAAGGTCATTTCTTAACTACTAGAAATGATGGAATATGGCAACATAATGATGCATGCAATGATTACTGTAATTTCTACGGTACACAGTATCCTTTTGAAGTAGAACTTCCAATATCTACAGGACAAAACGTTACTACTCTCAGAAGTGTTGAATATGTATTAGAGTGTTATAGAAAAGACAATATTTTATGTGCTGATCAATATCATGTTTTAGATTATAATTTTAGTCAAGCAATTATAACTAATTCTGAACAGGCTTCGGGAATATTAAACTTAAACATCTATCCTAAAAATAATGTAGCATTAGCACAAAACTATCCTCAGCTAAATAGTAATTTATCATCATTTGATATTTTATTTTCTAAAGAAGAAAACAAATATAGATTTAATCAGTTCTGGGATATAACATTAGATAGAGGAGAATTCCCACAAGGTGCAGGATATCCTCCTACAGGACCTTTAGTTCCAAATAGTACAGAATTATTAGGAAACTATACTGAAAATTATATATGGATTACAGAACCAAATGGCTATGTTAAAAATCTAAATCCAGTTAATTTAAATTATAACAAGCCGTTAACACAAAGAAAGAAGTTCAGACATTATTCAAACTTTGTTAAGTTAATTAAAGACGATTCTAGAGATACTAATATGATCTTAAAAATTGTTAATACTAAGTCTCAATTAAGTACTAGGTAATGGCATATAATAAAAGAGTATTAAAAAAGGCTACAAAGAATCTTAGTAAGAAAAAAACTCTTGCTAAACCTAAAGATATTATTAAAGATCCTGAAGGTCAATGGAAATTTCCTGGACAACCTACTAGAATACCTGGTAGTGACATTACTATGCAAGGAGTACCTTATCCTGTTCTTGGTGTAGGCTCAACAGGTCAAAAACAAATGATGTACCCTAATCAGGAATATACATTTCCAGGATCTACTTATGTAGATGAATTTCCTCAAGATAAAGATGCTATGAATGCAATGATGAAAGCAAGACTAGCATATGCAAATGAGTTTGGTAATCCTGCAGCACAAAGAATGATTACTTTACCTGACCAGCTTTATGACTTTGGTGATGGTAACATGGGTAGTCATTATATGGCAAGTATGGATAACTATGCTGTACCACAGATTCAAGATGTAAATGGTAAATTAGTTCTTAGAGATTTTGGTCCAGAGTCTAATGAAGCAATAAGATTTGATAGACCTGAAGATGCAGAATATTTTGCTGAACATTACAAAGATGTATCTCCTGCATTTATAGAAGCTGAATTAACAGATGAAGAAATAGAAGAATATAAAAAAGGTGGATATGTAATAGAAGAAATTGGAGAAGATCCTCCTGTATATCCTTCATATTATACTGAAGGATTATCAAAACGTAAAAATTTAAGAAACCTAAAATCTAAGTATGAAAAAGGAGAACTTGTTCCTAATCCTGAATGGCAAAACTTTTTAATAAATAATTTAGATCCAGATTTATTAAAAAGATGGAAAGCAGAACAAACTACACCAGAAGAAAATGATTTAGTTCAAATGGTACTACAGGAACGAAAAAATATTCCTATGTATTTAGATCAAGAATATCCAGAATATGCAAAGTATGAATATGAGTTATTAAAAAGTAAATATAAAAAATTAGATCAGGGAGGATTTGTAGAACTAGATCTTACACCTGAAGAGATTCAACAATATGTTGATGGAGGTTATGTAGTAGAAGAATTGCCTAAAGCTCAAGATGGTATAAATCTTGAAGATCCTAAAGATCTTGAAGATATTAAAGTTAAAACTGAATATACTGGAAAATATCCTAAATTAATTAGAGACAAACAAAAATTTTTTAAAGGAATAAATGAATATTTAAAAAATTTTGATACTGGCAAAAAAGCTAAATATTTAGATTATGATGAAGAAAAAACTATAAAACAAAATTTAAAAAAACAAAAAAAGGCATATAAAAAACAATTTAAAGAATTAGAAAAAGTAGATAAAATAGGTAGCAGGTATTTAAAAAAGATAGATCCTAAATATCTAAATTATACTGTTGGCGGATTAGAAGATTATGGACAATATATAGACCCATATACTAGAGCTTATTTAATGAGTAAACCAGATTATAAGCCTGAAGAAGAAAAAACTTTAAATCCTTATTCAATATTAAATACTCGTCAAGGATATAGCGCAATTAGAGATGCCAAAAATAGAGGAGAAATTTCACAAGGAGCGTGGAACAGGTATCTAAGATATTATGGAGGAAGAAAATTTGATCCTTTAAGATATGATTTAACTCCAGAACAACAAAGACGTTGGGAACAAGAATGGGGCAGACCTGGAGAAATGACAAAGTTTGTAACAGACTATTTAGATCCTCTTGCTAAAATAATTCCTGCGTCAGCAATGGCAGGTGCTCTTGGACCAATGGCAGTTGAAGAAGCTGCAGGAATATTAAGCACTCCTGGAAAAGACCTTTTTAAATATGGTGTAACAGGAGTAAGAAATTTTTTAAACACGGCTCCAAAAGGAGCACCGTGGGCCTCAATTGGTAATGCAATTGGTTTAGGTTTTGGGGCTGAAGCTGCTATGAATTTACCTAAAAATATAAGAGAAGGAAATGATGCAGAGGCAATAGTAGATGCAGTAATGATGGCAACAAGTCCTGGAATGCCAAATGTTTTAAGTAAAGCTTACAATTTTACAAAAGCTTTAACTAATCCAACAACTAAAGGATTAGTAAATCTTCCTGGTGGATATACAGCTGGAATTAAAACTCCAGCTGGAAGTGAAATATACTTAGGAAATACAAGAAATTTAACAGGTGCAAATAAACAAATATTACAAAAATTTACTGATCCTTTAAGTCAAGCATTAGGAGCAGATGTTAAAGTATATAGAAATCTAACTACAGCTGCAGATGGATCTAAAGAACTACAAGTTGTTAATAATACAAAAACTGGATATGTTCCGCAGTTACAACTTTCTGGAAGTACAGAACTAGGTGTACCTCTTATGGGTTCTGACATTGGTAAACTTGAAAGGAGTGCTTATTCAAATTTAGAATCATTTTATACTGATCCAGACTTAGCTCAAATTGATCCAATTATAATAGAAGCAAGAAACGGAAATATAGAGGCACAAAACCAACTTGCTGAATATGGACTTAATTGGGAACAAAGTCCAACATATAGATTTATCAATCAATCAGAAGCAGATACTTTATTAAAAGGAGAAAAAATAAATAGTATAAGAGGATATTCTGATAGAGGAATAGATGTTACATCTTCTGCAACACCAACTACTGGTGCAAGTTCTGAACTTAGAGTTACTTTTAAAGATAGCTTTGATAAAAATAATGGTTTAAATAAAGTAATACCTAAAAATAACGTAGATTCAAATCTTCCAAAAGGTAGAGGATATAATATAAATGATGTTGCTAAAATTGAAAAATTAGATGAAAATGGTAATGTGTTAGAAACAATATATGATGCAAAATCAGAATATTCTTCTTCTACTACAGAAGCAACTGTTTCTGATATGAGAACTGATATAAAACCTAAAAAAATAAAAGGTTTAAGATTAGGTGTAACAGAGCAAGATGTTCAAAATGTAGTTAATAAAAATATCAACTATATTAAGTCTGATGAGTATATCACAAGAAGAATGAGTAATACTGGAGAGTCTAGAGATGAGATTTTAAAAGATATAGATAAGTACATAAATAAATTAGAAAATGCAACTATTGATTTGAATAAAAGCTTATTGTTTTCACCAGGTACGGCTGGTCTTGCTAAGATGAGAACAAACAAAATACAAGTAGCAAGAGGTCTTGAGGACAAAGAAACAATACTAGATGTTTTAGATCATGAAATAAAACATATGTTATCACCAGCAACTGAATTATCTAGATCTACTAGAGCAAAAAAATACTCTACTTATCCAAAAATAGATATAGGTGGTCCAGATCCATATAATTATTTTAAAGATCCTGCAGAGCAACAAGTTAGAATGTTAAAATTAAATGAAAATATTAGAAAAGATTTAGGAATAAAAGGTGATAGAAAAATAACAAAAAAAGAATTTGATAAGTGGCAAGCTTCGGCTTCTAACAAAATACTAAATGATCCTGCTTATAGAGATTTTAAGTTGTTGTATAAAAATATGTCTGAAGAAGGAAAAAAGGATCTGCTAAAAAATTTGAATAAAGCATGGGGACTTGTTCCTCCAGCAATAATATTAGGAGCGGCAGCTGCTGATGATGACTATTCTCCTGGAGAAATAGCAACTGCAGGATTGCTTGGGTTTATAACAAGAGGTAAAGTAAAAGGCAAAGGATTGAATAACCTATTTAAACTAAGTAGGTTTATAGGTAAAACACGTAAAGGTACACTGCTTACCGAGTTATCAAAAACTACTAAGGCTTCTAGTATAGGAACTGATATAAAAACAATACAAGAACTTAAAATATCTCAACTTAACAGATCTAATAAAACGTTTCCTATAGATGAAATAAATAAAGCTAATCCTAATGAAATACTTACTTTAAATAGAGTTCAAAATGCAGATATAATTGAACAAGCTAAGATAGATCAAGAATTACATGATGCTGTTCAAGGTACAGATAGATTTTCAAAAGAAGACTTACAATTCTTAGAAGAAGATAAAAAATTAAAACAAAGATTTATTGATTTAGTAGAAGGTAAAAATGTTTCTGATAAAGAAATTGATGAAGTTATTGCAGGATTAAGTGAGGATAAAAATATACACGAATATTATCTTAGTATACCTGCGGATGCCAATACTGGATCACATACTTGGCATGAGCATTGGATGAGTGTTTATGATGGATGGATATCAAAATTAAATGAGATAAAACAAATCAATGCTGAAACTATAGTTGCTGAAGAAGGATTACCATTTGTTTCAGCTAAAATAAATCCAGAATTTGAAAATAAAAACTATATACCTATTTATGCAGAAAGAGCCAAAGCTTCTAAAACTTCTAATTTACCAACGCAAAATATAGTTGACACTTATGCAGCTGATGGAGATATAATTAAATTAAATCCAGAAAGAGTTGAACAATTCGAAAAGTACCAAGATAATCTAGCTAAGTTTGCATTAGATTTTAATACTATATGGAGGGAAGGTGAGTTAGGTAATAATACTAAAAAGCTTACTAAAAATATAAATAAGTTACTTCAAGAGCAGGAAGAACTAAAGAGAATAGGTAGACCTGCTTTTCAAGAAATACAAAACCTTTATAGAGACACTGCTAAAATGATTGATGATTATGAAAAAACTTTTTATAGTGCATTAGAAAGTCGTGGTTATAATCCATCAAAAGGAATATCTAGAGCAGAAGAACTCATTAAAGATTTAGAATCTGAAATGGAAACTGTAAAGTCATCAGAAAGAAAAAAACACTATAAAGATGCAATTGAAATACTTGAAAAGCATATAGTTGAATTTAAAAAAGACATTGTTAAAGGACCTGTTGAAAGTAAATCTGGAACTATAAATCTTTTCCCTAATGATTCTTGGTTTCCAAAGGATAACAGTAAAAGTTTGCATGATCTTCGACAAAGTTTATTTCAAGCTAAAGCAGATCCAAGTGTAAAAAAAGCTGCTGAGGATTATGATAAAAGAATGCTACCTTTAAGTTGGGAAATAGATGCAGAAGTAAACAAAATAAATATATTAGATATTTTAGAACCTGATGTACGTCAAAGAATAGAGGCATTAAGAGATATGCCTGATCCTCCAACAGTTTCTAGAGATCGTTTAAGTTCTTTAGAAACTAGAGGTACTTTAAATAAAATAAACAGAAAAGGTAGAAAAACTTCAGCTTTAGCTAAAGGTAGAACTGGGGATTCTAGTTTAAAAGGAACAAATCTTCAAGATGCAACACAAGAAATGCTTAATAGTATAAGTGGTAGAGGAGATGCTCTTAAAGGTGCTGTAACTCTAAGAACTAAACCTTTGTCAATAGCTGATACATTTGGTCGTAAAAATCCTGGTACTGACGATGCAATAGAAAGAGTATATGAAGTTTGGTCAAAAGGAGAAAATCCACAACTTGAAGGATATGTAAATTATACTAGAGATGTGTATCTCGATCCTAAAACAATGTCTGAAACTGTAGCTCATGAAGATGCACATGTTTTTCAACAGCTGTATGGCTATTTAGATTCTTACAATATATATCTAGACAAATATAAGTATTGGGTTCCAAAAGAGGGTACTAAAACTGGTAACATGCTTAGTAAAGTTTTAATAGATCCTGTAAAAGCAGATCCTAAAGGTCGACAAAAACATGCTTCTTGGTTAAGTAGTCCGATAGAACTAGATGCAAATCTTGTAGCAGAAAGACTTAAGTTTGCTAGAAATAAATTTATAGAAGCTAAACAAGCTAATCCTAATGCTACTCAAGAAGAACTTTTAAAAGATATAATAAAAGATATGAAACTTCCTGAAAATAGGAAAAAGTTTATTGAAGATCTCATGAGTTCTCCAGAAGGAAATGCAGTAAAAAAGCATTTTTTACCTGAATTTACGGGTGCAATTGACCCAGTTAAAGATAGTCCAGAAATTATAGCAGGAAAAGAATTTGCAAGACAGTTTTTAGAAATGTTACCTGTACTGTTAATTGGATTAGGTTTAGGATCTTCAATCTCAGGTGAAGGATATAAAAAAGGAGGATCAGTAGATATTGAACTAGATGAAGAACAAGTTCAAGACTATATAAGAAAAGGTTATATTTTAGATGAACTCTAATAAACTTAGCAAGTTTAAACAGTAAACTAAAAATTAGTATATTATATATAAGTACTTAAGATATGTCAAAAAAGAGATATAGAATTAGAAAAGCAGGTCCAGGAGAAAAACCTGGTGTTCAGAATCGTACAGCAAAATTTTTGAAAAAGGCTCAAATGGGTATGGAGCAACAGAGTATGCAAGATCCAATGATGATGCAGCAGCAACAAGCTATGCAACAGGAAGTTATGGCCAAACAAAATTTAACTAAAGAAGTAGAGGAGCTTATAAATTATATACAAGGAGAATACCAAAAACAATCAAGTCCTATAGATATTATTGGTTCACTTATAGAAAATAATATAGATACTGATTTGATTGAACAAGCTTTTGTAGTATTAGGTGTATCACCTCAAGAAATTAAACCTATCATATCTCAGGTAGCTCAAATGAAAATGCAGGAAATTAATGCAAACAGACCTCCTGCAGAAAACCAAGATATGCCACAACCTATGGAAAGTTCTGAAGAAGTACAGGAACAACCAGCTCAACCTAAAATGAGTAAAGGAGGATATAAAAAGAAATTACTTAAAGAAGCTAAGGAGGGTAGACAGTTAGAAACTGAAACTCCAGGAAGTACATTACCTCAACCCGCTACTTTAAATAATTTTATTGAGGGTGTAAAGAATGAAGGAAATAAATTCTATGCTAATCAAATGGCTGACATGGCTTATAATACTCCACAACCGAATATGTTTCAAGCAGGAGGAGAAGCTGGTTACATAGATGATAAAGGTAGATTTGTATACTATGATGAAGAATCAGGACCTAAAGCAAGAAGGCAAGAAAGAAAAGATGCCAGAAGAGCAAGAAGAGAAGCAAGAAGACAAGGAGACAGTAATGTAAATTACAGAGACATATATAAAGACTTAGGTACAATGGGAGCAGACTTTGCTAGTTCTTTAATGCCTCAAATATTTTCACACAGAAATACAGACTTTGAAGATTTTTCTAGAAAAGGAACAGGATTGGAAAATTCTGATGTAGATGTTTATTTTAAAAAGAAACCATTTGGTAGAAGAGAATGGTCTATAAAAGGATTAGACTATACGTCTATACCAGGATATGGTTCTAGTGTAGGATTTCCAGGTACAGGATTAGGAGGCTACTCAACTTATACAACTAAAAGAACAATACCTGGAGTAACTGTAGGTAGTGAAATGAGAGAGATAGTCAATAAGCTTAATGATGATACAAAAGAAACAGAAAAAGAAAGAGAAGAAGAAATAAGTACTGTAGATGTAAAACCTCTTGATGATTATGTAGATCCAAGAAACTTGAGTCAAGAACAACTAGCTGCTGACTTAGAAGGTAAAAGATTAGATGCAGGAATACCAGTTGATGAAGATTCTAATCTAGTAAATCCTTTTCCTGACTACAATGTGTTTAGCCCATATGCTGATGAAATACTAACTGAAGAACAAAAGTATGCAAGGGAGATGGCTGAAAAAGATTTAATGGGCATGAGAAATACTGGCATGTCTGATGAAGAGTTAGCTGCTAAAGATGCTGAAGGAATGTCTAGAAAGAATCAATTAAAAAGATATCTTGAACAAAAAGAAAGAGAATATCTTAAAGAAAAAGAAGAGAAAATAGAAAAAGGAGAAGAATGGGAAACTCTTCCTTCTAGAAGTGTAAAGCTTACTCCTACTTTTACAGAAGCTACAGAAGATGAAATAAAAGCTAATGTGCAAATAGTTGAAGACTATGAAGAAAAAGTTAGAAAAGAAAAAGCAAGACAAGCTGAATTAGCTAGACAAGCTGCAATGCCTTGGAACAAGTGGGTAAAGTCATACGAAGACTATATGGAAAAGGTAGATGCAGGTACTAAAGATGGATCTGGTTATACTAAAGAAGAAAGAGAATGGTATAAAGAAAACTGGCCAGAAGCTATTGAAGAAGCTTTTATGCCTCCAGGATATGACGTATATAGGAATATGAGCTATGATGATTTTATAGAAGATCGGAAGGAGTATGCAAAATGGTTTATTAAAGAGAACCCTGAATTTGCAGACGATACTCATGGATACAAGGTTCACCCTGACTATATGTATGGAGCTAGTTTAGACACACCACACTATGCTTATAGACAGGTAAAGATGTGGGAAAATGCTAGTGAAAAAGATAAAAACATGCTAAGAAGAAACTGGGAGAAAGCTAAGACTTTGAGCGAAGATCAAGATGCTAGAAATAAAAAGTATGATAAAAAACAAAAAGAAAGAGAACTAAAGAAAAAAGGAAGCAAAGAAGCTGCAATGAGATATTTTGCAAAACAAGAAAGAATGTCTGATTCTGACTTTAGACAAAAGTATGATGTAAAACCTGATCCAAATACAAAAGGAAGTTGGTTTCTTGTAATGAAAGGAGATACTAGACCAATAGGTGTACCATATACTATGGAAAAATATAATAAAGAGGATGGTGGAGCTATTGAACTTTTAGAAGGTCCATTTGGTGGAGCAGTAACTCCTGAATTATATGAATATGTATATGGTGGAATGGAAGAAGATCCTGATAGATTTAAAGATGTTACAGATCCTTACTTTGCTCCAGGCGGTATATTTAAAAAACCAAAAATAGATCCAGCACTAGGTTATAAATCACCAACAGCAGAGGTAGAAGCATATAGAAAAACTGTATATCCTACATCTAAAGGAATCTTTGGACAAATGAAAGATGCCTTAAAAGAAGGTACTGGTTATAATCGATTTACTGAAGGTAAAGGTATGAAGGGATTCTTTAATAGATTAGAACAAGCAATAGCTCCTACTGACTTTACTTGGTTATCAAAGAAAGGAGATCCTAAAAGTGCTTACGGATATATAGGAGCAACAAATGAACAAACAGGTCAACCTTTAGCTAATACTATAGTTAGAGAATATGGTACTAGACTAGGAGATAATCAAGATATTATAGGCAGTTCTACTGATTTGCAATATAAAGATAGATTATTCAGAAAGCCTAAGTTAAGAGTAACTGATTCTCCTGTAGATAGTGCAACAGGTGAGTATAGAGGATTTACGGATTATTTTACTGGACAACCACAAGGATTTTTAAATCAAAATAAAGAAGATGGACAAAATGCTTACGGAGGTCTAAACAAATTTGTTATGGCTGGAGAAATAGATAGGAATATGTTTGAAGATCAAGATGCTCCTAACTTAGTAGATCAAACTAAAGAAAATGAATTTAATCTTGCAGATTGTACAGAAGAAGAGTTATTAGATCCAACAAGCATGTGTTACAAAAAATCTATTACTCAGAATGAATATAATGTAAATAAAGCTAGAAGTTTGCAAACAGCACCTTTAAGAGCTATTGGAGATTTTGTAGCAACTGCAGTTCCAGCTTTTAGTACAATGAAACAAAATATAGCTAAAGGAGCAGATGCACTTAGAACAGCTGATCAAGTAGCAAATACTGTATCTACAGATGTGTCACAAGGTTGGGATGCAGTAACAGGTTATCAATCAATGGTGGATTCTCAATTTAATGAACCTGTTAGAATAAGTAGTGCTAGACCACGAACTTTTAATCAATTTGCAAAAAGTGGTGGACAGTATGTACCAGGTGGTGTATATGATTTAACACCTGAAGAAATAGATGCTATGATGAAAGCAGGAGTAGAAATAGAATTTTTATAAAAATTAACTATGAAAGTTAGAATAAAAAGTTTAGGTTTAAATAAAGCTGCATATGGTCAGCAAGTAGATTTTGGTCTATCATTAGGAAGAAGTCAGAATACTGCTAATACAAGTTTAGAACCAAAGAAGAGTTTATCAAAAGTTCCACGAGAAATGGCTAACCTAGAAGCTGAAGGTGGAGAAACTGTAGTAGGTCAAATATCAGGAGATGGTATTGTAGACCACATGAATATTGTAGGTCCTAGACACAGTAATGGAGGAGTTCCTCTAAGCTTACCTGATGATAGTTTTATATTTAGTGATACTGCTGCCATGAAAATAAATGATGAGCAGCTATTACAAATGTTTAACAAGAAATCTAAGAAAGGTGGATACACTCCAGCTGAATTAGCTAAAGGTTATGACATTAGTAAATATAAAGCTATACTAATGGATCCTGACACAGATAGATTATCTAGATCTACAGCAGAAATCATGATTAAGAATATAGTCATGAAGCTAGGAGCTTTAGCATTAGCACAAGAAGCTAAGAAAGGATTCCCGCAAGGTATTCCCGAAATAGCTAAACCTTATATGGAAGCTAATGGAATTTCTGAAGAAGATTTAATTCCTGAATTAAAAGCTCAAGCTGAACAAATGGAAGCTATGCAACAACAACAAATGATGCAACAGCAACAGATGATGCAGCAACAAGCTCCACCACAAGGTGCTCCTATGATGATGCCTGATGGACAACCTGTAGCAATGCCTAGTCAAGATCCTATGATGCAACCTGATATGATGGCTATGCAAGGACAAGCTCCTCAAATGATGCCGCCACAAGCTATGGCAGCTTATGGTATGCAACTAGGAGGATATGA
>Ga0208794_1000549_pt1 | contig 23245 bp, 39 predicted proteins | sample 32_taG_FD_184106 | JGI IMG/M metagenome (GOLD analysis project Ga0208794, IMG submission 184106) | Marine viral communities from the Gulf of Mexico - 32_GoM_OMZ_CsCl metaG (SPAdes) (version 2) | ecosystem: Environmental > Aquatic > Marine > Oceanic | place: Atlantic Ocean: Gulf of Mexico... | reverse complement strand
ATTAAACTAAAAACATAGAAAAAAAATAAAGGAAAATGCTATGGAAAATAAGATAATTAGAGAGTGCGTTCAAGGTCTAATTAACGACAGTAAAATGATAGATGAGATATGTGAAAAATATAGAGTTGAAAGAGAACATATTATAGCAATGATTGACGGGTTTTACAGTGAATCTCATAAAAGTAATAAAGAAACAATTGATATTACTTGGTTTAATGAAAAAATGATAGAGATAGGTAAGTCATTATCTAACGCATCAAATGCAATAGATGATGTAAGAAGTAATGCTGATAATGCTAAATATGAAGCAAGTTATGCTTACGACAATTGTGATGATGCTGAAGGCTATCTTGATGATGCTAAAAATACTTTTAGAGATATGCAAACAGAGCTAGAAAAAGCAGAGTCTAATAATATTGAGGACGCAACCCAAAACGAAGAAACAGTAACAAGTAACTAAATAAGAGAGGACTAAAAGCCCGTACATTAATTTGTGCGGGTTTTTTTTGTATTAATATGAAAATAAATAAATGGAAAATAGTAGAAGACGGAAGAACTTTAAAAGCAATGGAAAAAAGAGGCTTAATAAGTCAATCAAAATATAGTGTATTTCCGCAAGTAGATGCTGATTTAAGTCAATTTGTATATAAAGATAGAACGTATTGGATAAAGTATTTTGAAGGCTCATTTTTTCCATTTGTAGTAACATTAACAGATGAGTATATACACGCAAATTGGAACAATCTAAAAAAGTATAAAAGCAAAGGAAAGTAATATGGAAACATTAGAACATTTAAAAAAAGAAATAGAAACATTACAAAAAAAATGTTTAGATATATTTAATCCTAATATGATGTCTGATTTAGAACAATTAATATTTAAAAGAAAGCAAGTAAATCATATTTTAACAAATAAAAGCAAAGGAAAATAATATGGTAAAGAAAAAAACAAGTTTTGTAAGTATGGAAAATAATATCACAAAAAAAGATATATTTGGATTTGTAAAAGCAATCAATACAGGCGCAATTGATAGGCTAAGCAACCAAGACTTAGATAGATTAAAAAAAGTCCTTAAAAACGTAAAATAATGTCGAAATACCTATAATTCAGATTATAGGTATATAGTACAGAGTGGTTATCTGTATTACTGATGAGACAAACCGCAATATAAAGGAAAAGAAAATGGAAAAGAATATAGAGAAAATGAGAAAAGAGTTCGGTAACGGACTAGAAAAGTATCTCACTAAAAACGACCATATGAAAGAAATGTCTAAGAAAGATTTACTTGATTGGATATTTACTGAATATGTAGTTAATCATAAACTAGAAGGTGTAGAAGGGTTACTAGGACTTACACAATCATACGAAAAAGGCAATGTATTTGACTTTGAAGAGATAGAAGTAGTTGGCGTCTGGAATCACGATATTTACGGTACTTTAAGAGGTGATAAAATGATGCTACCAAAAAGTAGTGATTACAAAAATTTATACAACAATGATAAAGAGCTAGACAAATACAGAAAGGTAGGTAAATAATGCTAACTAAAATAAAAGTGGTTAATGGTTGGGACACCGCAACAGAAGATTACAGCTGTAACTATGGTTGTGGTAGAAACATAGAAGAAACAGAAATATCGGAAACCCCGTATGCAACATATGTCTGCGGGGACATAGAATGTTGGAATAATCTTTGTTTAGAATTTTGGTCTCCACTAGATGTAGAAGAAAAAGAAGTGGAAGCTTGTCAAGATTGCGAAGAAAAAATAGAAGAATGTTATTGTGAAGACAAAGAAGATAAGTTTTATAATTCTGCATACAATTATATCGACAAAGAGACAGCACTTTTAAACCGTCAAGAAAGTGAGGGCAAATAATATGAAGAAACCTTTAATACAGCTAGAGCTATTGCGCACAGAAGATATAAAGAAAATAAAAAAAATAAGCGATAGAATGACTGAAATAGAAAACATACTTACAGGTGAGCAAGATGAATTTTTAAAATTACTTGATGAATTTGTTGGTTTATATGATGAACTAAAAGAATTACGCATAAAGGAAGATAAAGAAAAACAAACTATTACAATTGCAAAAACATTATACGAGACTCGCAAGTGGTCTTTTAACGTAATGGGTGATGAATACATAAAGCAAATGCATCACAGAACAAAAGATACTGATTACGGGGACTATGCAATTGGTAAATTTAAAATGATGCAAAAAAACTTTGGTGATTGGTATGCTTCTCTAGATGGGACACATAGAAGAAGATTAGCTGAAATTATCTATGAAAGAATATATAATAATGAACTAACAAGGTCCGAAAAGTGGGACCTAGAGGAAGGGGCTAAAAATGAACGCAACGTATGAAGAACTAACCCGATTATGGGAAGCGCAAAAACGTAAAGAAAAAGAAAAACTAAAAATAGTTAAAGACTTTAAGTGGACTGATGAACTTGTAAAAGATTTTGCAAGAGTGTATACAGGCGCAAAAGATTATTCACTATATACAGGTTTAAGTATGGACAAGAAGTTAATTTTATTTAAAAAACAAAATAGAGAGGAAGGTAAATAATGAAGTTAGACGTTAATTTTTATAGGTTTGAAAGAGCTTTTCACGATTGTGGAAGAGGTGAGCAATTTTCATATGGCGGTTTGAGAGCGCTGTATGAATATATAATTAACTTTGAAGAAGAAATAGGTGAAGAGACTGTGCTTGATGCTATTGGAATTTGCTGTGAATATACAGAATATGATAGCTTTAAAGAGTTTCAAAATGAATATGGAAAAGACTACGAGTGTATTGAAGATGTGGAAAATGAAACAATACTAATACCAATCAATGAAGAATCTTTTATAATAGCAAATTTTTAGAAAGGACAATATGAAAAGAAGATTTAAATACTTAACCAATAGGCAATTAATAAATAGAATAAATGATAGATTTGCAAAAGGTTTAAATGATGATGATGAAGTCTATGAATTATTTGAAAGAAAAAAACGACAAGGATTTAGAGTTGTAGTTGGATATGATACATATGATATTGTAGAAAGGGGCAAATAATATGAAAATAGAAGATTATTACACAAAAGATGAGATTGATTATATTTGTATGTATTACGGGCAAATGCCCGAAAATTTAACATACAATATGAAAGTTATGTTAGTAGAAAAATTAGAGAATGAAATTGTTAGTAAAGTAGAAAAAATAAAAAGAGAGAGGTCGTAATAATGAAATATAATAATGAAATAGTTGGAAATCAGTACGAAATAAGAGAGTTAATAATAATTAACTTTATTGAATGGTTTGCATCAGAAGAAAAAGATAGAGAGCCATTAAGACAGGCAATGCGATTATACTTACAACAAGAAATATGGATAGAATTAGAATCTATGAAACTAAAGCAAGTTGGTGAAATAACAGAAAGGATAGGGCCAAATGAGTAAAAGAAAAAAAGAAGAGTTTAACATAGTTGAATATGCAAACAGCTTATTCAGCTTTCAAGAGAAACTATATACAACAGAAACAAAACAAAAAGACAAAGAAAGAGAGAAGAGTAAATGAGTAAAAGAAATTTTTACGCAGAAGTTAACGTAAATTGGGGAACAAGCTTTGAGGCAAGTAGTAAAGAAGAGTTTATTATTATGCTCAAAGACCAGTTTAAACAGGACTATAACATTGAGCTATCAGATAGCGAGATAAAAGTTGAGGGGCTATAATGAATATAAGCGAAATATCAAAATGGTTAGAAGAAAGTGGGTTAGTAGCTATAACAGGCAGTGACCTACCATTAATTGAAGATTATATAGATGATAAATGTATAATCATAATACCGAAAAAACACTATAAAAGCGCTAGCCTTGCTATGGGTACATCACATATTGAAGAAGCGCAGAAAAGGAGAAAGTAATGGAGTACAAAACAATACAAATACCAATATCAGAAGAAGATATAAGAATATTCCAAGAGTTAGTACATTATGGTAGAGAGCCATTTATGTGGACATTTGATAATGTAAATGTTGAATTTATAAAAGAAGAGGAGGGAGAATAATGGACGCAAGAACTTCATATTTTATTCAAGAAATTAAAGACTTACATTTTAAAATTAAATTATTGCGTAATGACCACGAAAAGCTTAAAAAGGAATATGAAGAACTACAAAAACAAGTAAAAACCTTTATAGAGGAGGAATAATGGCGAGATTTATATTAGATGTAAATTCAAAAAACTCTTATAAAATGAGTATTAAACAAATTGATGAAATCTGTCAATCAATAGATGAACAATTATTAAATGGTGAAATATTTAGAATTGTATGTATTGACGATACAACAGACAATCAATTTTACGAAATACAATCAAAAAATAAGCTAAATAGTAAACAGATTAATAATTATAATAAATATTTAAAAGAAATGGAGGAGTAATGAGGAAGCCAGACCATACTAAAATGAGGCTGATGTTGTGTAAAAACGAATCAGCAGAAACACAGGAATATATCATGTCTAAAATGGAAGACGGGGACGTCCTCTATCAATTTATTAAAGCTTTTGGTAATCACGAAGTACCAAAGAAGGAGGTTAAATGACAGAGTTAGTACTAGGAGCTATGGTATTATTTATTTTCTATGATTTTATTAGAAGATTATATTAAAATAAATGTTGTTTATTAACCTAAGCATTAATAAAATAAAGAACAATATGTGGGGTAACTATAAAAGTTACCTCGCATATCAAAGTAAAGGAGACGAAAAAATTGATGAGAAATCATGAGAATCAAGAACAGATAAAGACTAAAAAGAACGTGATTATAACAAACATGGATAAGAACTTATGGAATAAATTTAAAGGCACTTGCTACACTAAAGGAATGTCTATGAATCAAGCTATATCAGAACTTATTGAATCGTTTGTTTCAGAAAACTAGGAGATAATTTGAAATCAAAATGTCCTGTAGATATTGAGTTTATCTACAACGAACACATCAAAAGAAAGAACGAAGAAAACTTCAAAGAGAGATATGATGGTAAACAAAACCATTATCATGCTTCTGGAGCTGGTACTTGTTCTAGAAAACTATACTATGAGTCTGTTGAGCTTGTAGAATCTACTAATCCGCCTAATGAAAAATCATCTAGAATTATGCGTTTAGGTACAATTGTACATGATGATTTACAGCAAGCACTTTCCGATACTACTATATATAGTAATACTATAAGTAGTAATACTACATATGAAGAATCTATATATAGTAAAGAAAAAGATATAAAGAATATACAAAAAGAAAGTTTCAAGTATCACATTGAAGGTGAAGTGTTTATTACTGATTTAAATGTTAGGGGTTTCTATGACCTTGTAGCAGTTAGTGATACTGACGGTAGTGTACATTTGATAGATTTCAAAACTATGGCTAGTTATTCATGGTCTAAAAAGTTTGGAAGATATAAAGACCCAGAAGCATCTAAACATCAAGAGTTACAGTTAGGTACTTATGGGTTAGCAGTACAAGAAAAATTTGGAAGGCTCGATAGTATGTGGTTGTATTATTACAATAAAGACAACTCACAAATGAGAGCATTTCAAGTACCTATGAGTTCTCTTGAACATGCAAGAAACTTTTGGGTAAACGTAAACGAAGAACACAAAAAAGGCTTACCAATGTTTAGGGAAAGATTCAGTCCTGTTGAGGATTGGAATTGTAGATATTGCAGATTCTTGGACCATTGTAACCCGCCTTTTTTTAAGAAAAAGTAAAGGAGATAAACGTGAGTGTATTTCAAAAACTAAAAGACGTTGACATCTCTAAATTAGCAGAGCAAAAAGGTAAGTTTGATTACTTGTCTTGGGCGCATGCAGTAAGAGAGATGTTAAAAGTATTTCCAGAGGCAACTTGGGAAGTACACGAATATGATAGTATGCCTTATATGCAAACAGCTACAGGCTACTACACAAAAGTAAGTGTAACAATTGAGGGTATTACAAGAACTCAGATTCACCCTGTTCTTGATAATAAAAACCAAACTATTGATACACCAAATGCTTTTCAAATAAACACATCAATTCAAAGATGTTTAGCAAAAGCAATAGCGCTACATGGTCTTGGCCTTGTATTGTTTGCTGGTGAGGACTTACCAGACGACATAACTGATAAGCAAAAGAAAGAAATAACTAAGTTTGCTAATCAAGTTAAAGATGAGACTATCAAACAGTCTATGTTAGATGCTATTAAAAATGGTAAAGTAAACGAATCAAACTATGCAAAAAGTTTGGAACATTGTAAATCAATTATTAAAAATCAAAAAGGAGATAAATAATGGCTAATGAAACAGCTAAAATGTTTGACGAAATGTTAAACGATACAGAGAGTTTCTTTGTTCCAGGCGAAGAAACAGATTCAAAACCTAAAAATGCACCAAATGTAAGAGGTGAATTTTATGGACACCTACAATCATCAACAAGCAGAGAAGTGTCATGGACTAAAGACGGTAAAACATTTAAGGCTTTAGTGTACAACTATGAGTTTGTTGTTGACGGTAAAAACGAAGAGTTTGAGTATACAAAAGGTGACCAGAAATACTCTGGAAAAGAGTATGTAGGTAGAACTTACAAATCAAATGGAATCTTTAGATTCTTAGAGCCAAAAGAAGGTGATGATTTTGTGTCTAATTCTAGCGGTAATAAAAGATACTTTAGGTTCTGTGAGACTATTGGTGTAGAAATACCTAGAAAAGTGGTTAAAATGGACGGTCAAGACGTTGAGGTACAGGTTTTACCGCCACTACAAGCTTCAGATATTGATGGTACACCAGTAATTGCTATGATAGATACTGGTAAACCTTATAAAAACAAAGAGGGTCAAGAGAGAACACCTCATGTTGTTAAGTTTGTAAAACAATGGGAAGGAGGAGTGAAAAAAGATGCAGACATCCCATTCTAAAAGAAGGTATAAAAAAGTTGGATGGTCTAGAGAGTTTCTTATCAACACCTTATATGGTTTTGGTATGAAAGGCAAAAGAATAAGTAGAATTGTTGGGGTTTCACCAGCAACAGTCTACAGACACATTAAAAGATAAATGATGTGGGAGATTTTGTATATCGTGAGAATACATGGGTGGTTTTTGTGGTCCTCTCTACCACAGTTCTTTTCTACCTTTCAAGTCTCCCACAATTTTAAAAGGAGAATAATATGCAATGTTGGCATTGTAAATCAGAGTTAATTTGGGGTGGAGACCATACGTATGAAGACTACGGTAAAGAAGGAGAGGGAGTTGTTAGTAACTTCAGCTGTCCAAACTGCGAATCTTACTACGAATGTTATTTACCGTTAGGAGGTCAAAATGATTAACTGGTTAAACTTTATAGTCTACTCATCTATGTTTGTTGTAGGTGTAGTTTGTTGGGCTTCAATTATTGTTTACGTTGTAACTTATTTTAGATAGGAGAGGTAATGAAAACTAGAAATCGTATGCACAAAAGAATAAAAAAAATCAGAAGGGAACTTGCTGAAAGCCCTAATGGTTGGCCACTTTGTGTAATGGTCGGAGCAGAGTACACTAATAATAGAGCGTACAGAAAGATGCGTGATGCGTAGAAACGAAATGCAATCACTCATGAACAAAATCATGGAAAGAATTACAGAAACTCGTGATGCTGGACAGAAAGAGTATGCAAGAGATGTTGATAATGTCTTTGCAAACTTTGAAAGAGTAGCATCTTTTTGTGGGGTTAGTAGAGAGAAAGCTTTACTTACTTATATGATAAAACATGTTGATGGGCTGTGCGCCTACTCAGATGGGCATCAATCACAAAGAGAAGATGTAAGAGGTCGGCTAACAGATATAATTGTATACTGTATTTTATTTTGGGGTATGGTTGAAGATAATGAAACCAAACACTAAAAAGTGTAAATATTGTGATAAAGTATATAAAATATCAGATTTTAGCTGGAAAATCAAAAATAAGGGCATTAGGTCCAATAAATGTAAACCTTGCACTAATGAGTACTCTAAGGCTCATTATAAACTATACAAGCACGATTACATTGAAAGGTCTAGAAAGAATACTAAAAAGTATAGAGAAGAGGGCAGGAACTTAATTTATGAGTTTAAGCTTGGTAATCCTTGTACTTCTTGTGGTGAAACTAATCCTATTGTCTTGGAATTTCACCATCTGGACCCGAAAACGAAAAGAAATGATGTCTCGAATATGGCAACACATGGATATTCAATCGAAAGTATTGAAAAAGAAATCGAAAAGTGTATCATACTATGTGCAAACTGTCACAGGAAAAAGACAGCAAAACAACAAAACTGGCACTCTCACAAACTCAGAGAAAGGAGTAAGTAATGGGAAGAGCAATAGATATGGAAAACGATATTATCAAATTAAAAAAAGAAGTCAAAGAAATAAAGGACGTGTTACAAGAAATTTTAAATGAGGTAAAGAAAGATGAAAAGAAAAAAACCAACGTCAAAAGAAGTGCAGACAGTGATAGAAAATCTAATTCTACAGATGATGAGTCTGGAGGAAAAGATACTAAGTCTAAGTAAAGGTTTTATTGAGTACATAGAATTTAAGAAAGATACTAAAAAGTTTGAAAAATATTTACAGGGAAAGGAGGCAAAGCTTGATAGACAAAAAAATTCTAGAAAAAATACTAATAGAAAATAGTTGGGGTTTATACTTAAAAGGTAGACCGCTTGAAGAAATCAACACTAATGTTGGTGTGATTTATAAGATATGTGAAGTATCAATTGAAAAACTAGTAGATGAATATAATAGTCATATAGAAAAAGAAGAATAGAAAGGAGAGGAAGATGCAAGAGATAGCTGATGTTGCCACAGAAGATGTGGTTTTAGGGAGCGTTATCTTAAACCCAGAAACATATAGTACAATAGCGCCATACGTACCAGACAAGAGAGTTTTTACACAGATAAAAGCTAAAAACTTATGGGACAAACTAACTGGTATGATAAAGGAAAATAAGAATATAGACTTACCTATACTTTGTTCTTCGCTTACAACGGAAGACAATTTAAATGGTATAACTACAGGTTACTTGGTAGATATAACAAGTGATACAGGTAGTACCGCAATGGTAGAAGCTTATGCACAGGTAATCTATGAGAAGTACTTGTTGAGAAAGATTGTAAACGAAACAGAAAATATTAGGCAAAACGCACTACACAAAGGTAGTGATGTTTATACACTAATCAACCAGGCCCACACACTTATGGGAGAACTTATAAGAGTTAAGCCAGGCGAAAAATTTACTATCGACAAAGCTATGTCAGATACCCTTAATACTATGCAAGAGGGTAACAAAAAAATGATTAAGACTGGCTTTAAAGAGATAGATGGACTTGCAGGGGGGCTAACTAGAGGTGAGATAAGTATAGTTGGGGGTAGACCGGGACATGGTAAAACAACTTTTCTTGTCAACCTGTTAGCATCCCTTGTAAAAGGTGGATATAAGGTAGCTATGTTTAATAGGGAGCTACCTAATAGCGAGGTTATAAAGAAGTTAATATGCATAGAGAATCCAAGACTAAACTACAGAGACGTTAGAAAAGGTATTATTGATAAAACAAACGTAGGATTTATCAATGAACTTAAGAAAGCTTCTAGAAAGATAGCGGATATATACGGTGAAGATAGGTTTGTTATGTTTGACAGTATTAGAGACCTAGCTAAAACCGCATCAGAGGTGAAGAAGTTTGAGCCAGATGTAATTATAGACGACTATATACAGCTTGTAACTCCAGCTGGTAAAGAGACTGAGAGAAGACTACAGCTAGAACGTATCTGTAATGAATATAAATGGTTAGCAAAAGAGGCAAACTGTGCAGTTGTATTAGCATCACAGTTAAACAGGTCATTAGAATCAAGAAATAAAGAAGCTAAGAGGCCACAACTTTCTGACCTTGCAGAGTCGGGAGCTATAGAACAAGTAGCAGAGAATGTATTCTTTGTATACTATTCTTATAAAGTGGACCCGTCAATGCACTCAAAAAATGAAATAAGATTAATCGCAAGTAAAGTAAGATATGGAGAATCTTCTGAGATTACACTTCACTATAATGGTGATATATGTACAATCTATGATAACTGGTCCATACCACACGCAAAGGAGCTAGATGAAACAAAAGAACTACCATTCTAAAGCATTTATAGGCATAGACCCAGGAAAATCTGGCGGTATATGCTGTGTAAAAGGAAATTTATTGAGGTCTGCTAAATGCCCAGACTCTGTACTAGGAATGTCTGAACTCCTCCGAGATATACTACAAGACACATCTGTAAAGAATGTATTCCTATATATGGAAAAAGTTTGGGCAAGACCTCATGATGGTAGAAGTTCAGTGTTTACTTTTGGACAAAATTATGGCCAATGGGAGGGGGTTATAGCATCTTCCAACATAGTCCCTATCTACGTAACCCCTTCTCTTTGGATGAAACATTTTGAAATACCAAAAGGATTAGATAAAAAAGATAGAAAGAACCTAATAAAACAAATGGCACAAGACTTTGTAGATTCAAATAACTTTAAGTTCCATCAATGGAAGGGAGTCGCTACATTAGCAACAGCAGATGCTATTATGTTAGCGAAGTATGCAATTGATAAAACTGACTGATATACATGAAGTCTTTGGTGACCTAAGCTTAATAACTAATAATGGGAGGAAAATACCGTTGGATTACGAAGAAATGAAAAAGTTTGACATAGACCTTGAGTTTGGTAAAATGGGTGAGGACTTTGTCAGAGACCTGCAAAATGGCAACAATATGATAGAAGTCAAAACAGAGAGAGATATATGGAAGACTACAGGTAATATAGCTGTAGAGATAAGATGTAGTGGCAAGCCCAGTGGTATATCTACTACAGGTTCTAACATATGGATTCACTTACTGTCTGATAATGGTAAGATTGTAGGCGGATATATATTCAGTGTTGACTATTTGAAACAAAAGATAATAGACCTTAAAAAAGAAGGTAAACTAAAGATGACTATGGGCGGAGACTTTAATGCCAGTCAAATGGTGTTGATACCTAGAGAAGAGTTGTTTAAATAAATTATTAAAGGTTTAGTTATCATAAAAAACAGAATATCTTAGAGCATTTTGTTGTTCTCTTGCTTTGTTAACTAAGATTCTTTTTCTGTATTCAAATTCTTTTTTAGCCTTTTCATACCTACTAAGAAGTTTTCTGTCTTTTAAGTATTTTTTAAATTCTTTTTCTGGTATAATTCCTGCATCTTTATCAAAAACATCAGACAGAGAAGCTACAGAATAAGAGCTTAAGTGTCTATTTAGATTACTGTAAGCTTCTTTTTTAATAACTTTTAAGTTTACACCTTTTCCATTTCTTCTATATGCTTTTATCATATCTGTAACCATATAGTTATAAGCAGCCCAATATGCTCTATTAAAATCGTTTTGGTTTCCATTGTAGAAAGCGTTTCTTAAACTTCTATAATAAGGTGTTTTTTCACTTTGTCCATAAATGTATTTTTGAGTATAACCATTTTCGCTTTTCCATCTTCTGGCATATGTTGAAAATTCATTTTTAGTTTTATAAAGCTTGTCTATTTTCCAACCTGCACCAAAAGGCTCTTGATAATTTTTTCTGTATTGCGAATATAATACTACTGTGTTGCTCATAAAATCATCTAAAGATTGACCTACCGTTTTTCTTTGCTCTGTAAGGCCTAAAGCAGGAATAAATGTATGGGCAAATAAAGAGCCAGCTGAAGAAAGGTTCCTAAAAACAGCTGTTCCGTATACAGGATTAAAAGAACTTGCTAACATTTGGTCTTCAAAATCTAAAAATTCAAAAGCACTTTTTTTAGAATACATATTAGCGCCATAAGGGTTTAACAAGTCAGAACCTAGCTGCAAAAATTCAGCCCTCCAAAGAAATGAAGCTACTTGAGTTAAAGCATCTTCGTTTTCAGTTGGATTTTTAACATCAAAGAGCGCATCATACATTGCCCACAATGCCCATCCAGAAAGCCCACTACCTAGCGTAGCTCTTGCTAGTGGAGCTATGTTTTTATGTTTAAATATTGGCCTAATATGATTTTGCGCCATATCAAAAGTTGTTGAATATGCCATACGATAAAATAGCGACATAGGCTTTACATACTTGTTGTTCATCCAAGCAGGCAACAGTTGTGGTCCTGTACCACCTGATGTAGACACATGTGAGTAGTGAGATATTTTGGCTCTAATATAATCCATCTTTCCTGTCATATCTTTATCTGCCAAACCATCCTGCATCCTTCTGTAATTATCTTTGTCAAATAAAAACTCTATTTCTTCATCAGAAAGTTTATAAACATTTTTCCAAAAATCTCTAATTTGATTTTTACCACCTTTATTTAAAATGTTTTTGACTCCATGACTTTTCGCTAACTGTTGCTCAAATGTCATTAAACCCGCCTGGACCTGCGCTACTCTACCAATACCTTCTGTTTGTGTCATTAAGTTGAAATTAAATAAACTTTCCATACTAAACTTACCTAAGTTAAAAGGTAGGTCAATGGCTTTGTCTTGCAACGCTAAGGTTTTAGTTTGATATGTTGTAAAGCCTTTTCTTCTGGCTTCGGTCATAATTTGACCATAGTTATTGTATAAATTTAAAAAACTTCTTGATGTATTTATTATACCAAATGTTCCAAGCATCCTTGGAATAGTAATTAATAAATTTTTAACACCAGAAGTTGGTGAAGATAGTCCAGTTGCTGCAGAAAGCGTACTTGTTGTAGATAAAAAATTAGTCATAGCATTAGTATCTTTATTAGATAACCCTAGCAGTTCGTCTATGTGGTTTGCTACATACTGAGCTTGTTTGTTGGACGATGTTTGTAAATCAAATAATCTTGATTTAGCTCCTCCACTTATTTTATACCTTGTACCAAAATTAGTAAACTCTGGAAAAAATTTAGTTGTTGCTATAAATTTAGAGCTAACTGTAGAATATCTATCCATGACACTTTTATAATCTGACTCATACGATTCAACTTTTTTCTTTTTACCAAACATATTTGTAATTTCAACTTCATATGGTAAAAGTATTCCTCTCTTTTTAAAATGTACGTTAACAACTCTAGCGGGGTTATAACTCATTATATTAATCGCTTCTTCTTTTATAGACTCTAATAGCTCTGTATCTTTTAAATTTTTATCATACTCTGCTTCCCATTTATTTGGATTTTTTTCTTTGTTAAACTTTTCAGAAGCTATTTCAGCAGCTCTTCCTTTTAACCTTTCATTAGCAATCTTTACAATAACAGGGCTAGCTGAACCATTCTTTTGTATATCCATCAACACTTCTCGACTTACAGCTCTAGTCATATAGTTCTTTATATATTTTTCGTCAAAATCAGCTAAAAATTCTTCGTATTGAAACTTTGTTGATTTAAGTTTTATTTCTTGCTTTATTCTTTTCCAATAAAAATCAGTCATTTGTTTATGATATTCTCTTGCAACAATATGCTTTCTAGTAAACTCATCTAAAGAGTCAAAACCTTCGTCTTTCATAGACCATAATTTATTTGTTTTTGGATTTTTTAAATCAAAAGCTTCAACAGCTCTTATTTCTGAAGCTGAAAGCTTTCTGCCCTTTTGTTTTCTCATATCAACTTCTAACAAGTTCATATGAATAGAGTCTTTACCTAAGACTTTTATAACTTGGTCTATAGTTTCATCTGCAAAAGCTTTGTCTCTAGTATATACTACATCAAAATCTAATAAATTTTCTGCTAATTTTTTAGAAGACTTACCGCCTTTTTGTAAAACATAATAGACGGGGGCAACTAATTTTTTGAATTTGAATCCTGGAATTTTTTCATCTGCAATATTCCATAGCGATGGAGAATCGTAGTTGGGGTCATCAGCTTTTGATGTATATTCTTTAAAAAACTGCTCTGCCATTTCAATTGTCTGTTTACTTTGTATATTATTTATTTCACCATCAGCCACACCGTAAGATTTTAAAAATTCAACTGACTCAGAAGCAGGAACCTTATTGTCTTTCCTTACTTGCTCCAAGTTAAATTTAGAAATATATAAAGGGTCATTATCTGAATCTATTATATTTATACATGCTTCGTTTTTAGCCATAATTAATCCTTATTTTGAGCAATCTATATATTTTAAAAGTTTAGTCAATACAGCTTCATCTACAACATCATCTTGAAGGCTTATTTTTTTCATTTTAGCAACTTCTTCTTTTGTTAATAACTTACTGTCTACTAATATTTCTTTTAATTTAGTTTCATATTTTTTGTTACCTAAATTTTTTCTAGTTACTTCAGTATTTAAGTTCCCTGCTAATAAAATTTTAGCTTTAGCCCTTAATGATTTTACATCATCAGTAGAATTTTTTTGCAAAGAAGTTTTTCTAAAAATATCTTTTTGGGATGGTGTAAATTCAATTAATGGTTGTAAAGACCCAAAGTAACCTCTGTCTATTTGTTTTGCATATTCTATAACTCCAGCCTTTTGTAATAGCTCTTTAAGAGGAGGAAACTTTCCTGATAGAGGTAGCCCTATAACTTTTTTAGTTGCTGCTGCAGCAAACTGTTCGGTAATTCTTGAAGAACCTTCAGACATTGTTCTGAACATAGCTTCTAAAACATCTTTATGAATTTTGTAAGTGTTGCTTCTTGGTCCTGTTCCTTTAAAAGTAATAAAACCTTTTGAATCAGCTGTTTGTGAAAGTAAAGCAATATTTTCAAATCCTTGTTTAAGGTTATAAATAGAAGCTGTGCCTGTTAATTCTAAATTACCAGGAGTTAGTCCATACTTTTTAAGTTGTTTTTCTTTTAATTTAAGCATATTTGCAGAGCTAACATTATCAAATATTAAATTTTGATATTCATCTTGAAGGTCTTTAAACATCTGTAAATATTGTCCTGTAGGCATCCCATCTTTGTCTGTTTTAAATTTAGCTTGATAAGATTGATATATTACATCGTTAACATTTCTATGAGTTAGCCCAAAATAATCTACTAATTGAAACTGTTCACTCTTTCTGCCATATTTATTATCAACCCATGTTGAAAACGCTTTTCTAAAAGTTTTTCCACTTATTTTATCCCCAAACAGTTGTTTAGATATTTGCGTTAATGTTTCTGATGAAATTGTTTCATTTACAAATTCACCATCAACTAACTTTTTAGCAAAAAATAACGATTGGTATTCGACACCTTTGTCTGTTTTAACTTTATTTCCAGGTTTTTTTACTAAGCTAATAACTTTCTTTAAAAGAGATTTAGTTGTAAGGCGAGAAAATCTACTTTTAATAGTAGACCAATTAATATTTTTTCTTGTCCCAGTTTTGCTAGTTATAATATCTAGCCCACCACCACCTTTAACATCATCGGGTGTTAATCCTTTTTTAAGCTTTTCTTTTTTAGCACCTTTTGTTATACTAAAAATTTGGTCACCAAGACCTTTAAGTTCTAATGGTAAAGCGCCTTTTGTATCTAAAAAGTTTAAATAATCTGTTGCCGCAGAAGCGTCCTTTTTCATTACCTTCTTAACAAAATCTTGTATTGTAGCTGAGTTAAGTTCTGTAAATTTTAAGTTTGTTTCTTTATTAACCGTTTTTATTAATTCAATTAATTGTTTTGCTCTTAACTCTTTACCTTCAACATTTGCTCCCATAGCTTTATATTGTCTTGACATAAAAGTTTTAAGAAGCTCTAGGTTTAAAATCTTTTTATCTTTTTCATTAGCAGAAAGTTTTTTGTCTTGATTAATAACATTAATTTCAGAATCAATTTCATCTATAAATTTAGAAGCACGTTTTTCATTGTACAATTCAATACTAATTTCATCATTTGTAGGGTCAGCATCAGATTTTTTTTGTAATTTTTCAATAGATTTATTTATTTCATCTTTACTTCTTCCAAGCCCAAGAACCTCTTGTTCTTTTTGTTCGTACTTTCTATCTCTTTTTTTAGTTTGTGTTTTTTCTGCTTCTGAATAAAGCTCTTCTAGTTTACTTAAAAGGTTTGTTTGTTTTTCAACTGGAGTATCTCCAGGCATATACTGTTGAGCTTTTGATATATCAATATCAATTAAGTTTTGTTTATCGTCAGAAACTTTAATAGTACTTATATCAAATTCTTCTTTTAGCCTTAACTGTATATTACCTATTTGCGATGGTATGTCGCCTTGCTTTTGTTTAATTGATTTTTGTATCTGAGCAGCACCATCTGAAAGCCATTCATGTATTCCGTTTACACTATCTTGTGATTTTTTATATCCTGAATTTTTAACAAACTCTGCTATTCTAAGAGCTATTTTATATTTTTCTGATAAAAACTCTAAAGCTTTTTCATCGGTAAATTTATTTCTATTTCTTATAAAAGATTCTTTGTCTGCAAGTAATTCTAAATATTCTTTATGCTCTTTAGTTTGCTCAAAAGGAACTCTAGGAGTTTGAGCTTCAGGAGCTGCATCATCAACAGCCTTATTCATAGCAATAGTTTCAGCTGCGCTGTCTCCTTGAGATTTTGCTTTAGTATGCATATCTCTCATAATGCTTTGTTCAGCATCTAGCTCTTTTTGTCTTTTTTCGTATTCAATCTTATAGCTTTTGTAAGCTTCTTCTAAAGGCTCATTAACAGCTTTATTTAAACCATAACTAGTTAGTCTTGTTATACCTGTGAAACCACCCATAGTAACTAAAGAAAGGCCTAATTCTTGCATAGATTTCATTTGACCATACGCAACCGCAGTACCTGCAACATCACCAGCTGTTAAGCCTACAACCTCACTTGCGTATTGACCTAAACCACCAGTGTATTTTACTTTATTTTTTAATGAAAATAATTCTTTTTCCTGTCCAGAAGTTAAACTTTTCTTTAAAGATAATTTATCTATTTCTCTTAAATGTTTTGCGTGTTTTGCTGCTAAAAATGGTCTTGCAGAGCCACCTAAAACTCCCATTAATCCACCATGAACAACGCCTGCAAAAGTTTCTTTTTGAATTTCTTCTGGAGTTAAAGGTTCCATTCCTGGGTTTTGCATATGAATAGTTCTTGCAAACATGTTTGATTTAGCAGCCTCATAAGGAACATATGCCATTTCACTACCTAAAACTCCAGCAACTGCTCTGCTGATTTGGTTGTATTTTGCTTTAGGGGCAACTTTTAATATACCTTTAGTTATATAGTCGGTAGCTCCTTTACCTAATGTAGAGCCTATAAATGCTTTACCAAGCACACTTCCACCTCCATATAAGCTTAACAAATCTAATGGCATAGCATAAGACATAATACCAGCAACAGCTTCTTCCCACAATTGAGGTTGTCTTTCAAGAGTGAATTTAGGATTACCCCTAATAAAATCACTAGCCATTCCCTGTAATGAACGACTATAAGCAAGTCTTGCTAAATAAGAACTGTCTTCGTCTATATTGTATATGTTAAAATAATCTAAAAAACTATCTTCATCAGTTTTTTCTAGATACATATCTTCAGGGCTAATTTTTTTAGGGGAAACATATCCAGCCTCTGGCCAATCTTGTATTGGTGCGTTAGGATATTTTCTTCTAGCTATACGATAAACTTGTTCGTCTGGTAACTCTCTATAATGAGGAAATCTTTCTCTTAGTTGCTCTATAGCACTTTGAGGACTTACTGGCATATAGTTATTCTCCTTGCTGAGAGTATGGTTTCATCCAATTTGTTTGGTCTATAACAGGAGCTTGTTCTACTTCATTAGGCATACTCTCATCTTGATTAGGTGAATCTAACTCACCAGACTCTTGTCTTGCAATAGAATCTGAAAGCATTTGTCTTATTTCAGGAAATTCTTTCATAAGTTTTCTAATATCATTTAGTGTCCAAGCCAACATACCTGCAGATATAACTGAACCAATACCAGTTCCTGCAGCAGCTGCACCACCTACTGTTTTAAATCCCATTTTAGCCATAGTGCCTGGAGCTTTTTTCATTAAAAATTTACCTAATTCACTTGTTAGCTTTTTGTCATTTAAAAATGGTGAAATACCTTTTGTTTTAGCATAATTAAGAATTTTTTTACCTGTTAAGACAGTAGCACTAGAAGCCCCTATTTTATATCCTATTGGAGCATCTTCAGGTAACATAAACCAAGCATGAATAGCCGCATCATATGGGCTAAGTTTTACAGCGCCTGTTGTTAAGGCATTATATAAATCTTTAGGGGTTCTATAAGCCTCTTTCACACTTTTTGTTACTGTTCTTTTTACTGCATTTAAATCCCACTTGTCAGAATCTTTAAGAAAATTCATTATTTTTTGTCTAAATGCAGGTAAATTATTTTTATCAAATTTTAAATCAGGAAAATGTCCTGCTTCCATTTTAGAAATTAAGTTTTTAGCATATTTAGAATTTTCAACTATTTGTTTCTTTTCTTGCAATAAAGCTTTATATGTAATAAAGTTTTTAGAACCAACCTTAAAGTCCATAGAAGCTCCTTCAGGGAGGGTTTTCTTAAATGCTAATATTCTTTTATCTACAGATGACAATTGTTTACTTACTTGTTTGAAGTCAGCATCGTTAAATAAATCTATTACACTGTCACTAGGTAAATCTAAAGTTTTAGATATATAGCTTGTAGCTGATTTAATAGCACTGTTGACTTTAGGTATATTGTAAGCAAGTGCCGAAGCTCCTATAACTCCTGCAGTCTCATCTCCATACTCTCGCCCATAATCTATTACAAAATCTGTTATAGAAGAATATGTTTGTCCTGTCCCACCTGTTTCAACTTGACCTGTTTCAACTTGGCCTGTTTGAACTTTATCTCCCTCAGAACGTTCCAAGTAATCTGGTGTACCATTTTTGTTGTTATCTGTAGTTACATCTTCTATAAAGAAATCATCTTCCCATGGCCATTTTTGAGAGTCTGAAATTAAAGTAGCATAAGAAGAATCGTCTCCTTTTATTCCAAGATTATAAGAACTTCTAAGCTCATCTTTGTCCGTAATACTGTCTTCTAAAGGTTCTAGAACAAGTTTTTTCATTTGAGACGCTGCTTGTTCTTGCGCATTTCTTAACCACTCTTCTTTGTCTTCATTATAATTTTCTTGGTCGTCTTGAATACTAGTATTTAAAGGTTGGTTATTATAGTAATAAACTCCTGTATCTGGGTCAAAATAATTTTCTTGGTTAGTGCTAGACTCATCATAAGTCTCAATACCACCACTTAAAATAGAATCATAAATTACAGATTCAGATTGATAGCTTGTATAAAGAGATTGTAGTTCATTTTCTAGTCTAGGAACAATAATACTAGCAGCTTTACCATCGTTTTTTGCATAATATTTATTCATTTCTTGTTCGTACAAAGAAAAAGAAAGTTGATTATTTAGAAGCTGTGAAGTTAAGTCTTGTTCAAAGTCATCAAAAAGACCCACCATCAATTCTGGTAGTTTTCTAGATAGCCTTTCAGCATTATCCGCATCCAACAAAAGAGCGCCACTTAATCCAGGCATAGTTTTATTATATAAAGCTGCATTACTTTTAAGACTAGACAAAGCTTTATGTAGTTCCATCAACTCTTGCTTAAACATTATTTTATCTTGAGGAATAATTGTTTCATTTGGAAGGGCTAAAATATTATCATTTAATTTTTTAATAGATGAATATAATCTTTCTTTATCTAAATTAAATTTTGAATGTACATCTTCTATTGGCTTAATTGTAGTGTTATATGTTGTCCCGTAGAATGTTTCAATATCATCAGATAAGCCTGGATTTTCAGCAATAAACTTGTCTTTCATCTCTATAAGAGAATTTTTTGTTTCTGCAATACTTGATGGATTTTCAGCATCCATACCAGAAACTGTATTTATCATCATAGTTTGCAAAGATTCTGTTTTGATAGCATTACGTCTATCTCTTTGTAATTGTGCTTGATTGACAACACCTTGTACTTGTGATGCAGTTTGTATAGTTTTTAACAGTCTATCAAATGGGTCTTCACCTAAATTTAAATTTACATTTGCTCCTGCGGGTAATACTTTAGCCAACTGCTAACCCTCCATACTGCTAATTAAACCTTGATAATCTTCTAATCCAGCATACAATTCGCTTAAAGCGTCTGCTCTTTGCTTATTAACGTCCTCCATAACACCTCTAGAGCCTTCAATAAATTGTTGCTCCGCTAAGTCTTCTGCTAAATTTCTTCTACCATAACCAGCAAATCCACCACCTACTTGAGATGCAGCCGCTCTTCTTGATGCTAATTTGTCTGCAAGTGTACCCCTTTTCATAGAAGTTTCTTTAGCATAACTTCCAGGGTCTATATTCCTAAGTGAAGATAATTTCATTGGTGAAGCCATGCTTGGGTCAAACCCTGAAACACCAGCCTGTTGAAAACCTTCTGCTAATGATTGTCCTCCAAATATATTTTGAATTTGCTTTACATCTTCTGGAGCTGTAAAAGCGTAGTACTCACTTTCTGGGTCAGTAATTCCTTCATACCAAGAGCCAACATCATCTGAAATTCCTAAACTTTCAAAAAAAGCTGCCCTTTCGTTTGAGCTGCTTGTTAAAACATCATAAACTTTTGGGTCTATAAAATAACCCTGGTCCATCATATTTACATACCTATTGTAAACATCCTGGTCTGACCTACCTGGAGTAAATTCTTGGTCACTTAATGTTTCAAACCTTTTAGGTCCAAATGTAGTTTGTACATCTGACATAAATGATTTTGGTAATAAATAATCTAATACACTCATATAAGTCCTTAATATACTTTTGGAGCAGATGCCCTTGTCATTACAGGCTCTCCAGCTGGTTTAGTTAAATAATTCATATATAAATCTTGTAATAATGGCGCATAATTTGCTGGTGTTAAAGCATTACTAGCAAGCGCTTTTAATGCAGGGTTTTTTATACCAGTATCTGCAACAGGTTTTAATAAATCTCCTACTGTAATATTTCCTACTCCTGTTGGTAATCCTTCACCTTTAGCTGCGGTATCTGCTAATGATTGTAAAAATTTACTAGGAACCTTTGTTGGAGCTTGAGAAGCTATAGAAGATAAACCTCCTTGGTCTATAATTGTTTCTCCAGCAGGCTGAAACCCTGGAGCATTTATATTTCTTTCTATGTTAGAAAAAAGTTTATTTAAAACTTTATTAGAAGCAGGATTAGCATCCATATAAGCAGTTTTTCCTGCAAAAGTACTTTTTAATCCTTTACCAATACTAGAACCAAGACTGCCTAATTGTTGTCCTGCTTGAGGTAAAGCCTGACCAGCACTTATAGCTCCTGGCACTAAAGAGGCAAGACCTGTTAATAATTGTGTTTGCCTTGCTCCTTGCAGTCCTGACTTTAATTGTGATTGAGCGCCCATAAATCCGCTTCTAAGATAATCTTCTAAAAATGTACCAGCAAACCTAGCAGGTACGCCTTTAGCTTGAGAAACTTGTTTAATATTTTTTTTCATATCTGATTGAGACTTAGCTAAATCAGCTGCGTTTAAAGCAAACGCTGCAACTTGCCCTACACCAGGTATAGCATTTAAAGCTATAGTTGCTAATGTTTTTGCTATTCCCGCATTTTTACCAAAAGCTTTACCAAAAAAACCTGTGTCCTCTTGGGCTTTTTTCTGCATATCATCTAACTGTTTTTCAAGAAGCTTAGTAGCCTCACTAGCTTGCTTATCTACATAGTCTTGTCTTGCTCTTTTTTCAGACAAATTTACTTTTGATGCTAAATTTTCTAATGCAAATGGTTGTGCCATTATTCTCCTTACAGTTCTGTGTGTAATTTATAAAAATATATTAAATATTCATAATAAATATTTTTTAATAATCCTAGTGTTTTGTGATATATTGGTATCATTTATCTAATGCAATCCATTCTGAGCCTGTACAATAACAAGTAATGCCACCTTTTGCAGCTATTGTAATATCAGATGCTCCACTTGTAAATATTCTTTGACTTACTCCTGATGCTGGTGTTTCATCATGCTCTACTATAACCCTATAAGCGTCTCCCGTTGATTTTAACACATGAACAATTTGGCCTTGTACGCCACCTGAAAAACCACCTACTCTAATATGCCCTCCTGACGTGTCACACTCTACTGCTGTTACTCCTGACACATCTATTGCGTCTGATGATGAGGTTACTGTAGTGTATACAACATTTGGTACATCATTTGTTCTACCTATTGCACTTACAAGTAATCCTTGACAAATAGTTCCATTTGTTTTTAATACTATACCTACATTTTGTATTAAATCGTCAGGGTTTGATGGTTTTGTTTTAGTTAAATCTCCTGTGTTTGATACATACAATATATCACCTACTGCTAAACCTGTAAAACCATTAATATTAGTATTATATACACCAGATACAATACCATAATTATCTTTAGTATCTGAAGTATTCATTTCTGCATTTGCAATACCAATACAAGGCATTTTAGCTGAATCATTAGCATCACATACACCAACTTTAATTCTTGAACTACCACCTATTTCACCTTTACTATATAGTGGCGCTCCTGCAGGTATAGTACTACCTTCATCATTTCTAACCAATATTCCAGTTCCTCCAGAAGGAATTGAAATGCCACTATCAGTAAATTGAAAAATAGGTGAATCTAAATTTGCTGCAGCAGATATTTTTAAAACATCTTGTTCATCTCCTGAATATCCAATTGACCATTTAGCAATTGCCCCATTAAAAAAGCTTAACATACTTTGAATACTACCAGTTGCAGCATGTATTAATCTTACAACAAAATTAGAAGAATCATCATTATATGCTAATTTAACTATATTAGATGTTTGTGTATCAACAACAGGGTTATTATCAGAACCATCAGCATTACCTCTTATTTTTGGATTTAAAACAGTAGCATCTGAAGTGTCAGTAGAATTTCTAAATGCTATAAGTCCTGATTTATTTTGCATACCAACTGCTGATGTTCCGCCTGACTGTCTTAATAATAATTTATCTACAACAGGAGTATTATTTGTTTTAGTAGACAGTCTTTTAACTTCATCTTCTAACCTTCTGACAGTAGATGCTATTTGCCTTAAGTCTATATCAAGGTCTACACTATGCCATTTATTAGATTCTTTTACATATAACTTTAGCCCTTTTCTAGATGAGCGTATTGTTATATCTCCATTTTGGCCTTCAAGACGTTGTGGAGTACCTTTACCTAAAGTTATTCCTCTTGATTGTCTAATAGCCATTATTTAATACTTTTTTCTCT
>Ga0208794_1000548_pt1 | contig 23292 bp, 47 predicted proteins | sample 32_taG_FD_184106 | JGI IMG/M metagenome (GOLD analysis project Ga0208794, IMG submission 184106) | Marine viral communities from the Gulf of Mexico - 32_GoM_OMZ_CsCl metaG (SPAdes) (version 2) | ecosystem: Environmental > Aquatic > Marine > Oceanic | place: Atlantic Ocean: Gulf of Mexico... | reverse complement strand
CTTCAGCTGTTACTTCTAAATCTGAAAGATTAAAATCAAAAATAATTTTCTTTAAAGCATCTTTAAATTGTAATCCATAAAGTCTAGCAACAAAAACAAAACAATCTCCACAATCTTTAGTAGCTAAATCATTATACATTAGTGTTCCACCACCGTTTTTATGATAAAAAAATCCAAAAGAAGGAACATTATCTTCCCTTAACGGACTATTGATTATCATTCCACTTGTGATTTTTTCTCCTATATAATGAGAATAAATTTCTTCTTGAGATATATGAACTAAAATATCTTCTCTGGTAAGTGTTTGATTAAATAATATTGAGTTTAAATTTATTTGTTTCATAGAAAAAATAGGGGAGTTTAAAAACTCCCCTAAAATTTAATTAAACATCCTTAATCCCAATCATCGTCTTCTGCAACTGCTTCTTTACTAGCAACTCCATTATCTACAAAAGTATCTTCTTGCAATCTTTCCATAGCATCAAAGTCACCTGCTTTTAGTCGAGTATCTTCTTCCGCAACTGTCATTGGCTCCATAAAAGGAACCCAAGAACGAGGTTGAATATACTTTTTACAGTATTCTTTTGTGCCATAATTAGCAAAAATTCTAAATGTACCACTATTAGCTAATCCTTCTTTAACAAGCTTCATAATACCATTCAACATCTCTTTAGGATTTTTGTATTTAGGAAATTCAAAATCATTCCCTAATACAGCATGTGCTATATGTTTTAGCACTTTACCTTGTTTAGTAATTAATTGTTCTACTGAATTATATTCAGTAGCGTCAGTAATATACCAATAAGATGAATTACAAGAAGCTCCTGAAGAATCTGTAAAGATTAACTTATAATCAGGAGCATTTTCTTTATCGTCTGCTTTCTTTTTTTCAATTGTTAATGTAACATCATCAACAATTCCAGCATTTCCATTATTGAAGATGGATACATTTCCTCCACCATCAAATTCTTCATTGTTTAAATCAATATTCATTTTTTGAAATATTTAAATTAATTATGCCCAATCTTCAGTTACTTCTTCTTCAACAGATGCTTGAGCTTTATTTTTGCTTTTTTTAGTAGGTTCTTTTGTAGTATCTTCTACTTCTGAATTATTAGTTTCTTCCGTAGTATCTACATCATTTAATACAACTAATTGAAAATAGTTTTTTCCCTCAACAGGCTCAATAGAAAAGTAATTTTCTACTTCAGTATTTAGCTCTTTAATTTTAGCAATATACTCATAAGTTCTTTTATCACTAAAACTAAAAGATTTAGTAATTTTAAGACCTTCATCTTTAGCAGCTATTTGAAGAAAAATATTTTGTTCTGGATCGTATCCAATATTTAAACAGGTTTCTCCTCCTACTAAATTTAATAGCTCTTGACTTGCTACATTAAAACTAAACTTTCTTCCTGACCCTTTTTTAGCTAAAGCTGCTAATGTAACAACAGGCGTAGAGAATTTTTCTACTTTTTTTGCTACTCTTTTGATTGGGATTCCCCAATTTACCTCATTTTCCATTTTGTGAAAATTTATTTATTTATAATTATAAAAATTGCGATACTCGCATTTAATTAAATTTCTAATTCTTTAAACTAAATCAATCTATTCTTTTATTAGTGATAACCTCACAAAGTTTTGATTTGTTTGATTTTAAAAAAATAATTATATTCCATAGTAATCTCGAATAGCATCATTAACAACAACTAAATCATTGTCAATTTCATCTTCTTCAAACATTCCTATTGGAGTTTTACAAGTATCTGTCCCTGAATTTACTGTTCTAAAAATATGATGATTAGGTTTTCCAGGTATCTTTTTTATATCAGCATAAAGAACAATAGTACTAAAACTTTCAGGAACTTGTTTTTCAAGTTGTTTACCTTGTACTACTATTCTTTCCCTAGAATAGCCATCTTCATCATGATGCACTTCAGGATGTGCAAATAGATATACTATGATATCATCTCTTAATTTCTCATTAATAATATTAATTAGGTCATATTGGCCTCCACTCATTCTTGTCCATTTTTCAAAACCTTTAGAAGCCCTAAATTGTGGGGACATAATAGCATCAGTCATTACTCTTGACCAAGTATCTACTATAATAGTTTTAATTTTAGGATTTTTATGTGCTTCTTTAATTTGTCCAATAATTTCATTAACATCAGAAGACTTAAAATAATTTCCTTTTTTCTCGTTATATTTCTCCTTAAACTTTTTAAAAGGTAATGCTTTTTGGTCTGCATTTAACCATAATGTTTCGTCAGAATTTAAATTTCTACCTGACGTACTTTTCCCCATACCTGATTTGCCAACCAGGAATACTAATTGTCCCATAAAATTGTATTTTTATTGATTTTTAACCTCTTAATAAAGATACGAAAACACTAGCATTTGTGCAAGATTTCGTTCTTTATTTTAACTGATTTTTGCTTTCTTTTTTCCCAATATTTTCCTCTTAAATTTGGGTATTCTTCTTGAACTTTTCTTGAAGTTCTTCCTATAGAATCTATAGGTGGAATTACTTTATTTTCTATGTCTTGTAAAAAAGCTTTAATGGAATTATTTAAATCATATCCAGACTCTTTTAAAAATACATAATATAATCTTGATACTGAATCTCTATACTTCGGATTCTCCGTCAATTTTAATTTCACCCAAGGTATCTTCTCCTTTATCATAATGTTTTAAATAGTAAATTAATGTTAATTCTACATCTTTTAAATGATTTTCTATAATATGATTAACATATTGCCAATCAGCTCCTCCAATTCCACATCCTATTTGAGGCAATGCGATATGCTTTCCTCTATATTGAATATTAATAACATTTAAACAACTAATAAAAGCATGATATTCAAAATTAGGACCTGGATAAAATTGTGTATAGGCATTAATAATATCTCCATAATCTGTTTTTGCAATAGAAATACTGCCTAATTTATTATAATCTCCACAAGGAGTTTTTTGATCTTCTACAAAAGCTTCAGGAAATTCTTTAGAAATTTGCTTGGCAATGCCTGCTCCCATAATATGAAAACAATTGCAACCATGAATAATTGCATCAAATTTATTGTTTTTAAATTCTTCAACTAAATCTCCTATATGAAAATGATAATTTTTATTTTTCTTGTTTTCCATAATTTAAAATTTTTTGCAATAATTTAGGATTCTCTTCCAAATCTTTAGCAGTAGGTAATTCTTTAAATTTACCTATTTCTCCCATAAAATGTAAACCAATAACTAATCCATCAGCTCCTCCTCTATTTTTTAGAACATGTGCAGACCTATACCTACGTTTAAGTTTAAAAACTGGGTAGCCTCTATGTCTTTCCATACCATATCTAAAAGGATTAAATAAGGCAAGAACTATATTAGCATCTTCTTGTGTAGCACCTGTTTCTTTAAAATCAGAAAGTTGAGGTTCTTGAGAATTTTGTTCTTTTCTATCCATACCCTCAATACCTCTATTAAATTGAGATACTACAATAGGACTAAATCTAAACATATTTCTAAAAAATACTAACATTTTTGATGCTCTATCAATAGCAGCTTTTTGATTTTTATCTTGCTTATTAGGAGTAATTAAATTAGCATGGTCAATAATTATTTCAGTAATTAAAAAAGGATCATTAGGTTTATAATCTATAATAATCCCATCACTATTTCTAATTACTTTACCTCTTTTTTCTGCATAGCTCATTAAGTCTTTATACATATAATCAGGACTCATAGAGCTTCTAAAAGTAAGTACAGTATCTTGCATTTCAGCAAAATAATCTTCTAATTCTTCAATAAGAGCAATTACATTTTGAGGAACTTTTAATTTTCCTTCACTATATAATGTTTTACTATCAATATAAACTCCATATAATTCCCAAAGTTTAAAACAAACAAACTTTGCTAATTTTTCTTCAGGAGGAATTTCTAATGAATAGTAAATAATCTCTAATGAATGTTTACTTTCTCCTGTTTTTAGATATTCATAAGGATGAAATAAATATGCAGAATCTACATAAGCAGTTTTACCTGTGCCAGTAGCCCCTCCCACGGTTGTATAGCGCTTCTGTTGAATATTGCTAATATGAGTATTTAATCTATTAAATCCTGTAGGTAATCCTTTGTTATAACCATCAATACCCCTTTGTATGTTCTGTTTCAGCTGTCCCCAATAATCAATCTTTGCCATTATAATATTTTTAAATTGTATCATCTTGCCAATTGGCATTCTCCTTTCCTGTGGGTGTAACAAACTCAGTCCATTGTTCCCACATTGCATTATTAAGAATAGTCTCTATATTTAGTAAATACTTTAAATTGCCAGATATACGTTGTTTAGCTACATATGCTTCAAGAGCTGTTATTGCTTCTTTATGAGCAGCTATTGTATTGACTTTTAATAAGTATTTTTTTTGATGTTTTTGTCCTAATATAGTATCTACAGAACGAGCTCTAAGTATTCTATTTCCTACTTTAATAGGGTAAACCGCATAAAATTCAGCAAAATTAATTTCATCAGCTCGAATATTTAAAAGTTTACAAATATTTGGAATACTTAAAATTGTATTTTTAAACTTTACATCTGATTTGCTCAATATATATTTAGTACCTACTAAAGAATCTCGAATTTCAATAGCTTCTTTATAAGCAAATAATTTTTTTAAAATATCAAATTGTTTGTAATAAATAAGATAAAGAATAATATATTGATTAGGAGATAGATGATTTCTGTTTAGTTTATTTAAATCAACTTCTATTTTCATAAGTATTTATTCTATTAATCCACAATACTCTAATAATTTTTTTTTGAAATCTACTTTTTCATCTAAAATAAGACCATTACGATTATGACTTGTTTTTATATCAAAATCTTCTCTTAATGTATATAAGTCTTTATCTAAAGAAGCATAAGAAATAGGAAAATTAATACGTTCATTTAGAATTTTTAATAATTCAGGTTTTTTTATTCTTCCATAAGATTCTAATATTTGATAAATCTTACAAATTCTATATAATTTATTTTTAGTTACAGGCATATTATAGTTTTTACATTTCCCAATAAAATACTGTATATTTCATTTCACTTTCTGTAATTGTAATTAAATTAGCAGGTCCTATATTATTAACCTTTATACGTAATTTTTTCCAACCATCTTCAGTTTTAAAATATTCTTTTTTGCGTAATGATTTTCTCATTATGTAATAGGTAAATCCATAGCCACTTGTTCTATATGACTCCCTGGTAATTTATAAACATCCATTAATTCTATCATCTTTCCATTGCTCATTCCTGTAAGTTTTGAAGATTCTTCAATTAATAAATGCTCTTCACCATCTTTATCAGGTACATCAAATACATCAAAAAAATAACCTAATACATGATCAAAACCATAAGCTATACGTTTTCCATTTTCTAATTCTTTTGAATACCTACTTATAACTGCTTTCTTTTTTAATTTTTTGTATCTAGACAATTTTTTTTCTAAAGTATTACATCCTTCATAAGCTCCATATGAGCCCGCACTTGCTACTCTAGCAAATGCAAGCATATCTCTATTTGTCCATTTCATTTTCTTTATTTTAATTACCGTGACAATGACAATTTTCTTTTTTATCTCCTATTACACCACAAAATTGACATTCATATAAAGTCTTATATCCTTGTTCTATTGCATTACAATCTCTACATACAGTATGGCTTTCGTCATTATATGATGGACTATAATGCATTTCTTCTCCACAATTTGCAGATTCACAAACCGCACAAACTTCTAATTGTCTATAATTTTCCATTTTTGTTTTGGTTTTTTGATTTAACTTTTTCGATATCTTTTTTTGTAATTGCCATTGCAGCGTCCATTGCTTCTTGTACTATACTATTTGGTATATATTTATGGTCAAACAATAGATCCATAATTGCATTTTTTTCTAAATTTTCTTTAATAAGTACATCTAAAAACTCTTTTCCTAAATCATCATTTAAAACTTTCATGACTCCATCATACTGTTCTTTTGTAATAAAATAACCTTCTCCAGGTTCTATTCCATCTACATCTAAACCATTATTATCTAGTTTAATAAAACTATCTACTAAGTCTTTCATTAATTCTGTTCTTTTATTACGTACAGGTTCAATTCTTCTATCTAATACATTAGCAATAGTTTTATCAGTTTCGCCATCTATATGCTGGTCTAATAAAATATCCATTTCCTCTTTTGTCCAATGTTTGCCGTCTCTTAAATAAGTTTTTTTGTTCATATTTTTAAATTTATTTTAATTTAATATTTCTTTTTAATAATTCATTTACAATTGTTGCTGTCTTTAAAGAATTGTCAACACCTCTTGCAGAAATTTTAAGGAGTTTTCTTAATTCTATAGTAGTCATGTCCTCAATTTTCATCTTTGTTTTGGTTTTCTATCCATCTTCTAAATGCTATTGCTACATCTCCATCATGCCAATTTTTTTTATCAGCAGTTTCTTTAACATCTTCAATAACAAAATCTAAGATGCTATCAAAGTTATTTGGAGTGTCTATATTGATTCTATCAAAAATATCAATCAACATACTTGTTATTTCTTCTTTCATCATCTTTGTTTTGGTTTCTAAAGTCCTTAATCTCTTGAGGCTCTATAGGATCATAGAGCTCTATTAATGTTCCGTCTGCTTTTCTTTTTTCTAGTCTTACAATAGCTGCTAAAACCATTGCTATAAATATGGTTATCAGGACTAGACCTGTTGCCCATCCGTATTTATGCGGTAGCTCTTCTTTCATTATTAAAGTTTTTAAATTAAAAAATGTGCGTAATTAAATACTACGCACATTTATTTTGAATACTTATTTCTTCGTCTGTACCTACTATATTAAAGAATTCTTCAATAGTTACATTATAAATTATTGAACTATTAATTCCTTCAAGTCGTTTGTTCATCCATTTCTCTTCTTGAGTATTTGGAGTATACAGATTGATAATTAAAGCTTTTTTATCAGGTTGATATCGAACTATTCTTCCTAACTGTTGGATAAATGTTCTTTTTGTAGAATTACTTCCAGCAATTATTCCAAGAGAACAATCAGGAACATTGAATCCTTCATTAAGAGCTTTAACAGAACTTAAAAATCTAATTTTAGTTCTTTTATCTTTAAATCGTTTAATAACATAATCTTGATTTTTCTTAGTAAGTTTACTATGAAAAGTCATTGATATATCTCCAAGCTTTGTTTGGAGAGTATCTGCAAATTCAGTTGTTGCACTAAATAACAATCCATTTCTATCAGGAAACAAATCTATTATATCTTTAATAAGACTTATTTTGTTAGTGTTATTTAAACAAACTGTTTTACGAGACCTCATACATTTATAATAAGCAGCAGCTATACCCTGTTGTCTTTTATCTTTAGAACCAATCCAAAGTTTAGCTATTTTAAATGCTTCTGCTCCTCTTCCTAATTGTGCAGCAAAATGCTTAAAGCTATTATCAGCTTTAGTATAAGCAATTTGCTCTTCATTATTAAAAGGTACAGCAATATTATAAACCTCATAAGGAGATATCCAATTGTTAGAAAGAGCTTCATCAACAGTTATTTTATCAAATACTTTTAAGTATTGTAAAATAATATCGTGTAATCCATCTTCTCTTTCCAGAGTAGCCGTGAGCCCCATGATATATTTATAAGTAGCTTTTAAAAAGATTCTTTTAAAAGTTTCTGCTGCATATCTATGAGTTTCATCTAGAATTAAAAAATCAACATTATGGGTATGTTTAATTGCAGTATTGATTACAAATACTTGTGCTATCTTAACTTTATGTAGAGCTAATTCTTTTTCCCATTGATTCTTTAATTCTATAGTAGGAACAATAACAAGAACAGATTCAATATCTTTTCTTTTTATCATTCCTTTAATTGCCATAATTGCAGTATATGTTTTACCAAATCCTGTAGGATATTGGGCTATACCACTATAATTATGGGCTTTCCATTTTCGCAAACCTTCAATTTGCCTTTCTGTTCTATCCATTTCCAATATATTTTTTTAGTTCAGTAAACAATACAGTTTTAACTGCAGTCCCATCTACACGGATTCCTAATTTTCTTTTTAATTTCCTTAATAAAAGGTATTCTTCTTCTGTAACATTAAAAGAAATATTTCTTTTTCTATTAATATATAAATGACGAGAGCCATTTTTAGTGAATTTACAAGGAAATAATTGTCTAACTTTAATAGTATTTTTTAGAAAACTGGAATTGTTCCTTAAATGATAAGCAATATCTTTGCTATAATTAATAGTAGTTCTATCTCTTTTAATAATAGAAGCTATTTCTTCTTCGGTTAAACCATGTTTATAATACAGAACTCCTATTAAATAATTTCTAGGATCTATATATATTCTTTTTCTAGATGTAGTATTTAAATTATTAGAAATGATATATTGAATAATCTGATTTTCCTCCATTGATATATTATTTTCCTCTTTCCATAAGCTGACTAAGATTTTCAAGATAAACTTCAGAAGCAATTTTTCTATATAATTCTAAAATTTCTTTTTTCCCCCAACCTGTTTTCCTATTTAAAGCGTTTTCAAATCTATTATCTATTGTGTCCATTATTTCTTTCATAATCCAAATAATTAATCTTTTTCTAATTCTTCCATTTCTAATCTATAATTTTCTGCAACTCTTTCAATCTCTTTAACTAAATCTTCAGATAAGTTTAAATCTTTTAAAAGAGTGCCGCAAATACTTATTTCATCTATCTCATAAGTAGGATTTATATCAGGAGGGACTTCTTCATGATGATATTCTTCGTAACTGGAAACACTTAAAGATACATCAACATGAATTTCTTCTGAATAATCAGAATAATAAACAATTTTTATTTCTTCTCCATCACGAATAACATCATATGAATTATTTTCTATTTGTCCTTGAAAAGGAACTTTTTTTAAGTAAAAGTATTCTCCTTTAGAAGCTGTAGAATTAGCTTTAGCACATTGTAAAGTTGCCCGATCCCAATCTGCAAAAGCTTGTTTAATGACAATAAGAGGTTGTTTAAAATTATTATCCTTTTCTATTAATAATATTACATTTTCCATAATTATTTTTTATTAGAAGACAATCTTAATTTAATTTTTTGATTAGATAACTGAAATTTTAGTCTCATTGTAGCCAATTGTTCTTTTGTTATCTTTTCTTTTTTAATAAAATCATTCATACTTTTTTTAGATACTCCTACTTCAATAGAAGCAGCAGTAATATTATCAGTAAAACAAAGAGCATTAATAAATGTTTGTCTTTTATTTTCTAAAAGAGTACAAATTTTACTAAAATCTTTATTATATATATAGTCTTTTTCCATATCAATGTGTCCAATAATCAGTTATACAGGGATCAGCTTTTAAAGCTATAGTTTTACAAAACTTTTCTCCTGCTTTTTCCATACAATCTTTTAAAACAACAGCCATTTCAGAGGCAATATCTTCAGAACATTCTAAATGAAGCTCATCATGTACTACATTAGGCATTAGTACCTTAAATAAAAGATTATTTTCTTTTAAATATTTAAATACATAAATACCTGCAAGTTTAGTAATATCTGCAGAAGTACCTTGAATAGGATAATTCAAAGATGTTCTTTCTATATCTCCTTTTTTCTTAAAATATTTACGCACTTTAGGACTTAATTCTGTTTTAAAATAATCAGAATGTTTTGATTTTTCAAGTTTATAAATATCCCAAAAATTATCAGTACCATATAATTCATTATGTAAAGTTTTAAATTCTTCAAAAAATGGAATAAAAGACTTTCTATAACTTATTTCATTAAATTGTACATAACCTAATTTAACAGCTTTTTCTTTTTCTTTTTTAAAATAGTTAGCTAATCCAGGAAATGCTTTAAAGTATGCTTTATATACTTCTTCTCCTTTTTCTAAAGATATTGATAAATTTTCAGCAATAGTTATACCTGTTCCACCATAATTAATAGCAAAACCTGCTCCTTTAGCGATTTGTCTTTTTTCTTTATGATTCTTTTTAATTTCATCTAAAGGTAGTTCAGCAAGTTCAGGAAATATCTTAGATGCTACAAAAGAATGCATATCTCCAAGACCTTTTTTATAAAATTTAAGTAAATCTTTATCTAAAGATTTATTTGCTAATACTATTTGTTCTTGTCCTGAATAATCACAAACTATAAGTTTATTTTTAGGCATAGCAGTAAAACAATTTCTTGTTCTATCTTCAGAAGGAACATTTTGCATATTAGGTTTTTGAGAAATTCCTTTCTTTTTATTTCCTTTTTGTCCACTACTTAATCTACCAGTATTCATAATTTGAGTATAATTAGTATGAATACGTTTAGTTTTAGAATTTATATATTCAAACCAATTTTCTCCATAAGTAGATACTTCTTTTTGATAACCTTTATATTTTATATATAGAGAAACTAAAGAATGTATATTTATTTGAGGACGTAATATTTTTTGATCAATAGATTTTTTAATAATTCCTGTTTTTTTGTCTTTAATTTCTACATTAACACCTAATTTTTCCATTAATGGAATTACTTGTTTTTCGCTATTCCAATTTATTTTTGTAGAAAATCCTTCTTCAAACATATTATATTGATTATCAATAAATTCTTTATAATCTGTAGGATTATCTAAAATATATTTATCTAACTGATTTTTAATATTTTGCATATTTTGTTTGTCTTCCAAACATTTAGCTTTCCATTTTGTAGAATTTAAATACATTCCACAATATTCAATATAAGCAAGAACAAAAACATATTTATTATCTAAAGAGATAGTTTTTTGCAATCCTAATTCTTTCAATTTTATTAATTGTTCTTTTTGAATTTGATGTAAATATTTTACATCATCAGCAGCATATTGTATAACTCTGGTACTTAATCCCTCTGTTCCTATTACATTAACAATAGATTTATCTAAAGAAACATTACAGTATTTAAAAACTAAAGCTCCTAAACTTTTTCTAATATTATCAATACCTGTTGATAATACTCTTTCTGCTAAAAAAGTATCGTATATATCTTTTGGTATAATATTATGCTTAAATAAAAATTTTAAATCAAATTTAGCATTCTGCATTAATATTAGTCTTGTCTCTATTAATTCTTTATATAATTGAATATCTACAGTAGAAATATCAATAACATATTGTATATCATTATTTCCTAATTGTAAGCTTATAATAGCATCAGTATGAGGATCAAATCCTTCAGTTTCAGTATCTAAAGCAATACTCTCTAAACTATATAAATAGTCTAAAGAGTCTTGTACTGTACATATAGAATACATTTCATCAGTAAATGCACTTTTTTGATTAGTAACTAAATTTATCATATTTGTAATTGATTAAATATATTTATACCGTATAAAATAGCTCTTGATTCTTTTTCGTAATCTTCTTGTTCTTGATACATATATAATCTTTCATATATATTCACATCTTCTTCTTCGCATTGAACATTAAAATATTCTGTGATTAATTCAGCCATTTCTTTATTATTTTTTGGCTGATATTCCATATATATCAATCTTAAATATAATCCTATTTCTTGAATATTAATTTTATTTTTTGGTGTTATTTTATTGAGAGTCATGATTTTAAGAGGATTTTAATAATTTATATTTCTTTTTATATAAAGTATAGTTTGGATAAAAAAAAAGAAAGGAGCCGAAGCTCCTTTCTAATTCAATATTTAAAAAATATTAAGCGTCTAATGCATCTGCTATTGCAGCATCACTAGCACCTGCCTGTGCAGAAGCACGTTGAGTATTAGAGATAAATACATGTTTCGCATCCCCTCTAACTATTGTAGCTTTTACATAGATGTATCGTCCTTCAGAATCAAGGATAAAGTCGCCATCTTTTCCTGCTCGTTTTGCACGAGTTTCAAAGTTTGCAACATCATACTCAGTACCTTCAGTAGTCTCAGTGATTTGAAGACTCAATTTAGAACCTTCATGTGTAGGATTCAAGATACCTAAATCTTTTTCATCTCCTACATTAGGGATATCACTGCAATCAACACCAAATGCATCTTTAATATCAGTAGGCTCACCTGACATCCATGCATAACGTGCATTTGCTGTTTGGGTAAATCTTTCATCTGATTTGTTTAACAATCCTGTTATTGACGCTGGACGTGCTTCAGGGTTCATCACTTTTTGAGCAAAGCACAATTGAACTTTACCTCCATTTACTCTTTTGGCACTTACTAACAGCAAGTCACCATCTTTTAAATTTTCAACACTATTCATAATGATTATTTTTTATGATTAATATATTATTCTGTGTTCTCTATAAAATTTAGACTTTTCTTTAATATAACTCTTACGATACTTTCACTACTTCTTGATCGTTGGTTTAGTAAATTGTATAAGTCTGCTTATATGCTATTGAGAACATTTAAATAGCATATAATATCTTTAATTTTTTTAACAAAAAAGAAGGCAACCATTTCTAGTTGCCTTCCTATCCTTAACTTAAACATTAATCCACGACAGACTAATTTTTTTATCCCCAAGTAATTCCTTCTCTTTCTCTTTTAGGATTTACTAAAGGGCTTCTCTTTTTAATTGTATATTTTCCTTTCTTTTTAAGAGATTCAACTTCATCAGGAGTAATTACTCTTAATTTATACGTATCAAAATCTTCATCATAAACAACGATACCAGTGTTTTTACTTCCAAAATCTGTGTTAATAATTAAATTATCTGATTTTTTTGTAAAAATGTACAAATGTTTGGATTGTTTGCCATCTTGAAAAATAAGAAGATAACCGCTGTTTATATCCAATTCAATTTCATAAATGTCTTTAAAGATTTTTCCTCTAATTAAAGTCCAACTGTCATGATTTACTGATAAATCTTTATAAATGTGACACTGAACTTTACTGGCATTAATAAATTTACCAGTTAAAATAAATTTCTCTGATTCCTTACTGAGCCCATAATTAGGCAGCCATAATATAATTAATATTAAAGCATAGATTAATTTTTTCATAATTTCTCGTTTTTAATAATAAAAGAGCTACTTTCAAAAAAGTAACTCTTTTATCTAAATAAATAAATTTATATTATGCTACTATAGCACATATAATCAGCGTTATACATAAAACGCTAAAGTACCCTATTAATAAAGTACTTTCTTTGCTCTTCATAAGAGCTCTCATCACAACTTTCACTATATTGATTTTTGGGATTACTTAATTAAGATATACAAGACATTCCTCATAATCCATTCCTTTTATTGAATAATAATGTACAGGATTGTCTACAAATAAAATAAGTGTTTCAAGATACAAATATATATCCTGGTGACTCCAACCATCAAAGAATTCTTTATTAAAACAAACTTTCATGATTTTTAATTTAAAGTTAAAGATTATTTTCTACTGTTACATTTATATTTTTTAGACTGTTTAAAACTTTTTATTTGGTCTTTTTTTCTTTTTCTTTTCGATTTTCTTTTTTTTGGTCTTTTATCATAAAAAATACAATCTTTACTTCCACTAGATAATATTTCATCAGTGTAATCAGGATATAATTTTCTTTCTTTTTTAAAAGGATAATCAAAAACTAATACACCTTTTTTAAAGTTATAATTAACTTCAGAATTTATTATTAAATCTCTATCATCAATAACTTCACGACCTAATGCTGATAAAAATATTTTTATATCATCATTTATACGGACATAATAGTTTTGATAAGCAGATAATAACAATGTAATTGTAGAACCTTTAACTCTACGAGCTGTAACAGGGTAATACATTTCATCTACTTCAAGTACTATATCATAATACTTTACTTTTTCTTTTACATCTATTTTTAACTCAATAGCGTGATAATCAGCCTGAACACTTGTCCAAGCATAATAGTCAAAATTTGCTGTTTGAGAAATTAGAGATGGCGATGCCATTAACAGTATCGCAAATACTATTTTCTTCATAATATATGTTTTTAAGGGTTATTTACTTTTTTTCTTTCTTATCTTTTCAGAATTTGGACCATAATAATAATTATCGTCATCAGGTAATAATAAATCTATTACTTTAGCTTTGTCTCTTGGAAGAACTTCAGCTGTAATAGAATAACCATATTCTTTAAGATGGTCAATCATTTTATCTGTAAAAGCTGTTTCTATAGGAGTTTCTATTTGTGATTTAATAAAATCAATGAAATCATCTACATTTTTTCCATCAAATAAATATGAAGGAGATATTTTACTAACATCATTGTTTACTATCACTTCTGCGAGTATTAAAACTCTTGTTGTATTCTCTTTCATAATTTTAAGTTTAGGAAAATGTTTTTTTTAGTTTACAAAATTGAAGGTATAATTCAATATTAAATGATCCTCTGTCTTTTGTCCAAAAATTCACCTGGTCTTGAAGTTGTGTTCGTGGTGTTAATGGAATGTAGATATTATCTGACCATTCTGCTTGTCTTTTTTTCATAATATTTAAGTTTTAAGGGTTATTTTTCTAACATATCTAAATATGTATAAACTGATAACAGTCTATCAATAGTTTGACGATAGTTCTCTATATATAAGAGTCCTATCTTCTCATCTATTGAACCATTTTCAATGTCTTGTTGTGTCCATTCTATATAATCTTCTAGATCATTAATAGCCTCAATTAAATTAAATTTAGTATATGTCCATTCTACATATTCTTTCTCTGATTTAGTTAATTTATCTTGTGCTAATAAAGAAGTACTTATTAGAAGTATTATTACTATAAGTATACTTTTCATATTTTCTATTCATTTTTCTCATTAATACTAGAAGCTATTGTTACAGTATTAGTACCAGGATACTTTATTCTATATCCTTTCTTTTCTATTATTTTAAGAGCCTCTTCTTTACTTTTTGCAGGAATTATAATAGTTCCTTTAAAATTATTTCCACCTTCTAATTCTCCATTAGTAAGTTCTAATGTAAAAGAGAATGATTGTTGATTTACTATTTTTTCTTTTGCCATAATATTTAAGATTAAGTTATAATTAAGTTATAAAAATAAAAAGTTACAGAGAATAGACTCGCCTTACAGTCTATTCCATTAATTCTATTCGATATTAATATTCAATGATTTGGCCTATTGAAATTCTGGAACTTTTTATTAAAAAATTTAACTTTTAATCAGCCGTTAATAAACTGTACTAAGATATCTGATGATTCCGTACCTGATTTAAGTTAAGGATTAAAAATAAGGTCCCTCCGCTATGGTTTTACGGAGGGATACCTTGGTCTGCTTTATTCTCTGACTTTACAGAGCCCAACATTTCCACTATGTTCTTAGGATGATGGTATAAATACCATTAAAGGTCTTCCACGAGCTGAGAGGTTGGCTTTTTATAATTAAAAATTTCCTGGTGCTACTTGTAACACCCTTAAACCTAATGACCTCCACATTTCAACAACCTGATCTCTGTCATCAATAACAAATGCAACATCATATTTAGGTCTGATATGATCCATATAGATTTCAGATTTAATGATGTTATCTTTTCTGAAGTCACCTTCTTTTCTAATATAGAAATCATCATAATTAATATAGTTTTCTAACAACCAATTTTTAGTTGCATCTTCACAAACACCATCTCTACCTGTGGTAATAATGATTTTGTATTTAAATGGCATTTCTCTAAATGGTTTTCCAGGTGGAATAAGTTCTCTAACACTCGCTAACTCATTAACAAGGTCAATAACATCTTGATGAGGTTTATCAAGATGTACTTTATCCCATTCAAACGGGCCTCTAATACCTCTCATATCTGCTAATGTTCCGTCAACATCTACAATAATTGCTTTTGGTTTATCTTCGTTCATAATATTTAAGTTTAAAGGATTAAAATAATGCCTTTCACGAGGTTATTTCAGCATTAGCCTACCTTATCATTAGGATTTTTTCAAGATGTCATCTCGATGCTTCTTCCATTCAGCTTTAGCAATCTTCAACTTATCTTTCTCATCTTGAGATTTAACAAAAACAGATTTGTTAATGCTAACTTTATCAGCATTAATCTCTTTTTGCAATCTCTTTTTAAGATTGGAAGTAAAAGAATTACTATTAGCTTTTGGAATCATCTTAACAATGACTCTTGTTGCGAAGTGTAATTTCTTCATAAATTGTATCTACTGTAATAGTAGATATCAAGGATGCTCTTTCATAGTATTCAATTTAAGGATTATTACTCTTTTAGTTCTTTCATACGCCTAAGTATAAGAAACCAAACACATAAAAGTGATACAAATATAAAGTATCCACCAACTATCATTCTTCCCTGAAATCCTAGGGATATATTTTCTACTGTCATAACCATTATTGCTAATAAGAATGCTAATAATGCTGTTATAAATTCTACTAGTTTTGCTAAGTCATTTCTTTTCATAATATTTAATTTAAGGAGTAAATAAAAATAAAACCTAGCACTACTCGGTTCAAAATGTTAATGATCTCCTATGATGAGGAGTTAGCACACGGATAGAAAAATCCTTCATTAACTTTGCCATACTATGATTGACTGCATAGTAACAGAATAAGATATAGTTGTTCTACTCTTTATCAATGTTATTGGCCAACAACACTTCAATTAAGTCTTATATCGTCAATGCTGGCACAAAGATTCAATAAGCCCTTTCGGGATACAATATGTATTGCTACATATTGATTAGGCACTTCCAACTATACCATAAGCTTTAGGTTTCACCCATTGTCCAGTTCTTTTTTTAGTTTGAACTTAGCATTTTACGTTTTACTAGGATAGTAGCTCAAATCCCTAATTTTATAAACAACCACATATAGCTTGCAGGCCATACTCTTTATTTATAACACTGATAGTTTTAGAACCCTGCAAGGTCTTTGTACTATCCACCCTTGTGTGCAACTGCTCCCCTTACAAGAAAGGTACTGATTACACGGTGTTTTGTCTATTTCACACTATAGTTCAACATCTATAGTTTTAAATCCCGACAACTTGGGATTATAGTAGCCACAAGGACTACTATAGAGGCAATGATAGGATTCGCACCTATACTCTTGTGAGAGGTCTGTGTCCATCATAAAGGCTATCATCTCTATGTGGCATTGCCTTGTGTTTTAATTTACGAAAATACTTCTTTTTATTTCTATGAACATTACTTTTCATAGCTTGTTGTATCTCGTGTTGAGTAACTTTAATCTTTTTCATAATAAATAGTATTAATTAATCCCCTTCTGAAGTACCTTCAAGTATGTAGAGTGTTTCACAAAATACTTCGTCATAATCTTCATTATACCAGTATTTTATAATACAATTCCATTCTTGTTCATACCACTCTCCATACCCTTCATCATACTCTGCATCTTCTCCACGATATGTCAAGGCAGTGAAGTGATTATCCAATTCTTTACCTGTTTTAACTACAATTGGTTCAAATAGTGCCATAATTTCTTTATTTAAAGAGTTAATAAAAAGACAGGTCCGCTAGATGTGTTAGTAGGATTCTGACATCACATAATGTGATATCAAACTGAAAACCATACCTGTCTTAATAATTGTAAAAGAGATTTAGTCCTCTTTTGGGACATCGCTCTCTTGGGCGAAACAGTTCTGAGAACTGAGTCTTTTAGGAAGATTTTATTCTTCCTATGACTATTTTATAAGTTACATAATTGCCTGAACAGCAAATATATCCTGTACTAGGATCAGAGCTAGAACAATAAGCATCAGAAGTTTCTGTTAAAATAATTAAATTATTTTTGATGCTATATTCTTTAGTAGTACCGTGAAACAAATCATCATCAGTTAATGGTAAAGATTCTAAATACTTAAGATAATGTTTTGCTTTTTTTAGAGTGTTAAAGACAATAAATGACATAGTATTATTTAGTTTTAATTAGACCAAGATCAGAGGCAACCTTCATCAAAGATGGATAGTTCATCAATTCTTCTATGATACGATCAACAGAAGGTCTGGTAAATGCAGATTTATCACTTTTGTATCCAATGCCTTGGTTGTCTGTCCATCCAAAGCTTCTTCCTGATACTTCTGTAATGAATTCATCTCCATCTGTTTCTGCAAATTTATCACCTGCAAAATATCCTGTTGCTATTCCTACTTCTTTGCCTTTATATAGACAAAATGGTTTTTGATTAATTATTGATATATTCATGGTTGTGGATTTTAAGTTTAAAGGATTAAAATAAAAGATTAGGCGAGAACTTTCTTCTCCACTCGGAGTCTATGCTTATAATGAAGCGGTATCCAAGGTATAGGACTTTCACCTATCGACCTCCTAATCTTTTAATAAACTCTCACAAGTTGGATGAGAGTTTAATAACTATTTAGGGTAAGTCACGAATGATAACTATTACTAATCACATGGATTACATTTAAGGGTTGCTGTCTCCCATACCTTAGTGATGTAATTTCTGCATCATTCTACTTACACTATAGCTGACTCGCTAACTATAGCTTGTTATCCAAAATAGTAAATAAAGCTATAATATTTTTCAATATTATAGCTTTTCTGGACTTACGCATTCTCGTTTACAGTCCAATCTTGTGGTGTGAAACATCCGTTCGTAACCACATAAATATCAGAATTTTTCATAACATTTGGGAATTATGAGTTGATATTAAACGCTATTCCTATACAATTACTAATAATTAGTAATGAGTGTATTAACAGATACTCCTTTTAATAATAAAAGAGTATCTGTTACAGAGCACGAAAACAAAAGTCCTACGAGTAGGACAGTTGTTTGAGTGGCGTACCGTCACTGGTAGTGCGTACTTCGCCTGTCTCGTGGTCGACGATGTCAATGAGAACGTAGCCATCTTCGATGGGGAACTCTTCGCCTTCCTTAATGCCCTTGGGCAAGCCTGTGCGTGGTACGTACACAGGTACGGATGAGAACATTAGCGCATTGCGCTTAACGAGGATGAGCGCGGACTTCTCGCCACGCAACGAATGAAATTTAGCTGTTGCCATAATGTTTAAATTTTAAATGCCAAGGGGCTGAGTTGCCCAGGCAAATAATAGGAAGGGTCGTTGACTGTGGTGGTCCACACATGCTTAAACGCAAAGAATTTTTTAAAATATAAAATAAAAAGGGGGGGGTATATTTTAGAAATTGAAAAATATAAAATCTATATACCTTTACTAAAAATAATAAAAGGTATAGTATCTTTATAAGATGGAAAGCTTTTTAGAAAAATTAGGATATATAGAGGGGCAAGATATTATGATCTTTTCAGATAATTCAGTAGATGATTTAGTGGTATCTGTATGTTATGATTCCCAGGGAGATGTTACTGAATGCAGATGTTTTATTCTTGAAGAAAAAGCACAAGAGATAATAGTTATGTAAAAGCCAAACCTAGAAGGTTTTTACCTTATAGTTAGTTTGTACCACCTAATTTTGGGATATTATATTGAGTTACAGTAAGTTAGCTTTTTTTTACTATCAAATGCTTGTGGCCACTACTATCATTTAAACAATAGTACACACTATCATTCTAGTAATGGTGGGACTATTACTACAGTGATAGTCTATTTTAGCCGCAAATTTTTTAACACTTATTTATTAACAAGTTATGCACAATATTTAAATACTATACTTACTATTTGTTTTGGATAGTAAAATAACTTTTTTATCTTTGTACTATCTATTTTAAATAGAAACCCTTATATTTGTAATGAGAAGGAGAGCAAAAAAGAAAAAAGTAATGATTACAGTTTATTTAGATACTAATGATTCGATATTATTAAAATCTAAAGATGCACCATTTAAAGTATTGTTTTATATACTAAGACAAGCAGATATGGAGCATTACATGTGGTACGCAGATAAAGTACATAAAAAATATATTATGAGTAAATTAGGAATAGCTCCTCCAACATTAGATACACACATAGCTTCTCTTAAGAAAAGAGGATTTATTATTCCTACAGATGTAAGAGGAAGGTATAGATTAAATATGAAAATTTTTTCAACATAAATAAATAATAAAAATGGCAACAAAAACAAAAGTAAAAGCAAAGGCTACTGAGAAAAAAGGAGAAAAAGCACCAGTAGAAGAAATGCCTCAACCAAAGATAGAGGAGCAACCCCCATTAACTGAAGAACAATTTAAAGAAATGAGAATTGAAGCTAAAAGAAGATGTGGAGAAGAGCTTCGAGTTCTATTAGAAAAATATGGATGTGAGCTAAAAGCACAATTAACTTTGACAGAGCATGGAAATACTTCACAAGTATTTATTGTAGATGCCCGAAATTGAGTATACATATAAAGGAGATGACATAGAACTTTTATTTAAAAAAGAAGAAGAGCTAATAGAGAGAATAGAACCATTTTGTTTAGAAATAAAAAGTGATATTAAAATTGAATATTGTGCCTCTACTACTTCTTCTTCTTTTATTTTAAAAATAATAATTACTCATGAAGAATAAAGTAGAAATATTAAAAGCAGCAGTAGCTATTATATTTGCAGGTATTAATTCTAGAAATCAAGAACAAGGAATTAATGCTACTTATAAATATAAGAGTGAACCAGTAGAAGAAAAAGAATTTAAAGGTTGGACATTTTCTATATATGTTGCTGAATTAGGACATAGAGAAAGAACACTTCAAACATTAAGATTTAAAAGACCTGATAATATTGATAAATATAATATGGAATATAATGTATTAATGTCAGTACTTTCATCAGGAATGGAAACAGCTTTAATAACTTGGAATGAATTGGGGAAGACTTTGAATACTGATCCACAATTGCAAGAAAAAGCAAAAGAAGTTATTAAAGAATAATGGAAAAAAAGATTATCACATTACCAACGAATGACAGCAAAATCTACAGGCAAATCCTTGCGTTTATGAATTTTATGTTGAACATAACAAATCAGGAACGTGAGGTGCTTGCAGATTTAGTCAGACTTAATCATGAATATGAAGCATTGCCTCCAGGCAAAAGAGCTAAATTTATTTTAAGTACTGACATGCGTAAAGAAATAAGAGAAGAGTTGGATATTGAAGAAAAACAATTTAATGGGATAATATCAAGATTAAAGAAAAAGAATTTTTTTAATGAGCCTATTTTAAATGACGAAAATATAATTCATAGTGGGCTATTATTTAAACCTGATAAAGAAGGATTTAAAATAGAAATTAATTTGATAAATAAATCTAATACTGCTACAAAGTCTTCTAAACCAAAAGCTAAAAGCAAAGCTAAAGCTAAAGCTAAACCTCAAGCTAAAAAACAGGAGGAGTCTAAAAAATTGGCTCCTCCTGCTAATGGTCCTGATAATATAATTGAAGATAAATTTGGTGGAGACATATTAATTTCATGAGCCAACAAGATAAGATATTAAGAGATATAGCTAAAGCCCACGGAATAAGCGTACAGCAAGCAGAAGAAATTTGGAGATTACTTACTACTAAGATTACTGAAACTATATCAAGTCAGGATAAAAAAGAGGGAGATATGTATATAGCAGACAAATTTAAAGCTATTCATATTGATAATTTTGGAAAATTTATTCCTAACATTAGAAATATAAATCATGCTAATATGTGTATTACTATGAAAAAGGAAGGAAAAAGTTTTAAAAAATGATAGATATCACAAATAATTTTTGGAAATCGTTCCCTGAACTAACCATTCCAGAAGGAATGAATGAACTATATACTAAAGATAAAACAAAAGATAAATCAGAAAGTTCTAAAATAATGTGGGCTATTCATTTATCAGAACATCCTGATTCTAAGTTTTATAATAATCCTGAAAAAAGAAATATCTTAGCTAAGTCTTTTTTAAAAAACGATAAATTTAATTGGAAAAAAATTCAAAATGTTATTACAGAATTTAGAGCCACAGCTTTAAGTCCTGCAGAAAGAGCTTTAAATAATTGGGACGAAATAATGTCTTTTAGGGATATAGCTATTAAAGACTTATATAAGAATGCAATTAAAGAAAAAGATACAGACGAATTAGTTAAGATAGATAAGATGCTGGCCCTTACGCCAAAAATGTTCGATGATTATAAAAAAATTAAAGAATCTTACGAAGAGGAAAAAACTCATAAGAAAGGCAATAAAATAACATCTATTTCAGATGATGACGTAATATGATCGAGAATAATAATTTTTTATTAAAAGAAATTCCTAATTATCATCCTGATTTGGAATATTATGAACGTATTACATTTTGGGGTCAAGAAAAAAGAAAATGTGTTGAAGGATGTTGGGTTGGAGGGAAATGGATGCCTGGTCCTTTATACTACTATATAAACTTTCATAAAATATTATTTGAAGATGATACTTCTGTAGCACAAGCTATAGGATTGCCGTGGTTAAGAGATATAGATTGGGAACTCTTTCTTATTTATGAGGAATGCAGAGGATTTTCAGGATTTACTAATGATAAAGAATTTACTTGTGATAGAAAATATGGACCTGAAAAAGAATTATCCATACAGTTAAATAGGATAACTAAAAAGGAATCAGAGTCTATGACCTATATTCCTGCTAGAGATTACCTTAGAAAAATTCATGGAAAAGATTTAGGTAAACCTTTATATAAAAATTCTGCAAAACATTTAATGAGCGTACAATCTCGTGGGGGAGGTAAATCATATGCTACATCAGGATTAGTAAATCATAATTTTCTATTTGATGGCGCTACTGATTATGATGTCTATTTAGAAAGAAAAAAAGCTAAAGATTATATAGCATCTGATACTATTATTGGAGCAATTGATACTAAATATACAGAGCCATTAATTAAAAAATGTAAAGCAGCCTTTAAACATTTAGAAGGAACATATAGAGCAGGTGATGATTTTTATCCATCTCCAATGATGGTAAGCTATACAGGCTCTTTGGCTCCTAACCGAGAATACGAATCTAAAACAGGTTCTTTATTACGACATAGAACATTTAGAGATAATCCTTTAGCAGCTAATGCAACAAGGCCCAACTTAGTAGCATTAGATGAAATTGGTTTTATGTATAATATTAAGGAAGCTTGGGGAGCAATTGAAGCTACACAGTCTTCAAAAACTAAAAAGAATCTTGTAATATGGGCTTTAGGAACAGGAGGGCTTGTTTCAGGAAAAGCAGCTTTATATGCTGAAGCAATTTTTAGAAATCCTGAAGATTATAATTGTGTAACATTTGATGATATTTTTGAGAATAGAGGTAAAATAGGATACTTTGTTCCTTATTGGCAAACATTAAATGAACATAAAAAAGGACCT
>Ga0208794_1000547_pt1 | contig 23366 bp, 24 predicted proteins | sample 32_taG_FD_184106 | JGI IMG/M metagenome (GOLD analysis project Ga0208794, IMG submission 184106) | Marine viral communities from the Gulf of Mexico - 32_GoM_OMZ_CsCl metaG (SPAdes) (version 2) | ecosystem: Environmental > Aquatic > Marine > Oceanic | place: Atlantic Ocean: Gulf of Mexico... | reverse complement strand
ACCGTCCCGGTCCCCATCCTTTTCAGCGATGCGTCGCGCAGCATCCTGCTCATAGGCCCGAACGATACGGCCGACAAGCGCGTGACGCACCACATCCTGATCGTTGAAGCGGGACACATGCACGCCTTCTACGCCATCGAGCAGCTTGACCGCTTCGACCAGACCCGACTTCTCGCCACGCGGCAAATCGACTTGGCTGGGGTCGCCGGTGACGATCATTTTCGAGTTCTCACCCAGGCGGGTCAGGAACATTTTCATCTGCATGGATGTGGTGTTCTGCGCCTCGTCGAGAATGACCACGGCATTGGCGAGCGTGCGGCCGCGCATGAAGGCGAGCGGGGCGACCTCGATAATGCCCGAAGTGATGCAGCGCTCAACATTTTCGGGCTTCATCATGTCGTAAAGCGCGTCATAGAGCGGGCGGAGATAGGGATCGACCTTTTCCTTCATGTCGCCCGGCAGGAAGCCCAGGCGCTCGCCGGCTTCGACGGCCGGGCGGGAAAGAATGATGCGGTTGATATCGCCGCGTTCGAGCAAGGACGCAGCGTGGGCCACGGCCAGATAGGTCTTGCCGGTACCGGCGGGACCGGTTCCGAAGACCAGTTCGCTGCGCTCCATGGCGCGCATATAGGCGTCCTGCGCCGGGGTGCGGGCGACAATGGTCGACTTGCGCGTGGCAATCTGGGCCATACGGACCTTGCCCTTGCGCTCAAGCGTGGGCAGCGTGAGCTGGCTATCCTCGGTCTCGATCATACGGATAACCGCATCGACGTCGGCAATGTCCATGCTGCGGCCCTCTTCGAGCCCGGCATAGAGCGATTCGAGCACCCGACGGGCCTGATCGACCTTTGAAGCCGCGCCCTTCAAAAGCACATGATTGCCGCGCGGCGTGGCGCTGACGGCAAGGCGCTGTTCGATAAGGGCGAGGTTTTGGTCGAAATCGCCATAGAGCTGGGCAGCCAGGCGATTGTCATCAAAGGCGAGTTCGAGTTGCGATGCGAGGGCGTTATCGGCGGTGGGTGGCAAGTGCCTGCTCAAACTTTCTCGGCTCCCGAAAGGGGCGCCGCGGAGGGCAGCGCCCGGACAACAACGAGGCTAGGCTGATTTGGGTTCGTTGTCTGTAGCAATATTGTGACGCAACGCCCGTTGTACAAGCAAGGGAACGCTCACGGCCAATCGCGCATTGCGTGAAAGCACTCCAACAATGCTTTCGAGGCCATCATGAGCTGGAAGTTTCTCGGCGTCATCTTTGCCATGCTGCTGCTCTCAACGGGGCCGGCGCCGGGGCAGAGGGTCGATGCGGGCTGGCAAACCTATACCGATGACGAGTTCGGGTTTTCGGCGCAGTTGCCGCTTGGTCTCTTTATGCTCGACCCCAACGGACAGACCCCCGGTATGACCCTGGTGGAGCGTGGCGGGTCGGCCACCCTCAGGCTCTATGGCGGTCCGGCGATCGGGCTGGACCGAAACACCCTTGAAGACCGGCTCTCCGCAGGGCCCGGTATCAGCCAAGTCACTTATCGCGCCGGTGGCCCGTCATGGTTCGTGCTCTCCGGATTCTATGCGCCGAGCCGCCCGGGCGAAGAAACGATCTTCTACACCAAGGTAATGTTCTCAGAGGACCGCACGAGCTTTTCGGCCTTCGAGATGACGTTCCCGGCTGCTGAGAAACCTCGGTTCGCGCCGATCGTGGAACACCTCGAAGATCACTTCACCCGGCCGCAATATTAGCGAGATCGGGGCCCGGAGGGCTTCAGGCCGCCGCGGCCTGCTTCAGCCGGCCCACCAGCGAGTTGGTACTGGTCCCGACGATTTCGACCTCATGGATCGCGCCGATCAGATCGGTTGAGCCATCGAGATGCACCGCCTGCAGATAGGGAGAGCGCCCACCGACCTGACCGGGCATGCGACCGACCCGCTCGACCAGCACCGGCAGGGTCTTGCCGACCATGGAGGCATGGAAGGCGGTGGTCTGCTTGTTGACCAATTCCTGCAGGCGGTAAAGCCGCTCGGTTTTCACCTCTTCGGGCACCTGGTCGCCCAGATTGGCGCCCGGCGTGCCGGGACGGGTCGAATATTTGAACGAGTAGGCCGAGGCATAACCGGTTTCGCGGATGATGGTCAGCGTGTCCTCGAAATCAGCATCGGTTTCGCCGGGGAAACCGACGATGAAATCGCCCGAGAGCGCCATGTCGGGACGGGCGGCCTTGATGCGCTCGATCAGCGAGAGATATTCAGCCGCCGTGTGCCTGCGGTTCATGGCCTTCAAAATGCGGTCCGAACCGGACTGCACCGGCAGGTGCAGATAGGGCATGAGCAAGGGCAGGTCGCGATGGGCGGCGATCAGCGCGTCGTCCATATCGCGCGGATGGCTGGTGGTGTAGCGCAGGCGCTCGAGCCCTTCGATCCCGGCGAGCAGAAAAGCCAGTTCGCCAAGGCCAACACTGCGGCCGGCCGCATCGAGGCCGTGATAGGCATTCACATTCTGGCCGAGCAGGGTGATTTCCTTGACCCCGGCTTCGACCAGGCCGCGCGCTTCGGCGAGCACCTGAGCTACCGGGCGGCTGACCTCGGCGCCTCTTGTATAAGGGACCACGCAGAAGGAACAGAACTTGTCGCAGCCTTCCTGCACGGTGAGGAAAGCGGTCAAGCCGCGCTTGATCGTGACTTCCTTCCTGGCTGCCGGCAGGTGCTCGAACTTGTCTTCCTCGGGGAAGTCGGTGTCGATCACGGCTTTTTTAAGCGCCGGATGCATGTGGCGCTGACCTTGCGCCTTTTCCAGCATGTCGGGCAGGCGGTGATAGGCCTGGGGACCGAAGACCAGATCGACGACAGGGGCGCGGCGCGCAATTTCCTCGCCCTCGGCCTGGGCCACGCAACCGGCAACGCCGATCATCATGTCGCCGCCGGCGGCGCGCTTCTCGCCCTGCAGTTCCTTCAATCGCCCGAGCTCGGAGAACACCTTTTCGCTGGCCTTTTCGCGGATATGGCAGGTGTTGAGCAGCACCAGGTCGGCCTCGGCGATCTCCTGGGTCGGCAGATAGCCGTGCGGAGCCAGGGCATCGGCCATGCGGTCACTGTCATAGACATTCATCTGACAGCCATAAGTCTTGATGAAGACGCGTTTGGGCGCGGTCTCGGGCAGGGTTTCGATATCGCTCATGCCGCGCTGTTTACCAGAGCCTGCAATCGGACGCCATGCCCCTGCAACCAGTATGCTTTGGGCGTGTTGTATGGTTTCACAGGAAAACAGAACTATGGCAGACGACAAGCATAAATCGGAAGATGCCGCTGCCTTGCGCAACGGACGCAAGCCCGGCCCCAAGGACTCGCCGGTACAGGTGCGCAATTCCGGCCCCCAGGAAATGGCAGATCAACCGGAGAACTGGGACGAAACGGACGAGGCGGTGGACGAAAGTTTCCCGGCCAGCGATTCAAGTGCCAAGTATTAAGTAACCGATTGCCGCTAAAGCGGTGGCACAGGCAACGAAAGCTGGGGCAAATGGCGGACAAGACGGTCCAGCAGAGGGCCAAGCTGGCGCAGAGGCGCGGGCGACCGATTGCGTTCTATCTGGTCGCACTGGTGCTTGCCATTCTGATCCCGGCCCTCGCCGTGGCGCTCGTCCTTCTCAACAGCACGCACGATGCCCAGCAAAAGGTGCTGGCGGCCCTGACCAGTACCACGGTGCAGGCGATGGGCCAGACGGTCGACCGCGAAATCAACGGCATGGCGACCACATTGCGGGTGCTATCCACCAGCCAGTCGCTGCAGGAGGGCGATCTGGCGGGGTTTCATCAACGGGCGCTCAGTGCCCTGGCCGGTACCGGCTCCTATCTGATCGCGGTCGATGACGACTATCAGCAATTGCTCAATACCAGGGTCGGTTATGGCGCAGAGCTTGGATCGACCTCCGACCCGGAAACCGCACAGCGCGCCATAGAGCGCGGGGTATCGACCATTTCGCCGCTGTTTTTCGGGCAGACGGCACAAACCTATGTGTTCAATGTCTGGCTGCCGGTCAGCGACGCCGGACCGGTGCGGCTGGTGACCATGACGCAGGATGCGCGCAATCTGGTCCCTGCACTGCAATCGCGCCAATTGCCCGAGGGCTGGCATGCGGCCCTGGTCGACACCAACAATGCCGTGATCGCCGCCACGGTCGGTTCCAATCTCGACATCGGCTCCATTCTCCCCATCCGCCAGAACATGGAGGGCGCGACGGGTGATGGCTGGGTACAGGAGCAATGGAACGGCGAACGTGTCGTTACGGCCGAGTGGCGCTCCGGCTATACTGGCTGGCGGATCGTCGCCTGGGCCGCCGCCGCACAGGTGCAGCGGCCATTGCAGGATTCCATCTTTCAACTCGGCCTTTGGGGCGTGTTGATCGCCTTGCTGGCCGCCGCGGTCGCCACCATGATCGCCCGTCGGATCGGAGGCTCGGTGCAGGGCTTGCAGATGGACGCGGCGCGGCTGGGCCGGGGCGAGGCCGTCTATCCACGCACTTACCCCATCGCCGAGATTGCCGACGTGTCTCAGGCCTTGGCCAAGGCCTCCGAACAGCGCCAGACTGCGGATCGCGATATCCGCTTTCTGATGCGCGAATTGGCCCACCGCTCAAAAAACCAGATGGCGGTGATTGCCGCCATGGCCAAGCAGACCGCGCGCGGCGCGAGCGATATTCCCAGCTATGTGGCCGCGCTGGAGCGGCGCATCATGGGGCTGGCGCGCTCGACCGACCTGCTGCTGGCGCATGGCCGGGCCGGGGTGACGCTGTTTGACCTGGCAGAGCAGCAATTGGCGCCGTTCCGTCCGCCAGAGGATAGCCGCCTCACCGTTGCGGGGCCCGATATCCGTATCAATCCGCAGGGTGCGCAGATCCTGGGCATGGCCCTGCACGAACTGGCGACCAATGCCACGCGGCACGGGGCCTTTGCCGAACCCGATGGCCGGCTGGAGCTGCGCTGGGACATCGGCACGAGCATGCTGCATATGCGCTGGCGCGAATATCTGGGCCGGAAGCTGGTGCTGGGCGAAGGATCGGGCTTCGGCACGATCGTGTTGCGCACCATGGTTGGCGGTGCCCTGGGTGCGCAGGTGGAGCGGGAGGTTCACGAGGACGGCGTGGAGTGGACTTTCGAGGTGCCGCTGAGCGCACTCGACCCCGACTTTGCCGCTGAGCGGCCGGACGAGCCGACCCCAGGCCCATAGGCCCTGTCGCGGTTGAACCCGGCAAGCCCGGCAGTCCAATAAATTCTGGCTTTTGCGCGCCATTTGCCCTATAGCAGCGCCAGCCGGAACCGGGCCCCTATGCCCGGGACCTGCATGAACACGGCCCCTCCTGGACGACATCCCGGCTGGGGCGACAACCATCCTATTGTTTTGAAAGGATATGCCCGATGTCGATCACTGCTGAACGCAAGACGCAGCTCATCCAGGAATATGCCACCAAGGCCAATGATACCGGTTCGCCGGAGGTCCAGGTCGCGATCCTGTCCGAGCGCATCTCGAACCTGACCGAGCACTTCAAGGGCCACAACAAGGATAACCATTCCCGCCGTGGCCTGCTGAAGCTGGTTTCGACCCGTCGTTCGCTTCTCGACTACCTCAAGCGCGTGGACGAGAACCGCTACAAGACGCTGATCGAAAAGCTCGGCCTGCGTCGCTAGGCACGACTTTCTGGCGCGGGAGACCCCTTCCGCGCCGGTTTGCCCTGTTAGGGCATGCCGGACCTGAACGGTCTGGCGCCATAGGCCGGCATTGCCGGGGCATGGCAGGATTATCGGCCTCTTCCGCTGCTGGAGAGGCTCATTGTCTTGTCCATGTTCTGTCCGTGCCAGACATGAACCCGTGCCTGATTTTGAGCCCGGCGCGCACATGGGTGCGAGGCGGGGTGCGGGCACACCGGAGACGTTCGTGGGGTCAAAGCCTAGCCCCGCGTTCCCGCGCTTCCGGCAGAATGGAAAGACGAATAAAGATGTCGATCAAGTTTGATCACCACAAGGTCGAGCTCAACTGGGGCGGCCAGCCCCTGACGCTCGAAACCGGCAAGATGGCCCGCCAGGCCGATGGTGCCGTGCTCGCAACGCTGGGCGAAACCGTCGTATTGGCCACCGTGGTCAGCGCCAAGTCGCCCAAGCCGGGCCAGGACTTCTTCCCGCTGACCGTCAACTATCAGGAAAAATACTTTGCCGCCGGCAAGATCCCGGGCGGCTATTTCAAGCGCGAAGGCCGCCCGACTGAGAACGAAACCCTGGTTTCGCGCCTCATCGACCGCCCGATCCGCCCGCTGTTTCCCGATGGCTACAAGAACGAGACCCAGGTCGTCATCACCGTTCTCCAGCATGACCTGGAAAACAATCCCGACATTCTCTCCATGGTGGCCGCTTCGGCTGCGCTGACCATTTCTGGCGTTCCCTTCATGGGTCCGATCGGTGCGGCACGCGTCGCCTATATCGATGGCGAATATGTGCTGAACCCCTCGATCGACCGCCGCAGCGACAGCAAGCTGGACCTGGTCATGGCCGGTACGCAGGACGCTGTGCTGATGGTGGAATCGGAAGCTCAGGAGCTCTCCGAGGAGGTGATGCTGGGTGCCGTGATGTTCGGCCACAAGGCCTCGGCCCAGGTTATCGAAGGGATCATCAAGCTGGCCGAGCTGGCCGCCAAGGAACCGCGCGACTTTACTGCCCCGGACTATTCGGAGCTGGAAAAGGAAGTGCTGGCGCTGGCCGAAGCCGATCTGCGCGCGGCCTACAAGCTGACCGACAAGCAGGCCCGCTACGCCGCCGTCGACGCCGCCAATGCCAAGGTCAAGGAAGCTTTTGCCGCCAAGATCGAAGCGGGCGAGGTTTCCAAGGAAGATTTGGGCGAGGTGGTGCACAACCTCCAGGCCAAGATCGTGCGCTGGAACATTCTGGACACCGGCAGCCGCATCGACGGCCGTGACACCAAGACTGTCCGTCCGATCCTGGCGGAAGTGGGCGTGTTGCCCCGCACCCATGGTTCGGCCGTGTTCACCCGCGGTGAAACCCAGGCGCTGGTGGTTGCCACGCTGGGCACTGCCGATGATGAGCAGTTCATCGATAGCCTCGAGGGCACCTACAAGCAGAACTTCCTCTTGCACTACAACTTCCCGCCATACTCGGTCGGTGAAGCTGGCCGCATGGGTTCGCCCGGCCGTCGCGAAATCGGCCACGGCAAGCTGGCCTGGCGCGCGATCAACCCGATCCGCCCCTCGATCGAGGAATTCCCCTATACGCTGCGCGTGGTTTCGGAAATCACCGAGTCCAATGGTTCGAGCTCGATGGCAACCGTCTGCGGCACCTCGCTGGCGCTGATGGATGCCGGCGTGCCGATGAAGCGTCCGGTGGCCGGCATTGCCATGGGCCTGATCCTGGAAGGCGAGAAATACGCCGTGCTCAGCGATATCCTGGGCGATGAGGATCACCTGGGCGACATGGACTTCAAGGTGGCAGGCACCGAAGAAGGCGTCACCTCGCTGCAGATGGACATCAAGATCGCCGGTATCACCGAAGAGATCATGAAGGTTGCCCTGGCCCAGGCCAAGGAAGGCCGCATCCACATCCTGGGTGAAATGGCCAAGGCGATCAGCCAGAGCCGCGGTGAAGTGGGCGAATTCGCGCCACGCATCGAGACCCTCAAGATCCCGACCGACAAGATCCGTGAAGTGATCGGTACCGGCGGCAAGGTCATCCGCGAGATCGTGGAAAAGACCGGCGCCAAGATCAATATCGAAGACGACGGCACGGTGAAGGTTTCGTCCTCGGACGGCACCCAGATCGATGCGGCCATCAAGTGGATCAAGTCGATCACCGACGAGCCCGAAGTCAACGCCATCTATCAGGGCACGGTGGTCAAGACCGCCGACTTCGGCGCCTTCGTCAATTTCTTCGGTGCCAAGGACGGCCTGGTGCATATTAGCCAGCTGGCCGACCAGCGCGTGGCCAAGACCACCGATGTGGTCAAGGAAGGCGACAAGGTCTGGGTCAAGCTGCTGGGCTTTGACGAGCGCGGCAAGGTTCGCCTCTCCATGAAGGTCGTCGACCAGGAGACCGGCAAGGAACTCGCCAAGGAAGACGCAGCCGAGTAAGGCTGTGCCATCCAGGCAGACACATGGTGAAAAGGCCGGGCCGCTGCCCGGCCTTTTCTTTACCCGGTGGCGGGGCACCCCAGGCAGATGCGGCTTTGACCAGCCATGAAAAGGGGGAGGCCGACATGACCACCGTGCTTTTCATCCACAGCGCTGGCGGGGTGGACCATGCAGCCGCTGCGGCTGCTCCGGCGGTGATAGAGGCCGTCGCCGCGCTCGCCGAGAGCCAGGTGTGGCCGGTGCGCAACATTCGCGCACTCATCACATTGCGGCGAGGAACTGCCGTATTGGCGCCACGTTAAGGCCATCAAGCGTTACTCATAAGCGTGACGTGCATGACGTCCGCTTTTTTCCCCGTCTGCCCCGAGGTTGTTGTTTTGATTTCCCGCCGCCTGTTTCTGCTTGGCCTTTCCGCCACTGCTCTTTCGGCCTGTTCCAGCACGCGCCAACCAGTGGTGCAGGAACCGGTGATCGACCCCTATTACCAGCGCATGTATGGCCCCGTGACGGGCGAGCCCTATATGGTCGCGGGCATGGATCTGAGGCGCGTCGACCCCAAATGGTGGCGCCAGGAAGTGCCCTATTACACCTCAGAGCGGCCCGGCACGCTGGTGGTCGACACCCCCGCGCACTATCTCTATCTCGTGCTCGAGAACAATCGCGCCCTGCGCTACGGCATTGGCGTGGGCAAGGACGAGGCGCTGGTGTTCCGCGGCGAGGCCACGATTGGCCGCAAGGCGCAATGGCCGCGCTGGACCCCGACCAAATCCATGATTGCGCGCGAGCCGGAGCGCTATGGCCCTTATGCCAATGGCATGGAGCCCGGCCCGGAGAACCCGTTGGGGCCGCGCGCGCTGTATCTCTACAAAAATGGCCGCGACACCCTGTTCCGTATCCACGGCACCACTGAGCCCTATACGATCGGCACCAATGTCTCTTCGGGCTGCATTCGCCTGATGAACCAGGACATTATCGACCTTTATTCCCGCGTACCGGTCGGCGCGCGAGTGACCGTGATCAACTCACCGGCAGGTAGCCTGGTGGCGACGCCAGGCCTCACCCCGGTAATCGGATAGACTCATTCGGCCACCCTTGAGTGGTCTAGAAAATTGCCGGCGGCGGACCCCCACCGTAGTCACCCGCTTCCGGCAACACCAAGGCCCGCTTTCCAGAGATGGAGGCGGGTCTTTTCTTGGACAAATTGGTCCGCGATGATTTTGTCGCGTGTCGGTGGGGACAAATGTTCGTACTTCTCAACGGATCTTTCGGGATCGGCAAGACGACGACGGCACGGCTGGTCGCCTGCCAGATGCCCAATGCAGCGATTTCCGACCCCGAGCATATCGGCTACGTGCTGCGCCGCCTGCCGGCCTGGATGCCGGGCCTTGGCCACCAACCGGCCGAATACCAGGACATGGACCTGTGACGCCGGCTGATCGTGCATCAGGCGCGGCTGATGCATTGGCGTGTCGGGATCGTGATCGTGCCCATGGCCTTTACCAATCTTGACTATCTCGATGCGTTTGCACGCGCGCTGAGCACGACCGCCCCGGTCAAGCGCATTTGCCTGGTGGCGCCGCTGGAGGTGATCCACGCACGCCTCCTGCGGCGCGGGATTGCGGGGGGGCGGAGCGAAATGACCGCATTCGAGCAACGGCGGTCGGCCGAGTGCGTAGCGATGCATGCTAACCCGGCCTTTGGCGAAAAGGTGGATGCGACGGCGTCGCGCGAGCTGGTCGCGGCCCAGATCGTCCATATGATGCAGGACAGTCCACCGGCCCGCTAAAGCCGGGTGACGGTACCGCCATCGAGCAGTACGGCCATGGGCATGGTCATTGCCTGCCAGAAGGACAGCGGCTCGATCTCTGCCATCTGCGCCAGATAGAGCGTCATCGCCGTGCCATGGGTGACCAGCAGCAGGTCTTCGCCCGCATTGGCGCGGTGTGCCCGCGCCACCGCCGCTTTGAACCGTGTCCTGACCGCGTCAGCGGTTTCGCTGCCAAAGACCAGGTCGCCGGGATTGGCGAAGAGACGGGCGATACCCGCCTCGAAATCGGCTCTGGGCAGAAAGCCGAGCGTGCTGCGGTCGTGTTCGCGGAGGTCGGGATCGCAGTCCAGACGCCAGTTGTGGGCATGGGCGAGAATTTCGGCGGTCTGTCGTGCCTTGGGCTCGTCGCTGGAGACGATAGCGGTCATCTCAAAGCCATCCATCCGGCCGGCCAGGTCTTCGGCCGCCGTCACGCCGGCGGATGAAAGCACCCAGTCGCGTGCAGGCGTGGCGGGATCGATGGCGGGGATGCTGTGGCGAACAAGAATGATGCGACCCATCGAGACCCCTTTCAAACAAGAAGGGCGCAACCGTCAGGTCGCGCCCTTCTTCAATTCGTTTCCAGATCCAGGCCCTACAGCGTGCGCTGCACGGTCTCGACGCGGAAGCATTCGATGACGTCGCCCTGGCGGATGTCTTCGTAGTTCTCGAAGGCCATGCCGCATTCCTGGCCGGTCTGGACGTCCTTGACCTCGTCCTTGAAGCGCTTGAGCGTCTTGAGCTTGCCTTCGTGGATGACCACGTCGTCGCGCAAGAGGCGCACACCGGCACCGCGTTCCACGATACCCTCGGTAACCTGACAGCCGGCAACCTTGCCCACCTTGGTGATCTGGAAGACTTCCAGGATCTTGGCGTAGCCGATGAAGGTTTCGCGGCGTTCCGGCGCGAGCAGGCCGCTCATGGCGTTCTTCACGTCATCCACGAGGTCGTAGATGATGTTGTAGTAGCGGATCTCGATGCCGTCGCGGGTGGCCAGGTCCTGCGCCTGCTTGTTGGCGCGGACATTGAAACCGATGACAATGGCGTTCGAGGCCGAGGCAAGGGTGACATCGCTTTCGGTGATGCCGCCCACGCCGCTCATCAGGATCTGTGCCGAGACTTCGTCGGTCGAGAGCTTGTTGAGCGAGGCCACGATGGCTTCCACCGAACCCTGCACGTCACCCTTGATGATGAGCGGGAACTTGGAGATGCCAGCGATCTTGAGCTGGTTCATCATCTGCTCAAGGCTTGTCGCGCCGCCGCCCGCCGTCTTCTCACGAATGGCGCGCTGACGGTATTCGGTGACTTCACGGGCACGGGCTTCGTTCTCGACCACCGAGAAGCGGTCGCCGGCGCTCGGAACGCCGGTAAAGCCCAGAACTTCCACCGGGATGGAGGGCCCGGCTTCCTTGACCTGCTCGCCCTTGTCGTTGATGAGCGCGCGGACGCGGGCCATTTCGGTGCCGGCCACGACAATGTCGCCAACCTTGAGCATGCCGCGCTGAATGAGCACGGTGGCCACGGCGCCGCGCCCACGATCAAGCTTGGCTTCGATGACCAGACCCTCGGCGCGACCATCATGGGGGGCCTTGAGCTCGAGCACTTCGGCCTGCAGCAGGATGGTTTCGAGCAGCTTGTCGAGACCTTCGCCGGACTTGGCCGAGACTTCCACGTCGAGCACATCGCCGCCCATGGATTCAACGAATACCTCGTGCTGCAGCAGTTCGGTGCGCACGCGCTGGGGATTGGCTTCGGGCTTATCCATCTTGTTGATGGCTACGATGATCGGGACCCCGGCAGCCTTGGCGTGCTTGATGGACTCGATGGTCTGGGGCATGACGCCGTCATCGGCCGCCACCACCAGCACCGCGATATCGGTCGCCTGGGCACCACGGGCACGCATGGCGGTGAACGCCTCGTGGCCCGGGGTATCGAGGAAGGTGACCTTGCTGCCGTTCTTGTCGACCTGATAGGCGCCGATATGCTGGGTGATGCCGCCGGCCTCGCCCGAAACCACATTGGCTTCGCGAATGGCGTCGAGCAGGCTGGTCTTGCCGTGGTCGACGTGACCCATGATGGTCACGACCGGGGCACGGTTGGCCAGATCCTCGGCCTTGTCGTCGGAGGGCAGGTCGAACAGACCTTCTTCGACGTCGGCTTCGGACACGCGCTTGACCGTGTGGCCCAGCTCGGTGGCGATCAGCTCGGCGGTGTCGGCATCGATCACATCGGTGATCTTGGCCATTTCACCCTGCTGCATCAGCATCTTGATGACGGTGACGGAGCGCTCGGCCATGCGGTTGGCGAGTTCGCCAACGGTAATGGCTTCAGGAATGATGACCTCGCGGCTGAGCTTGGGCGCATCCTGCTGGTTGCGGCCCATCTTCTTGTCGCGGCGGCGGCGCATGGCGGCCAGCGAGGGACCACGATCGCGATCGCTCTCGGTGGTGGCGCTGGCAACGGTCAGGCGGCCACGCGAAGAATTGTCACCCGCACCGCGACGCGAGGGGCGCTCGGGCTGGGCGCGCGAAGCGCGGCGGGCATTTTCGATCTCGGCCTGGGTGGTCGGACGCTGCTGGGGCGCACCGGTACGGGTGCGGCGGCCATCAGCCTCGCTGGGCGGTGCCGGGGGCACATTGCCGATCGGGGCCATGCCGGCACCAGTCGGGCGCGGTCCACCGGGACGGCCTGCACCAGCGGCGGCCGGACGGCGTTCTCCGGCCGGACGGGCACCGCGCTCGCCTTCGCTCGGACGGCCCGAAGGCCGTTCGGCGCGCTGCGGACGCGGCGGCTGACCGGGGCGGCCGGCCACGGTACGCACCGTGGAGGGGCCGGGATTGCGCTGGCTGGCCGGAACGAATTCCTCGCGCGGCTGTTCGGGCTCGGGACGGGCGGTCTCTGCAGCCTGTTCAGCCTTGCGGGCTTCTTCTTCAGCCTTGCGGCGTTCTTCCTCGGCGCGCGCGGCTTCCTCGCGGATCTGCCGGCGACGATTGTCTTCCTCGATGCGGCGGGCTTCCTCGGCGGCAAAGCGCTCCTTGTCCTCAGCCTGGCGGGCACCGGCCATAGCCAGCGCCTGACGGCGAGCTTCGGCCTCGGCGGCGCTCAGGCCCAGCGGGGCACGGTTCTGCTGCTGCATGGGGCGCCCTTGCGGACGGCCAGACTGGCCACCGGGCGCACCCGGACGGCCGCCGCCCATGCCAGGCTGTCCACCAGGCTTGGGCACCACGCGGGTGCGTTTTTCCACGACCACGGTCGAGCGCGAAGGCCCACGCGACGTCCCGCCGGGGCGATTGCCCAGCCCGGCGCCGCCCTTGAGGGTCAGAGTCTTCTTGGCGCCAGTGTCGTCGGAACGCTTGTCGTCGTTATCAGCCATACTACCTATCGTCTTTCGTCCTGTTCCGCGGGCAAAAGCACACCGGACGACGCAATGCGGTCGGTGTGTTCTTCCAGCGCTGGGGCGATGTAGCGGGCCAGTCTATTGGCCTTGTCCACCGCCGATTGGGCTGCCGCCCCTCTTGTGAGGGCAGCATGTATCACATTTTCGAGCCCAAGTGCCAAACCCATTTGCACACTTGAGAGCGATTCGAAATGCGGCACGTCCGGACCGGTCATTCCGGCCTCGCGCTTCGCATGGTTGAGGGCCCGCAAAGCCCCCAGCATCTTGTTGCGGCCATCCTCGGCAGCATCACTGGCCGTTATAAGCGCAATGGCCTCGCCAGACTGCAGAGCGCCCTTGACCTTGGTGGCGCCGGTTAAGAACTGACCGGCCTTGCGCGCCATGCCGAGTGCCGAGAGCAGACGCTGTTCGAGACGAAGCCTGGTCAGGTCCGCCAGATCGTCCGGCACGGCCACCTGGGCCTTGAGGCTGCGCGAAAACGCCTTCTTCTTCACTGCCTCGGCGACGGCGGCCTGGCTGAGCGTGATCCACACACCGCGGCCTTCGGCCCGCGCATCGACGTCGGGTACGATCAGCCCATCGGGGCTCACCACAAAACGCACCAGCGCCTCGACCGGCATTTCTGCCCGGGTCAAGGCACAGGTTCTAACCATTTGCGCGCTCCGGGCCAAGGCCGGGTGCTCCCGAGAGGGCGGTCCTTAGACCGCCGCCTCCTCGGAAAAGCCTTCGCCGTCATCCTGGACTGCGAGGTCTTCTTCGGTGATCCAGCCGGCCTTGACACGGGCCTGCATGATCATGTCCTCGGCTTCCTCACGAGATACGGGGAAGTCCTTGAAGGTGCCTTCAAAGCGCTTGGTTTCACCATCCTTGCGTTCGGTCCAGCCGATCAGGTCGTCGGCGGCACAGCCGGCGAAGTCCTCGATCGTCTTGATGTCTTCCTGACCAAGGGCCACCAGCATGGCGGCATTGAGGCCAGCAATATCGTAAAGTTCATCCTCAACGCCCAGCGCCTTGCGCTCTGCGTCGTATTTCGCCTCGATCTCGGCCAGGTATTCGGCGGCGCGATTCTGGATCTCGGAAGCGGTTTCCTCGTCGAACCCTTCAATCGAGGCAATTTCCTCAGGTTCGATATAAGCCAGTTCCTCGACCGAGGAGAAGCCTTCGGAAGCCAGTAGTTGGGCAACCATCTCGTCAACGTCAAGGGCCTGCATGAACAGGGTCGAGCGTTCGGTGAATTCCTTCTGGCGCCGCTCGCTTTCTTCCTGTTCGGTCAGGATGTCGATATCCCAGCCGATAAGCTGGCTGGCGAGGCGCACATTCTGGCCGCGACGGCCGATGGCGAGGGAAAGCTGTTCGTCGGGCACCACCACTTCGATGCGCTCGGCCTGTTCGTCCAGCACGACCTTGGCGACTTCCGCCGGTTGCAGCGCTGAGACCACGAGGTCGGCAATCGAATCGGTCCAGGGGATGATGTCGATCTTTTCGCCCTGCAATTCGGCGACAACCGCCTGCACGCGGGAGCCGCGCATACCCACGCAGGCGCCGACCGGGTCGATCGAGCTGTCATTCGAAGTCACGGCGATCTTGGCGCGCGAGCCCGGATCGCGGGCGATCGAGCGGATGGTGATCACGCCATCATAGATCTCCGGGACCTCCTGCATGAACAGCTTGGCCATGAACTGGGGATGGGTGCGCGAGAGGAAAATCTGCGGACCGCGCTGTTCGCGGCGCACATCGTAGATATAGGCGCGCACGCGGTCGCCATAGCGGAACATTTCACGCGGGATCAATTCGTCGCGACGGATGATGGCTTCGCCGCGCCCGAGATCGACAATCACGTTGCCGTATTCGACGCGCTTGACAGTGCCGTTGACCACTTCGCCGACGCGGCCGGTATATTCCTCGAACATGCGATCGCGCTCGGCGTCGCGCACCTTCTGGACGATGACCTGCTTGGCGGATTGGGCGGCGATGCGGCCAAATTCCATGGGCGGCAGGGGCTCGGTCAGAAAGTCGCCAACCTTGGCGGTGGGGTTCTTGACCTGGGCAAATTTGAGCGCGACCTGGCGGGAGGGCTCTTCGACGTCATCGACGATTTCAAGCAGGCGCCACATGCGGGTCTCGCCGGAGCGCGGATTGATCTCGACCTTGATTTCGGTCTCGGCGCCATAGCGGCCCTTGGCGGCCTTTTCCATGGCATCCTGCATCGCCTCGATCACCACCATGCGGTCGATGGATTTTTCGCGGGCAACGGCGTCGGCAATCTGCAACAGCTCAAGGCGATTCGCGCTAACGGCCATTTCAGTTTTTCTCCTCAGAGACTTCGTCAGTGTCGGCGTATTCGAGAGTTTCGGTCTCGTCGTCGTCGATGGGGTGGAGCTCCTGGTCGGCGCGGGCCATATCCATAAGCTTGTCGGTCATCACCAGCTTGGCTTCGGCGATGGTCGAGAAAACCAATTTGTGATCGGGATCGGTGCCCCCGGGCGCGTCGGGCAGGCGGATGGTGACGCCCTCGTCATCGACGGCAGAAATTTCACCGCGGAAGCGCTTGCGGCCATTGATCATGTCCATGAGCTCGACCTTGGCCTCATGGCCAAGAAAGCGTTCATAGTCACGCTTGCGGACCAGAGGCCGATCAATGCCCGGAGACGAGACTTCCAGATGATATTCGCGGTCGATCGGGTCTTCCACGTCCAGCACCGGGGAAAGGTCCTTACTCAGCGTCTCGCAATCGGTGATGGTGAAACGCCCGTTCTCGTCCTCGGCCATGATCTGCAGCGTGCAGCCGTTCTCGGGGGTGATCTTCACCCGCACCAGCGCAAAGCCCAGATCATTGGCCACCGGCTCGACAATGCGGGAAATTCGGGCTTCCAGGCCCGTTTCCTTGATGTAGCGCTTTTCGGTCAGGTCGAAAGCCAAGTCTTTATCCAACCCTTCGGGCAGAGGCGCATGTCGTGCGCGACCTGCCGATAAACAAAAAGAGCGGGGGCCGGTCAGGGCACCCACCCTCGATATGAGAGCAATGATGTTGGCGGTTCTATAGACCGCCAGTGCGGGAAAGGCAAGGCTGGACGCGTCTTACTTCTCCCAGGTCACATTGCCCACATCGGCACCCGCTTCATCGAGCATGCCGCGCAAGTCCTTGACCATGGGGTCGGGACCGCAGAGGTAGAAGTTCTGGCTGAGATCGGGCACGTGATCCTTGAGGAAGCCGGCATCGATCCGCTCCTGCAGCAGCGCCGACTTCGGATCGTCCGTCACCGTCCAGAGCACATCGAGCCCCTCCATGGCCTCGAATTCATCGCGCAGGATGATGTCCTTCTCGGTGCGGTGGGAGGCGATCAGCCGATGACCGGCCAGCTTGCCGGTGGCCTGCAGGTGCCGGAGGATGGCGATGAAGGGGGTGACGCCAGCGCCGCCAGCGATAAAAGTGCCCGGCCCCTTATACTGAATGGTGCCCCAGACGTCGCGCAGGATCAGTCGATCCCCTGCCCCCAGTGACCACAGTTCATTGGTCACGTCGGTATGGTCGAAATAGCTCTTGATGGTGAATTCGAGGGTGTCGGCATCGGGCAGGCAAGTGAAGGTGAAAGGCCGTTTCTTGTCGCGCCATTCATCGCGGTCGATGCTGACTTCGGTTGCCTGGCCGGGGGTGAAATCATACCCCTTGGGGCGCTCGAGCCGATAGTGGCGCACATTGTGAGTGACGGGGATGGTGTCGAGAATTCGGACGCTGGTTTCCATGTTCCAAGGGCTCCTTTGCTTTCTCAATCGTCGGGCAGCGCAGAGGTTGCATGAGCATGTATCGGGAAGGGAACCCGGTTTCCCGGGGGATACCGGGTTACCTCCAAAGCCCTTGATTTCCTTGAGCAAACTCTCGGAAGACACGGACCGAATTCAAGGCCAAAAAAGCGGAAAACAGCTGCTTGTGGGGGGGCGGGCCCGTGCGCACGTCCTTTCTCTTCACAACAGAAAGGATCATCCTCCCATGATCAAGAACAGTGTAATCGCCCTCGTCACCGCCGCTGCCCTTGCCGGTATTGCAGCACCTGCCATGGCTGGCACCTCGCTGACCCAGACCTCCGACAGCGACTTCGATGCAGCCTATGTGCTCGCCCAGGTGCAGGACAAGGGCATCAATGCCAGCTCGGTCGAGGAGTGGGGCGATTATGTCGTGGCATCCGTGACCGATGCCGAGGGCAAGCAGACCCTGGTCTATCTGACCCCGGTCACTCTCGAAGTGGTCAATCTCTAATTGATCGCAAGGCCCGGCGCCGCCAGTTTCCGGCGGCGCCCCTAGGCCATGGCCTATGGAGCGGTACGGATATCGGCGGCGGCGAACAGACGCCGCGCCTGTTCCACCGCATCGCGGTTGCGCTGGGCAAATCGCTTGAAGTCATCGGCCAGGTGCAGCAATTCACGACCCAGATCGGTCAGGTCATATTCCACTCGGGGCGGTATGGTCGCATAGGCCGTGCGGGTGATGAAGCCATCGCGCTCAAGCTCGCGCAAGGTGACGCTGAGTGACTTCTGCGGCACCCCGCCCATATTGCGGCGCAACGCGTTGAACCGCATGGTGCCATCGCGCAATTGCGCGATCACCACCAATGTCCACTTGCCCGGCCGCACGACCAGCAGGTCCGGATCGACCGCAAGGGCATTGTGGGGCTCGGACATGTTTCAACTCCGTGACGCTTGCGCACCCGATATGGGGCACAAAGCGCCAAGGTCCAGAGCCTGAAGCCATAAAGCTGATCAGGGTTGCCGGCTGGTTACACCGCAAGACGCGGAAAGCTGAAGTAGAAGGAATGCATGCGCCCCTCGCGCCGGGCCTTCTGCTCGTAGCGGGTGGGCTGCCAGCCGGGATAGGGCTGGAGCCAGCTGCCTGGGGCCTGGGGGGCAAAGATGAACGAGGGCGTGCGCAGGATATGGGCCAGGGTCCAGTTGGCGTAGTCGTCGATATCGGTGGCGAAGTGGAAGACGCCACCCGGACGGATCACCCGGGCCAGTTCGGCGAGCGTGGTGGGTGAAACGAAGCGCCGTTTGTGGTGCCGCGTCTTGGGCCAGGGATCGGGATAGAGCAGATAGACCTCGTCGACTGAGGCGTCCGGCAGGGCCATCAGAAGCTTGAGCGCATCGTCGGTATAGAGGCGGACATTGTCGAGGCCCCTGGCTTCAATGGCCTGCACCATCTTGCCGATGCCGCCGGTAAAGACCTCACAGCCGATAAATCCGGTTTGCGGCGCTTCGGCGGCCTTGCGCGCCAGATGCTCGCCGCCACCATAACCGATCTCGATGACGATGTTTTCCGCATCAGGAAACAGGGATTCGGGGAGCAGCGTGTCGCCAAGCTCAATCTGAAAGCGCGGCAACAGCTCGGCGACCTGCGCCTTCTGGCCGCCATGCAGCTTCTTGCCCGAGCGGCGGCCGAAAAAAGCGCGCGGTTCGCCGGAGCGGGTCTTTGGCAGTTCGTGGTCGGTCATGCTGTCTTGTTACAAAGGAAAGGCCTCTCTCCCGCTTTTGCGGAAAAGAGGCCCCGGGTCAACGTGGTTGTGGCTCAGGCTACCGCGGCCTTGAGTGCCTTGACGAGGTCGGTCTTCTCCCAGGAGAAGCTGCCGTCGCGGCCGGCCTTGCGGCCGAAATGGCCATAGGCGGCGGTCTTGGCGTAGATGGGCTTGTTGAGATCGAGATGGGTGCGGATGCCACGCGGGGTCAAATCCATGACCTCGGCCAGCGCCTTTTCCAGCACCGCCTCATCGACCTTGCCGGTGCCGTGCAGATCGACATAGATCGAGAGCGGCTTGGCCACGCCGATGGCATAAGAGAGCTGGATGGTGGCGCGATCAGCAAGACCGGCAGCGACCACGTTCTTGGCGAGATAGCGCGCGGCATAGGCGGCCGAACGGTCAACCTTGGTGGGATCCTTGCCCGAGAAGGCGCCGCCACCATGCGGGGCTGCCCCGCCATAGGTATCGACGATGATCTTGCGGCCGGTCAGGCCCGCATCGCCATCGGGACCGCCGACGACGAACTTGCCGGTCGGGTTGACATGCCAGACGGTCTCGTCGCTGATCCAGCCCTGCGGCAGCGCTTCGCGCACGATCGGCTCGACGATATTGCGCACGTCTTCCGAGGTCAGGGTTTCATCCAGATGCTGGGTCGAGAGCACGATCTGGGTGACCCCCACCGGCTTGCCATCCCGGTATTGCACCGTGACCTGGCTCTTGGCATCGGGACCGAGCTTGCCGGCGGGCCCGTGATTGGCCTTGCGCGCCTCGGTCAGCGAAGAGAGAATCTTGTGCGCGTAATAGATCGGCGCGGGCAGCAATTCGGGGGTTTCACGGGCGGCATAGCCGAACATGATGCCCTGATCGCCGGCGCCGACATCCTTGTTGCCGGCCTCATCGACGCCGACGGCGATGTCGGCGGACTGGCCATGAAGCAGCACATCGATGCGGCAGGTCTTCCAGTGGAAGCCGGACTGCTCGTAGCCGATGGCACGGATGGCCTTGCGTGCGGCGGACTTGAACTTGGACGGATTGACCACCGGGGCGCCGGATGCGTCGGTCAGGATGGTGCCATCCTTGCCCTTTTTCAGCAGCGTTTCGGGAACCCGGACTTCACCGGCGATGACCACGCGATTGGTGGTGGCCAGGGTTTCGCAGGCGATGCGGACCTGGGCGGGGTCCATATTGGCCTTCTTGGCCTCCTTGAACACCAGATCGACGATTTCGTCGGAAATGCGGTCGCAAACCTTGTCAGGATGCCCCTCGGAAACGGATTCCGAGGTAAAAAGATAGTCAGAACGGGCCACGTTAAACCTCTTTGCAAAGTGGCGAGGGCGCACGCGGGAGTGCGCGTGGCCGGACATGATCCCGGCCACTTTCAACCCTGTTATGCACAGGTCTGACCCGACAAAGCAAGAGCGATATAAAGAAAGCTTTATATGGAATAGGCGATGGTAGCAGCAATTCTTGCCCTTTGCCGAAGTGCCGCCTTTGCCTGCTGCCTTTTCTTGATGCCTTTTCTTGGCCACCGCTCTGTGCCAAGGAAGGACCGGTTACAGACAAGCGGATGACAACATGGCCATCAGAGTGCATCGCGGCGATTTGCCCAATCTTTCCAATTATGGCCGCGAGGTTGCGATCGACACCGAGACCATGGGGCTCAATCCGCATCGCGACCGGCTCTGCGTCGTGCAGCTCTCTCCGGGCGATGGCAGCGCCGACGTGGTGCAAATCCCCCAGGATGCCAACGAAGCGCCAAACCTGGTCAAGCTTCTGTCCGACCCCGGTGTGACAAAAATCTTCCATTACGCGCGCTTCGACGTGGCCGTGCTGCAGAACCGCTTCGGCGTCGTCACCGGCCCGGTCTATTGCACCAAGATCGCTTCAAAGCTGGTACGCACCTATACCGACCGGCATGGGCTGAAGGATTTGGTGCGCGAACTGCTCAATGTGGACCTGTCCAAGCAGCAGCAGAGCTCGGACTGGGGCGGGGACAAGCTCTCGGACGCCCAGCTCGATTATGCGGCCTCGGACGTGCTCTATCTGCATGATCTCAAGCGGCACCTGGACCGCATGCTGGCGCGTGAGGGCCGCACCGAGATTGCCAAGTCCTGCTTCGACTTCCTGCCCACCCGCTGTGCGCTCGACCTGATGGGCTGGGAAGAAACCGACATCTTTGCCCATAGCTGAGACCGGACCGGGAACCATGCCTGCCGCCACGGCGCCACGCCGCATCTATGATGGCCTGAGGCGGCGCAACCGCCTGGTGGCGATCCTGCGTGTCGGTGTGCCGCTGCTGGGAGCGATCGTGCTCTTCGGCCTGATCGCGCAGATCTATGTGTCGAGCTTTACCGGCCGGTTCAAAATCGAGCAGCTCAGCGTGACACCGGATGCGGTGGTGATCGACGCCCCCGAATATGTGGGCACGCTGACGGACGGGTCATCCTACCGGGTCTGGGCGGAGACGGCGCGGGCGCGGGTCGAACAGAGCCATCTGGTGGACCTCTACAATGCCCTGTTGGTGCTGAACCGGATCGACGGGGTGCAACTGACCATGGAGGCGGAAGCCGCACAGCTCGACACCGCCGCGCAGTTGACCATAGTGCCCGGCGTGGCCGACGTGGCCGACAGCGCTGGAACCACCGGCACGCTGCGCGATTCAGTATTCGACTGGGGCCGGCAAATGCTGACCAGCCGGGGCGCGGTGGCCATCGACTATTCTGACGGCACCACAATCCGGGCCGACGGGTTGATCTACGATGCCGGTGCCATTGTCTGGACATTCACCGGGTCGACCGTCACCTTGCCGGCAACACCCGGCGAAGACGATTCTGCGGCCGATGGAGACCAAGCGCAATGAAGCGGGCCCTTTTTACCCTTGTGCTGCTGGCAATCACGCTGCCGGCGCTGGCACAGAACCGGGTCGAGATCACTGCCGACCAGACGGTGATGAATGACAGCGCACGGGAAGTGACTTTCACCGGCGATGTTATCGTGATCCACCCCACTGTGACGGTCTGGGCGCCCAAGGTGATTGCCACCTATGGCGAGGGCGGCACCACCGATATCAAGACCTTCGTGGCCACGGGCGGCAATGTGCGGCTCAAGACCGCTGAGCAGGACGCCACGGGCGAGCACGCGGTCTATACCCCGGGCGACCAGTTGCTGCGCCTAACCGGCAATGTGGTGGTCAACAATGCCAGCGGCACGGTGAGCGCCACCGAACTGGTGGTGAACCTGGCCACCAATGTCTCGACCTTTACCAGTTCGGGCGGCGGGCGCGTGACCGGGGTGTTTACCTCGCAATGAGTGAGCCGACCCGCCCGCGCATCGACCAGACCGGCTGGCTGGTGGCCCATGGCCTGGCCAAGAGCTTTGGCAAGCGCGAGGTGGTGCGCGACGTTTCGCTGGCCGTGCGCAAGGGCGAGGCGGTGGGCCTGCTCGGCCCCAATGGGGCGGGCAAGACCACGGTCTTCACCATGATCATGGGGCTGGTCAAACCCAATGCCGGCAAAATCCTGCTCGACGGGCTCGATATCACCCGCCTGCCGCTGTTCCAGCGCGGGCAATTGGGCATTGGCTATCTGCCCCAGGAACCCTCGATCTTTCGCGGGCTGACCGTCACCGGCAATATCATGGCGGTGCTGGAAAACACGGTCCGCGACAAGACCGAGCGCAAGCGGCGGCTGAAAGCGCTGCTCGAGGAATTTTCCATCACCCATATCGCCAAGTCCAATGCGCTGGCGCTGTCGGGCGGGGAAAGACGGCGCGTGGAGATTGCCCGGGCCCTGGCCGCCGATCCCGGTTTCATGCTGCTCGACGAACCCTTTGCCGGCGTCGATCCCATTGCCGTGGCCGAGGTCAAAGGCCTGGTGCGGCAACTGACCCAGCGCGGCATTGGCGTGCTCATCACCGACCATGCGGTGCGCGAGACGCTTGGGCTGGTGGACCGGGCCTATCTCATCCATGGCGGAAAGGTGATGATCCAGGGCAAGCCCGAAACCATCTCCGCCGACCCTGAGGCGCGGCGCGTTTATCTCGGCGAGAGTTTTTCGATTTAGGATTCCCCGCTGCATTTTAGTGCAATCAGCAGCTCGGCCTTGTGGAGGCGATCTCGTGGATATTGCTATTCGAGACGCGACAGATGAAGACATCCCGCACATCTTCGAAGTACGGACGAGCGTGCGTGAAAACCATCTTTCAGTCGCTCAGATGGCTGATTTGGGAATCACGCCTGACACCATTGAGGCGGCGCTTGAACAAGCTCCTTGCATTTGGGTGGCATTGCACAAGGGAACCGTCGTAGGCTTTTCGATGAGCAATCTTGCGGAGGGGTGCATTTTTGCTGCCTTTGTTCGGCCCGAGTGGGAGGGCAAAGGTGTAGGCCGCAGACTTATCGAAAGGGCCGAAGCATTTCTATTTGCGCATCATGCCTGCATCTGGCTCAGCACCGACAGCGCATCTCGCGCTGCAAAAGTGTACGAAAGTCTCGGTTGGACCCCGGTAGCGAAGTTGGCGAACGGCGAAATACGTTTCGAAAAACG